>JGI10211J34971_10002696_pt1 | contig 14355 bp, 10 predicted proteins | sample Etolagsediment_FD_34971 | JGI IMG/M metagenome (IMG submission 34971) | reverse complement strand
CCACCACATTGTCGGCAGGGGAATATGCCTTGCGGTGCACCTGGGGCAAAAGATCTATAATCAAGTCTTCATCCCGCAGGAGATTGGAGAGAATGGGATTCCAGTGATACTGAAGCGACATGACATTCATTTTGAGTTTATAATCCGGGATCAGGGTCCGGGGGGATACAATCCCAAACATACCACTGAAAATACGCACATATTTTTCCATGTAGTCACGCGCATCTTCTTCCAATGTGGGCCAGTCAATATGCTCGTAAACCACCCCTGAATAGCGTTCAATGGCAGGCCAAACACGACTGTTCATCACATCCTGATTCTGACGATGAAAATTCAGCGCCTTCTCCTTGGAAGTACCGTAGATAGAGCGAATATCCTCATCGTTGATCAGACTCAGCAATCGAATAACCTGGTCTACTTCGGCCATGAGCGAAAAATCGGTTTCACCGAATTTGATGTTCATCGGTTTTCTGATTTTTATTTTACCCTCACTGGGTGGAACCAGTATGATCATGTATTCCTCTTTCCTCTGCTGTGTTGTACACTGAATCTCAATTTAATGTTGAGATTATTCATCAATTTCTGATTCCTGGTCAATGGGGTCATTCACCGGTTTAGCGGGTAATGTGATCGTCCCCAGGGTGGTATCATCGGGTGCACTCAGATCCATCTGTATGGGTGGAACAGCCAGCGAATCTAGCGGTTCTTCCTCCGGTTTGGGCTCCTCACCCCAGAACTGTTCCGAAGTGCTTAAATGATGGATGACACTTTTACTGGTCAGATATACTTCAGGCTCATCTTCTGTTCTTACATAATTATGCGCCCAGTCAGTCCGTGAGCGTCCAAATACGTAATACGCTGATGTATTACCGGCCACATCGATGAGCGCCAGATGGGTTCCGGTGCTATCGTCAATGGCAAATTTATCGTATTTTTCCGGATTGCGTGAAACCAGGGTTTCACGTTCAACTGTCAGAACATCTTCAAATAGATTGGTGATCCGGTTTTCACGTACAAGCAGGGTATCGTTGCCAGTGATTTCCCAGGCATCGGCAGCTTCCCTGACCAGCTCAATTGCTGTTTCACCTTTCTGAATCAGAATTTTGTGGATATTTTCCACATTGCCATCAAACAGGCGGGTCGATGTAGTGGTCGTACGATTCTGCTGATACTGGGTAATAAAAAATGCCAATACCAGTATTGCCAGAATAATCAGACCATTGCGCGTCGTTTTATTCATACATTTCCTCCAGCATTTTGGCGCGACTCTTCTCTCGGTTCCAGCGGACAATCCCAAATCCGATCACCAACAGAGATGGGAGCAGAATATTAGCCCATTTCCAACGGGCGCGGGTGCTATCCTCCAGTTCCTTCAATGGACGTGTGGTGATTTCCCGCGAGCGCAGGGCCACCAGTTCACTGTCACCCATCAGGTAGTCAACGGCATTCATGACAAAAATGATGTTCTCCGGGATGCGGCCTGCGCCTTCATCTGCCAGGAACAGATTATCAGCCACCAATACCAGCTGACTGGCGATATGGGTGGTATCATCCACGATGGTACTCAAGGCGGCCACCACCTTACCGGGTTCATTGAGTGATTTAAAGGCTGGATTTTCGGTGGGATGCAGATTGAAAAATTGTTCCACCGTGGTTGAATTGTCCGAAGTGATAAACAGGGGTTGGACGCCCGCAACCGTGTCAGCTACGGCAGTCACAGGAATATCAATCTCGCTGGCAAAAAGCATGCGCACCTGTTCGAGTCCATTTACTGTGACATGATCACTGAAATTCTGAATCAATGGGAAAAAGGGATAATCCACGGGGTTATTCATCCGCAGAAATCCAATTTGTTGGGTGACCGTCACCTGACCGCAGCGTCGATCAAGAACCAGATTTTCTTTTAAATGTAAACCATATTGATCCAGAAGGGAAAAAATATCTGACTGGATTGGGGCTGCTGTCTGGGCCTGAATATCCGCAGAAATGCGATTCTGAGCCAGAAGCATGTTGCCGCCGCGCGCTATGAAGCTGCGCAGGTTATTTGCAACAGTCACATCGAGAGTATCGGTGGTTCCACTGACCAGCAACACATCGATGTTGGCTCCGATGGTTTGAGTTAAGTCCACCGGCATCACATTATAGGCCTGCTGCAGTACGCCGCCGATATTTTCGGTGCCCACTTCAGATCCAAGGGAGGCGATTCCCACCGTTTTTTTGTCTTCATCCACCAGTTTTTTGATATTGGTGGTAATTTCATATTCCAATCCGGTTGTGGTCTGGATCACCGGTATGGTTTCGCGCTGATCCTCAAAAATGAAGACCATACCCATATAGACTTTTTTGATTTCCAATTTATCATTTTCGATGACTTGCAGCTGTACCGGTTGAATCCCATATTTCTGGGCTTCTTCTTCAAGCTTGGAGTCGTCATTGGGCTGATAGAATTCGAATTTGATATTGCCGCTGGAATAGGCCTGGTACTCTTCCAGAATATCCTGAAGATAGCGTCTGGTGTTGCCATATTCGCCAGGAAGATTGCTGGAAAAATAGATTTTCATGGTAAGCAGATCATCCACCTGCCGTACCACGTTCTTGCTGGAATCAGACAATGAGTACATCTTCGTGTCAGTGAAATCCAGCCGGAAGAACCAATGTCTGGCGACGAGGTTGAGCAGAATCACCACTGCCAGAGCAGCTAGAATGTAAATCAGGAACGATTTTTTACTGTTAACTGTGACCATGACTTACCTCCATTTCCGCATTTCCAGAACGCGCACAGTGAGCGTCAGGAATAACCAGATCATCGAGCCAAAATAGATGAGATTACGGGTATCTACCACTCCGCGGGAGATATTTGAAAAGTGAAATTCCACGCTGATATACTGGATGATCCCGGCCATGGACGGTGTGACAAATATGAGCAACTTATCCATGAGGAAGAAGGTGATCACAATAGCAATACCGATGATAAAGGATACCACCTGGTTTTCCGTAATAGCGCTGCTGAAAATACCAATGGAAGCATAAAAAGCCCCCATGAGCACCAGCCCCAGATATCCACAGATGGCAGCTCCGAAGTCGATATTGGTGCCCACACTTGCCAGAGTGAGTAGATGAACCAGGGTAAAGCCCAATCCCACCAGGATCAGAGTAAGACCTGCCAGATACTTGCCTATGACGAATTCGGTATCGCGCAAAGGCAAAGTGGAAATCACTTCCATGGTCCCGGCGTTTTTTTCTTTGGCAATCAGTCCCATGGTCACTGCCGGTACAAAAAACAGAAATACCAGCGGCACGATGCCAAACAGAGCGCGCATGTCGGACTGATTAAACAAAAAGAAAGTATTGGTGAAAAAGTACCCATTGATCACGGCAAATATGACCAGAAAGATATATCCCATCGGGCTGGTGAAGAAGGACTTCAATTCCCGGGTATAAATGGAACGAATATTATTCATCACTGGCTCCTTTCACCGTAAGGTTCCGGAAGACATCTTCCAGTTGAACCCGGGACGGACTCATTTCCAGGATGGTCCACTTGGCGGCTAGAGCATGCATGAAAATGGCTTCGCGCGGATCATCTTTCTTTTCATATTCGAGCTGAATGACATGACTGCCATTGACTGCATTGATATCCGTAATTGTGAGAGCAGCAATGCCCGCATTCAATTCGCGGATGGACTCATCAGAAGCATGCTTGACTTCGAGAGTGAGGTGGGTTTTTCCGTGGAAACTGGCCATGAGCTCATCACTGGTGCCATCGGCGACGATTTTACCGCCATCAATGATGATAATGCGATCTACAGTGGCTTCAATCTCCTGAAGAATATGACTGGATATCACCACCATTTTTTCTCGACCCAATTCCTTTATCAATCCCCGGATTTCGCGAATCTGGTTAGGATCCAAACCCGATACGGGTTCGTCAAGGATCAAGATGGCTGGATCGTGGATGATGGCTGAAGCCAGACCGATTCGTTGTTTATACCCTTTGGAACAGGCGGCAACTTGTTTGTGAATGACTCCACTGAGTCCGCAGAGTTCAACGACCCGGGCAAGGGCCTTTTTAAAAGCCTTACCTTCTATTTGGCGGACACGAGCAGTGAATTCCAGCAGATCATATACCCGCATATCGAGGTATAGTGGATTTAACTCCGGCAGGTAACCGATTTGACGACGAATTTCAAGGGAATGGTCCTGAATATTCAATTCATTGACGTGCACATTTCCTCCCGTTGGAGAAAGATAGCCTGTCATAACCTTCAATGTTGTGGACTTGCCAGCGCCATTTGCGCCCAGCATCCCTAGAATCTCACCGTCATGCACCTGGAAGTCAATCCCATTAACAGCTTTAACTGGTCCATAGTGCTTGATAAGATTTTCAACCTGAATCAATTAGATAACCTCCTCTCTACGCAGTATCATGTTCGATAAACTGTGAAAAATTGCATGAAAATTGGCATGAAATTTACTAATAATTTGAAGATATCGATTAGGATTATTTACCCAAGACAATATCCAATGGGAAAAAAGGACGACAAAAATGACCTGAGGTTCCCAGAAAAATTTTGGGATTTCAAATGGGGTTAGAGAGAGGAAATCACTCCGCCAACCAAGTTGGCAAACTGGTGTTTCACGCGTTCAGTCGTCTCCAGGACCTCTTCGTGAGAGAGCGGCTGATCAGTGATTCCAGCCGCATAGTTGGTCAGGCAGGAGATACCCAGCACATCCATTCCAAGTTGCTGAGCCTGGCGGATTTCAGGGACCGTGGACATACCCACTGCTGAACCGCCCAAACGAGTCATATCTCTTATTTCAGCGGGAGTTTCATAGGTAGGTCCCAAAGCCCAGCAATAGCGCCCAGCATATAGCTCCATTTTATTATCTGATGCTACTTTTCTGGTCAATTTCTGCAGAACGGGGGAGTATACAGGTTCTGGTTGCGGATCATCAGTGGAATCTCTGAAGGTGCAATCCAGGGTCTCGGTGATCAGCATCAAGCCTCCCACCGGCCACTCCGGAATCAGACAGCCTGCTGCATTGGTAATAACCACCTGATTGCAGCCCACAGCCTTAAAAACTCGGATCGGCAGAGTGACCACCTCAAGGGGATGACCCTCGTAATAATGGAACCGGCCCCGGGCACATAGCACCTGAGAATTTCCCAGAGAGCCATAGATAAATTCACCCACATGACCAGCAACAGTTGGGCGCGGATAGCCGGGAATATCATCATAAGAAATGACTTCCTGATCGTTAAGCTGGTTGGTAAAATCACTCAGCCCCGAACCCAGGACTACTGCCACCTTTGGACGTCCGGGAAGACGATCCAGCATATAAGTGTAAATAGGATCACTTTGCGGTTTCATCAGAATTCCTTTTAGGAAAGGGAGATTTTTGCTGTGTTTTACTCATTCGTTGTCGTTGTCATTGGTTTCAAATATAGTCAGGTTTCAGACCAGTGAAAACATATTAAAGATTTCAGCGGTTCTGGTTACAGCAGGGTATTTTTGGATGACAACTGGCCACAGGCTGCATCAATATCTTCGCCTTTACTCCAGCGTACAAGGACTCGATAGCCATCCTGATTTTCAAACATGATTCGGGCAAATTCATTGATTCGGTCATCAGTGGGGCGAGAGTAAACACCGCCCGCATCATTAAATGGGATAAGATTGAGTTTACAGCGAATACCTCTCAACAATTCTACTAATTGCCGGGCATGTTCATCGGTATCGTTAATGGCAGCCAGCAGGACGTATTCAAACATGACCACCCGTTTCTTCTGGTTGGCAATGGTTTTGGCAGCAGAAATCAGATCATTAATTTTCCACTTTCGTCCCAAAGGCATCAGGGAAGCCCGCAGCGCATCATTGGGTGCATTCAGCGAGATGGCTAATTTGTAACGACGATTTTCGGTGATAAAACGCTGTATGCCCGGCAGTACACCTGCTGTGGAGATGGTGATGCGGGTTGCCCCCAGATTAAAGCCCCGCTCGTGATGCAGGATATCTGCGGCCTGCAGCACTTGATCATAATTCAAAAAGGGTTCACCCATTCCCATGAAGACCACATTGGTGATGGGTTGATCGACCCGCTCTCGAACCCAGATTAGCTGATCAACGATTTCACCAGCGTTCAGATTCCGCAGTAATCCCATTTCCCCCGTCCGGCAAAATTTACAGCCTGCATTGCAGCCAACCTGAGCAGAGACACATACGGTATGCCGATCTATATCAATCATAGATACCGTTTCAATGAAGTATCCGTCGCGGGTGCGAAACAGGATTTTCTGGGTCGGTTCATGTTGCGATTCTTGAACCCGCTCTACTGACAACGTATCCCAGATACCGTTTTTTTCCAGCCAATGACGAAAGGATTTTGTCACATTGGTCATCTCCGCCGGATCCTTTACTCCATGACGATACATCCATTCAAAAAGCTGCATGGCACGGAAGCGGGTCTGGCCAAGATCTGCACACCAGGCTTCCAATTGGGCCAGAGACATGCCCTTGACCAGAACCGGCCCGAACGTATCCGCTGTAATGCCTATCTTTTCAGGGGAACCTATGAGTTGCTCGACCATTAGGGAATTTTACAGGTTTTACTCGGGGATGGCCAAGGAATTTCATTGTAACCCTCTTTAAGTCCCCTTTAGATTCGAGCCCAAATTTTGAAGGAAAATCATGGATAATCTAGCCCAAGTAGAAAAGCTGCACGCCAAAAAACAGGCTCTGTTTTCAGAAATAGGAAAAGTCATTATTGGCCAGCGAGAGATCATTGAACATCAGTTTATCTCTTTGCTGTGTCGGGGTCATGTATTGCTGGAAGGTGTTCCCGGACTGGCTAAAACTTTGTTGATCCAAACTCTGTCGGATGTGTTGGATCTCTCATTCAACCGCATCCAGTTCACGCCCGATCTCATGCCTTCAGACATTACCGGAACCGAAATTATCGAGGATAATACCGAGACAGGCAAGCGTGCTTTTCAATTTTATCGCGGTCCTATTTTTTCCAATATCATTTTAGCAGATGAAATCAATCGCACACCGCCCAAAACTCAAGCAGCCTTGCTTGAAGCCATGCAGGAGCATAAGGTAACGACGGGGGGGACGACATATACCCTGGAAGAACCATTTTTCGTACTGGCCACCCAGAATCCCATTGAACAGGAAGGGACCTATCCTCTGCCAGAGGCACAGTTGGATCGTTTTATGTTCAATCTGTTTATCGAATATCCCTCTGCGGCGGAAGAATCACAGATTGTGAAAACCATGACGGGACATACAGCTTTTGACCTGCAGCATGTGGTCACACGTGAAGAGCTCATTCAGTTTCAGGAGCTGGTGAAGAATGTGCCGGTGGCCGATAATGTTGTGGATTATGCCGTGGATCTGGTGGGGCGCACCCGTCCCAAAGATGAACGTTCGCCCAAATTTGTCCGCGATTGGCTGGACTGGGGCGCGGGACCACGAGCCAGTATGTACCTGGTATTGGGTGCCAAAGCACGGGCAGTGCTTGATAATCGTCCCACTCCTGACATTGCCGATATCCAGGCGCTGGTCAAGCCCGTATTGCGTCATCGGATTATCACCAATTTTAATGCCGAAGCCGATGGGATCAAAACCGATGAAATACTGGCTCGGTTGATCTCAGAAGGCAAGTGAAAAACGCCGACTGATTAACGATGTCTCGCAGTCAATATTTAAACCCTGAAATTATATCCCGCCTGGATAATCTCTCTTTGCGCGCCCGTATGGTCGTTGAAGGATTTATTGTGGGATTGCATAAAAGTCCATATCATGGATTTTCTGTCGAGTTTTCGGAACATCGTGCGTATGGGCCCGGGGATGAAATCCGGCATATTGACTGGAAATTATGGGGTAAAACCGAACGCCTGTATGTGAAGCAGTTTGAGGAAGAAACCAATCTGCGGTCCTATCTGCTGCTGGATCAGAGCAAATCGATGGAGTACAGTTCCGGTTCGGTAACCAAATTATCCTACGCCCAGACTCTGGCGGCAGCCCTGGCTTATCTGATGCTGAAGCAGCAGGATGCAGTGGGACTGACCTTGTTTGATGACCGTATTCGCAGCCTGGTCCCCAGCCGCTCAAAATCGAGCCACTTGAATGTACTGCTGGCCCAGATGCAGCAAATCAAGGCTGGTCCGGAGACAGATATTGCTCCGGTGCTTCACCAATCAGCAGAGGCCATCAAGAAGCGTGGATTGATTATTCTGATTTCAGATTTGCTTGATGAGCCGGATAACATCATCAGCGGCCTCAAGCATTTTCGTCACAAAGGGCATGAGGTAATCGTATTTCATGTCTTGGATCGGCAGGAATTGGAGTTGGATTTTCGGGATCGAACTCTTTTCCGGGACATGGAGACTCGGGAGGAGATTATTACTGAGCCCTGGCATATCCAGAAAGATTATCAAGCCAGTCTGCGAGCCTTTTGTGAACACCTGCAAATGCGTTGTCGGCGGAACCGCATCGATTATCTGCAACTCACCACCGATCAGCCTCTGGACCTGGCTCTGGGAGAATACCTCATCAAGCGGCGGCGAATAGGGTAACTCCCGGCGGATTGATTGGTCTGGGTGACCGATCTCCCCTGTCCGTTTATTCACTTCCGCGATGCCGACAATAAATATCTCCAGCAGCCATACAAATTCCTTAAAAATGATTTACCCCCTCCCAATTGCCGCGATGGAGCTTAACCGTGGAATCGATTGACTTTTCCGCGGTAAATTCATTTCAAAACCAGGAGGATATATGATTTTCCCCAGAATCCCAATCTTTATCTGTTGCAGCCTTCTACTCACCGCATGTGTGGAACACACTTTCTTCTTCGAAGTCAATCCCGATGGATCTTTCCGCTTGGACTACAGCGCATCCGGTGATCGCGAAGATCTGCTGGATCCTGACTTCACTCCCCCCAGCGGCCAGGGCTGGATTGTGGAGTCAAATCTCCATGACAATGACGCTGAGACCTACGATTACTCCGCCAGCGCAGAATTTGCGTGCAACAGCCAGCTGCCCACCACATTTTACAATGGTGATTCTATCAATCATGCAGCGGTACTGCAACATCCCCTGGAGATCAAAACCCGTAATTTTCTGCTGTTCAAAACGTATGATTTCTCGGCTGTCATCCGGGGGCGGGAGATAACAGCAAAGTACCCCTTGTTGAAGACGCTTCTTGATGAGGAGGAGGAAAATGATGCGGAGGGTATTTTGGCAGAAATTCTGAGTTATATGATGCGGGAAACATTATCTCGCAGTCAAATTGGGTTCAATCTGGAACCCGTGGTGCGCGCCGATGCGGAGCGCTGGCTCAACGACTATGTCCTCAACCAACCTGATGAGACCATCGAAGAGCGGTTTGGTGAACTGCGCCGCGATGGATTGGATATTCTCCAGCAGGCCGTTCCGCCGGAACATTATCCCACAATGGATTCAATCTATCAGCTGCTATTTGATGAGGCTCGTATGACTCAAGCGCTGTCCGATGACGAATTCAGATACGTCCTGATCCTACCCGGTACACTGGAAACAACCAATGCGGATACCACACGCGGGGACACTCTGGAATGGACCTTTCAATTGAATCACTATGCGGATGAGGATTTCACCATGAACGCCAGCAGTCGAATTGAATACCCTGCTCGCTACCGCCTGGCCTTCGGCATTCTGGTGATCATCCTGATGAGTATGGCCATCGCAGGGTGGCGCAGTATGGCATGGAATCAGTGAGTCTGTACTATTCACTGGACTTTGTGGTGAGACGATGATGGTTGATTATACAAGGCATACGTAGAAAAATGAGCGAAGTTGGACTGTACTGTACATCAAGAACATTTTCGAGTAAAACGCAGTAGGATTGACCAGCCCCATCTTCGTAATCAATTTCTCGTGAATAATTCCGGGTAGAGAATTGAGTTCTTTCAGGGCCCCATAATCCAGGCCACTATCATGACCACATCCATGACGTCGACGCCCCCGTCACCGTTTAAATCCATATCTTCCGTGCATTCCGCCACACCGATAATACACTCGATGATAGGAATGATATCCAGGATATTGACAATGCTGTCTCCGTTGATATCCCCCCAGACGGCTTCCTCGTCGAACCACAGCAGGGACTGATTCAGCAATCCTGCGACACTGGCTCCCCACCAGATATATGGATCAGAATTGAGACCGAGAGGATCCAAGGTCATAACCACCGTGCGATTACCGTTGGGCCACTGTCTCCGGATGGTCACCGCCTCACCTGAGTTCACATCCCACATACAGGGAATGGATTCTTCGGTGGATACCATCCCATCCAATCTGTTGTTTGTGGTGAGCTCAAAACACGGATCATAGTACAGATTTTCGATCTGGTTTTCCATCAGTCCGGCATAGAGTTCCGCTGTGAGAAGGTCCGTCTCTGATATGGCCAGCAGGGATGGGTCCAGCAGATCCGAGACATCCATCGTTACCGCTGCCACCCCCATTTCGTACCAGAAATCAAATGAAGAAAACTCCGTGTCTGTCCAATCAGTCAGCATTCCGAAGAATTCATCTCCTGCAATGATATAGTTGCGGTCCCCCTGCTCCAGCCACTCATCGATTAACGCGTAGTGGTCTTCAAATCCAGACCAATTATAGGTGGTTGTGATCTCTATGACAGTGTCATACAAATCCAGAATCTCCGGTACCAGGGGCTCTGTCCAGAAATCCACATCAGCCAGAAAAGAGCCGGACTCCCAGTCGTATAGATAATACATTCCGGGATATTGATTGTCAGTGATTTCTGAATTTAAAATTAGCAGGATTTCGCTGGTGGGCCGATAGATGGAATATTGAAAATGGGATGATTCCGTCACATTGCATTCCATCAGATTTAAGTCATAGAGACGAAACCAGTACTCGACCAATGCACCCGATTCGACTTCAGGCAATGTACCGCTGGCCTGATTGTCGGTTACTTCCAGCGGCTCACACAGTTCTTGGCCGTCATCGATCCGGTGACAGAGGTCTGCCGCCAATAGCGCATAGTCTCCACCCGAAATGGTCACTGAAACCAACTGGGGATCGCCATTCCAATAGAATCCTTCCGGCAGTATACATTCCCCTGACTCGCAGCTCAACACCGGCAGGCTGGGCACATCACTCACCAGATATTCTACCAGGCCTTCAACCTGCGGTCTGGTATCAAGTACGCTTATGGGATCTGTGGCGCGCCAGGCATCAAAGGCACAGTAAATATTAGCCGATGGATTGACAACCCACTGTACCGCCATTATGGCTGAACTGTTATATCCTTCAAAAACGGATGTAGCTGAACCTGGGAGCAACCAGTCACCCCAGTTCTGGTTAATGTGGTCGTTGTATACCAGGTGATAGGGTTCATTTGCAAAGGGCAGTTGGGGTATCTGGCTGATCAGCAGAGTATCTCCCTCGCCCCCCGGGGACAGATTGTCATAATCCGGATCATTGAACGCTCCCGCAAGGCCAAACCATTCATATGCCGGATCACCCGGGAAAAATTCCAGAGGTACGGGATATTGGGCAAGGTCGTGGGTGAAAAACCAGTCCTCATCCAGCAATATCAGCTGACCGCCGCCATCGATGAATTCACCAAATCCTGGATCATCATGATCCGCCAGGACCGGGACGAATTCGCAGCCGTCACCGTGGACCAATATGTGATTCCATCCAAAATTAATAACGGAACTGTCCAGACCATTATGATCATCCTCGTTCCAGTATTCATGGACGATTCCCAACTGATCGAGGGCATCCTCATACGCATCTGTATAGCCGGTGGGACGCCCGTTGTCCACCACCAGTAATTCGGCACAGGGCTGCTCCGGTTCCAGTATGAAATATGTGAGTTGGGTAGTCATACCCACTACGCCCCAGTAATCCTGGTATTCAATCCAGTAGCCGATGGCGGTAACCGGCTGTACATCATAATTGAGGTCGTATTGGTATAACCCGCAGCCGAATTCATCTACATCCAGCTGTGTGGCTTCAGGGAGGGTGATGACAGGCTGTTCAATACCATTTATGGCCCAGTGGAAATTCACCCAACTGGTGTCGGGAGGAGGAGTGGGCCAGTAATCCCAGATCGGGAAAAAGATGTCGGCCATGACCTGAGCCGGGCCAGCGGTCTGGTAAGTATCGCTGTGCTGAAAAAGATTGATTGCCGGATGCGGTCCCCAGGGATACTGGACTCGCACCAGGCAGGCGATATCGATCAGGTTCTCTTCAATTGTACCAGCGCTCTGATAATTACCCCAGAGATGGTCTGTCCAGGGACCGCCGAACCAGTTATACGATTCACCGCTGAATACATCCGCCGCCATCAGATTCGGATTATCTGCCTGTTTGACAATCACAATGAGAAAGGGTGTGTTGGGTTCCATCTGGAACGATCCGCCAATATCCAATTGACTTTCCCAGCCGACGCTGTAACCCTCGATGATATTTTCAGTGGGTTCAGTGAGCAATTCTCCAATAGGTGATCCAGTAAATGTGCCCCGTGGATACATATATCCTTCGGTCAGGTTGACGGATGCACCCGTGTAATTGGTTGCCTCCACTGCCCCGGCACCCATGAGTGCGGCAAAGGCCGTTACAATACCGTCATTAAACCATTGAAAATAGACCTCTTCCACGGTGCAGGCCTGACCGGCGTTAAAGGCCACGGCCAGTGTATCATAGGCTGCTCCACTGCCCAGATACCACTGGGTATCCGAACTGGGGATGTGCTGCAGATCCCAGCAATCTCCGTCGCAGTCACGTAGTCCGGAGCTCTCAGGAGTGGCGGGTGTGGCGGGCGCGAAGAAGATTCCGTCCCCGGTGAGTTCAGCCCAATGCTGTTTGTACTCCCGGGGATCCACGCGGCGCTGCACACCGGGGCGCAGCCATACATCGTCTCCGACGGATGGTTGGGATTGAATTTGAGGGGAAGCGATAACCGCTGCCAGTAACAAGGTGAAAACGATAAGTTGCTGTTTCATGGCATATCCTGAATTAGATCATACAGATGAATTACCATAAAATTACGTTGTTCAATCGCGTGGATCGAACCGTTTTTCCACCGCGATGGCCTATTTAAGCAGGACCAGCTTGGATGTCAGCACCCTCCCGGCACATTCCATACGCAGCAGGTAAATACCCGAGGCCTTTCCCGTGGCATCCCATTCGATAGAATGATACCCGGCGGAGAGCCGATTCGTCGGCGCTGTCAAACGGGTTACCAGTCGGCCCTGTAGATCAAAGACATCCGCGGAGACCGGAGAGGATTCGCCCAGATAAAACCGTATTTGCGTGCGCGGATTGAAAGGATTGGGGAATGCCGGAGCCAATTCAAAACGATTGATCAGCAGATTCACCTTGAGTTTTGTTCCCCTGGGACTGACGGCGATGATCTCCCGCACCTGGAGTTTGGTGAAATCTCCTTCCAAATTCATTCTCCCGGAAAAACTCCCGCCGCTGAGCGAATAGAGCAGCAGCACACTGTCACTGGCTGCCAGCTCAAAATCAGGATGATCCGTCTGAAGCCGTAGATTCCCGATCCCGGAACCAACAATCTGCAGGCCTGCCAGAGGGCTGTTCGCTTCTATGGTTAGTTCGCTGTGACGGAGATCGATGGCAACGGATCCCACCTCCGGCATATCAGACCGGACTTGTCCATTCAGCAGCAGGTTCACAATGAGGACAATGTCCATAATATTCATCTGGCCGTCATCATTGATATCCGCCATTTCAAACTGGTCTTCATTCAGTGTGACAGTGCCCAGGACTGCATTGACCAGAAATACCACATCGAGGATATTGAAATTGTAATCTGCGTTCACATCGATCAGAGGGGTGGCTCCGGGAGCCAGAGAAGCGATGTTCTGGTTTTCAGGCAACCAGGTCAACTGACCGTCTCCGTTTAACTGTGCCGCGTAGACTTGATTCTCAGCGGCCCGCCAGTACAGAACAACTATGGGATGGCCTTCGATCCAGCCTGGATACTGACCGTATTCATTGGTCACCTCATCGCAGAAATCCATGGCCCCGTAAGTAATAATTTCCAGTGGTGCGTTGCGCCAGACGCCTGCCCCTACCAGAATTTCACCGTATTCGTCGTCGCAGTTGCCGAAATTGATCTGACCGTTATAATCCAGCAGACCGATCTCGTCGCCGATTTCACCGCCATCCACTTCGTCAATGGTGATGGTGTGGATTTGGGCCAGACCGGTGGTGTCGCTGAAGTTCAGGTAATCATCTTCCAGTCCGTTGAGGATATCATCGAAATAAATAAGTTCGTCTTCTATCATCTGCTGGTAGGGAAAAACACCCAGGT
>JGI10211J34971_10002695_pt1 | contig 14359 bp, 11 predicted proteins | sample Etolagsediment_FD_34971 | JGI IMG/M metagenome (IMG submission 34971) | reverse complement strand
TTCAGGCGGGTGCGCTCCTTATCAGGGAGTTTGCGAGAAATTCCATTCATCGCACCACCGGGGACGTACACGAGGTAGCGACCGGGAAGACTAATTTGGCTGGTCAACCTGGCGCCCTTGTGTCCAACGGGGTCTTTGGTGACCTGGACCAGTACGGTGTCACCAGTCTTTAGGGCAAGCTCAATGCGGCGAGGACCCGTCGCTCCACCTTCGGCGGCTGCTTCCCAGTCGACTTCGCCGGAATACAACACCGCGTTTCGACCTCGCCCGATATCGACAAACGCCGCCTCCATGCTGGGCAACACGTTTTGCACGCGTCCGAGATAGACATTGCCGATCAGGCTCGACTCTTCGGACCTTGCGACATAGTGCTCCACGACAACGTTGTCCTCGAGGACCGCAATCTGTGTGCGATCGATGGTTTCCCGGACCACCATGACCCGGTCAACACTCTCCCGCCGGGCGAGGAACTCGGTTTCGGTCACGGTTCCGCGACGACGACTACCCTCTCGACCGTCACGACGACGTTGGCGCTTTGCCTCTAAACGAGTTGACCCTCGAACTTTCTGGGGCCGACTGGAATCTGAGGAGGCCTCCGAAGGCGTCTTGTCCTCGGTGAGCGGTTTGCGATTTGCGCGGGAGCGCCTCCGGACAACGGGCTCGCCGTCGTGCGACTCAGGGCCCGGCGTCCAGGTGGGGAACAATCCGGGGTCGGGCGCTTGAAACACCAAAGAGGTGGTGGTGGGGGCGACTGCTTTCTCCGCCTTTGTCGCCGGGGGCTTGCTGGTCTTCGCCGCCTTTGTGGCGGCAGGAGCCTTTTTTACTGGCTTGTCTGCGGTGACTTTTTTGGCCACCGCGGGCTTTTTCTCAGGCTTTGTTTCGTCTTCTTTTTTTCGTGTCACCATTACTGGCGTACTCCTCACACATTCCCTGGCACCACTGGCTGGGAACACAATTGCGCTTCGGCAATGCGCTCATAGACGCATTGAAAAAACTAGGTTGTAGGGGTTTTCCCCGTATTCGGATGGTCATCCGAGAAATCTTGTGTTTGCGCTTCGTCGTCTCTGGCGATGGCGCTGCACCCAGTATCGCACACCGTCACCGAATTCTCACGGGGTGCTGTCATAATCAGCGGGTGAATTACCCCACAAGACGCGCGACTGGCATGGGCTTTTTTGTGATGGTCAGCGGTCTTGCTGCCTGGGCGGCATCGTTGATACTCGCGGGAGAGGGCTACCGCTTAGCGCTGACGGGTGAGAAGCCCAGTTGCGATATCAACCCTTTCTTCTCCTGCGGCAACGTGATGCAGAGCTGGCAGGCCACCCTGTTTTTTGACATCCCCAACCAGCTCTACGGAATTGGCGGCTACGCCGTCGTAGCGGCTATTGGTGCCGCGGTGATGTCGGGCTCGACATTCAAACGCGGCTTCTGGGTTCTGACGACTCTCGGGCTCTTTTCCGCTTACTTCTGGCTCATGTGGATGTTCTACCAAGCGGTGTTCGTGATTGGTTTCTTGTGCCTGTACTGCATGGTGGTCTGGGCCATCCACATCATTCTGTGGTGGATTTTCCTGCCCTGGGCGCTGAAGCAGGGGATTCTGGGGTCATCACCCCAGCTCAAAAAATTGGGGGCTCAGTGGCTGCCCTACAGCTGGATTCTGATTATCATCAACTACGCCGTCATCGGCTTGTCGATCCTGATCCAGTTCCCGCTGCTGTTCTCTCTTTAGGAAGAAAACCAGAGCGCGAGCTCGCGCTCTGCAGTCTCGGGTGAGTCACTGGCGTGGATCAGGTTCTGCTGAACAGCTAATCCCCAGTCCCGACCCAGATCACCACGAATCGTGCCGGGAGCCGCCACCGTCGGGTCCGTTGCTCCACACAGCGAGCGAATACCTTCGATTGCGCGGTTGCCCGCAACCCGGATGGCGACCACCGGGCCAGACTCCATGAACGTCACCAGCGGATCAAAAAATGGCTTGCCCTCGTGTTCGGCATAGTGGGCGCGGAGTAGATCACGGTCGGGCTGCACCATGCGAATATCCACGAGCTGATACCCCTTTGCTTCGATCCGAGAGACGATCTCTCCCGTCAAGTTTCTGGCAACACCGTCTGGCTTGATAAGGACGAGTGTTTCCTGGGGTGCAGACATGCGAAAAGCTCCTTAGGTTGGGGTTGTCATCGAGCCTACTGGCTTGATTCCGGCTTGTTTCGATCCAACATGGGGCCTCGGATGGCGCCAAAAATCCAGAAGGCCACCATGACGGCGAAGGACAGGCCTATCGCCACATCCCAGACGAAGCTACCCAACAGGATCACCTGAAACACGTGCCCCAGAATCTGGCCGACGCGATAGCGCACCGATCCGTACAACACACTCAACACGACAAAGGTCACCAGCGCCCCCACCAGCACAACCGGTCCGCTGTAGAGGCGCAAACCATTGATGACCAGTGCCCCGAAGAACACCACCACCATTTCCAATCCGAGCGCAATTTGGAGTAGTGATTCGGTGGCGCTCTTCTCCCGCTTAGCCATTTTTCGAGCCTCCCCTAACCTCGCCAATAAGAGTGATGGAACCCGTCACCAGGACCCCTCCTTCGACACCACTGAGTTCTTTGGCGCGCTCCAGCGCGGAATCAACATCTCCCCGGGAATCCACTCGATCGGGGCCAGCGATGGCGGAGACAGTGTCGGCGAGGTCCGAGACGGAGATGGCTCGATCTGACTGCGACTGGGTGACTACGAAGTGGTCCACCACCGGGTCGAGCGCTTCGACAATGCCGATGACATCTTTTTCTTGGAGGATTCCGAGGACACAAATCAGTCGGGAAAAACTGAACGATCCCATAATTGCGCGACAGAGTGCTTCTGCGCTGTGTGGGTTGTGAGCGGCATCGAGAATAACCGTGGGGTGGTGGTCAATGATTTGCAAGCGCCCCGGACTGGAGGACAAAAGGATTCCGTCCTCCACCACTTCAGCACCCAACGGAATGTCACCATTGCCCAAGAAAGATTCCACCGCGGCAATCGCCAGAGCGGCGTTATCCGCCTGATAGTCACCAAAAAGCGGTAGCCCCAGATTCCGATACTCCCCCGCAATTCCGGACACCGAAATCATCTGACCGCCGACCGCGCTCTCGGTGTTGATGAGATAAAAGTCACGACCCATTACCCGAAGCGTCGCTTCGGAGAGCGTGCAGGCCCGCAGTATTTCGTCCATGGCGTCCTCGCTCTGAACAGCGCTCACCACCCGAGACGCGGGCTTCACGATGCCCGCTTTGGTTCGGGCAATTTCTCGAATGGTGTCGCCCAAAAATTCGGCGTGGTCCATTGCGATGGGTGTTAACACGGCCACATCTGCGACCACCACATTGGTGGCATCCCACTCGCCCCCCATCCCCACTTCAATGACCGCAACATCCACAGGAGCGTCTGCAAAACACGCGAAGGTGAGGACGGTGAGCGCTTCATAAAAAGTCAGCGGAGGCTCCGAGTTTGCGAGTAGTTCAGCATCCACCATCTGCAGGAAAGGCTCCACATCCGCCCAGTTCTCGGCGAGCAATCGGTCCGAGATGGGTTCACCATCGATCACGATGCGCTCGGACAAACGGTGCAGATGGGGGGAGGTCATGAGCCCCACTCGAAGTCCGTGGCATCGGAGCAAACTCTCGGTGATCCGGGCGGTGGACGTTTTCCCGTTCGTCCCGGCGATGTGAATCACGCCATACATGCGTTGAGGATCACCGAGCAGCTCCACTGCCCGCCGCGTTGCTTCCAATCGAGGCTTGGGGGTTGCCTCCCCGATTCGCGCGTACAGGGCCTCCTCCACGGCCGCAGCGGCGAGGCGATCGTCAGAGGGGGTGTCAACCACTCTTTGACACTTTCACACGAATCTTAGAGTTTTCCCCCACGGAGAGAGCGTCGTCACCGTCCGCTAAATAGACACAGTCGATGCTCAGCGACAGGGTCTCGCTAGCAACCATGGCCTGGTGGGTCAGGATCGCCTCCCGGGCGACAGGATCGGCTTCCAGGACCGTGCTGATGCGGTCTGACACATCGAGCCCGGCGTTCTTGCGCTCCTGTTGAATCCACCGGATCACATCGCGCGCAAGGCCCTCAGCTGCAAGCTCCGGGGTCACCGTGGTATCTAAGAGGACAAAGCCACCACTGGCTAAGAACTGCACCGCGGTGTCCTCACCCTCCGAGGTGAACTCGAGCACATATTCGCCCTCCTCCAAGGGAACGCCCGACACGGTGACAACACCTCCCTCAATGCTCCAGTCACCCGCCTTAGCGCCCTGAATGATGTTCTGGACTCCTGACCCAAGCCGCGGACCCAATACCCGCGCTTGAGGGAGTAGTTTCTTGCCAATCCCCAACTCTGTGGCGACCTGGTCATCAAGTTCACGTGTCAGCACCTCGCGAACGTTGAGTTCCTCGGCCAAAATGTCACGAAAGCCCTCGACGCCGGCTGAGTTCTCCGTCACGATGGTGAGCGAGGCCAACGGCAACCGCACTCGTAATCCGTGGGATTTGCGCAGCGCCAATCCCGCGGAGGCAACATCGCGTACGGTGTCCATCGCCGACACTAAGTGATCATCGGCGGGGAAGTCCGAAGCCTCAGGCCAGTCCGTGAGGTGGACGCTGTCACCACCGGTGAGTCCTCGCCATACTTCATCGGTGACCAGGGGCGCCAGGGGAGCCGCCACGCGGGACACTGTCTCTAACACGGTGTAGAGGGTGTCCAATGCGTCGGTGTTGGTGCCATCCCAGAATCTCTCGCGGCTGCGACGCACGTACCAATTAGTCAGCACATCGGCGAAATCGCGAATGGCGGCCGCAGCCATGGGCGAGTCGAGTGCCTCGAATTCGGCCGTCGTGACCTCGATGAGGTTTCTCGTCTTTGCCAGGATGTAGCGGTCGAGCACGTGAGGGGAGTCAGTTCGCCAGACCGGCTCGTGCTCCCCAACATACAAACTGAGGAAGTAATACGTGCTCCAGTAGGGCAGCAGGAACTGTCGAACACCCTCGCGGATTCCCTCCTCCGTGACCACGAGGTTTCCCCCTCGAATGACGGAGCTTGACATCAGGAACCAGCGCATGGCGTCCGCACCATCGCGCTCGAACACCTTCGAGACATCGGGATAGTTCCGCAAGCTCTTCGACATTTTCTGGCCATCAGAGCCCAGAACGATTCCATGGGAGATGACCTGTTTGAACGCGGGGCGATCAAACAGTGCTGTGGCCAGAATGTGCATCGTGTAAAACCAACCGCGCGTTTGGCCTATGTATTCAACGATGAAGTCTGCGGGGTTGTGGGAATCAAACCAGCCAGGGTTCTCGAAGGGATAGTGAACCTGGGCGAAGGGCATCGACCCGGAATCAAACCAGACGTCAAGCACATCGGGAATCCTCCGCATCATCGACTTCCCGCTGGGGTCATCCGGGTTGGGGCGCACGAGCTCGTCAATGGCGGGACGGTGCAGGTCAGTGGGCTTTGCGCCAAAGTCCCGCTCGAGTTCCTCGAGGGACCCATAGACGTCAATCCTCGGGAAATCAGGGTTATCGCTCTTCCAGACCGGAATCGGTGAGCCCCAGTAGCGGTTGCGGGAGATGGACCAGTCCCTCGCGTTGGAGAGCCACTTACCAAATTGGCCATCCTTCACGTTCGCGGGAACCCAGGTGATCTCTTCGTTTAGCTCGAGCATCCGGTCACGGATTTCGGTGACTCGAACAAACCAACTGGAGACAGCCTTATAAATCAGCGGCGTGCGACACCGCCAACAGTGCGGATAGGAATGGTCATAGGAGCGCTCGGCAAACAGTCGACCACTGGTGCGGAGCAGTCCGGTAAGGGTTTTGTTGGCCTCGAACACCTGAATACCCGCCACGTCAGACACCTGGTCGAGGAATCGACCGGCATCATCCACGGAAATGACGACCGGGATTCCGGCCTCCGCACAGGTGATCTGATCGTCCTCACCGTAGGCCGGTGCTTGGTGGACAATCCCGGTTCCCTCACCCGTGGCGACATACTCAGCGACAAGAATCTGCCAGGCGTTCTCCATGCCCCAGGTCTCACGGTCGGCGTAATAGTCAAAAACTCGGGTGTAGTCGATGCCGCCAAGGTCAGAGCCCTGAACGCGTCGGGTGATTGCCGCGATCGCATCCGCGACCTCGGCGTATCCGAGTTCCTTGCGGTAGTTGCCGATGGTGTCCTCAGCCAGCAGGTAGGTGACACCCGGTTCCGAAGCCTCTGGTCCTGAGGGCACCAGGGCATAGGTAATCTCTGGTCCCACGGCGAGAGCCGCGTTGGTGGGGAGTGTCCATGGGGTGGTGGTCCAGGCGAGTGCCAGAACTCCCTCAAGGTCCGCGGCTCGGGCCTTGTCCCCGTGCAGCGGGAAGGTGACCGTGACGGACTGGTCCTGACGCGGTTTATAGACGTCGTCGTCCATCCGGAGCTCATGGTTACTCAGCGGCGTTTGGTCTCTCCAGCAGTAGGGCAACACCCGGTAACCCTCATACGCGAGTCCCTTGTCGTGCAGCTGCTTGAACGCCCAGATGACGCTCTCCATGAAGGTGATGTCGAGTGTCTTGTAATCGTTGTCAAAGTCCACCCAGCGGGCCTGCCTGGTCACATACTCTTGCCACTCGGCGGTATAGCGCAGGACGGATTCTTTGGCGGCCTGATTGAAGGCCGCGATGCCCATCTCCTCGATTTGGCTCTTGTCCGTAATCCCGAGTTGGCGCTCCGCTTCGAGCTCAGCGGGCAAACCGTGGGTGTCCCAGCCAAATCGGCGGTGGACCTGCTTTCCGCGCATGGTGTGGAAGCGCGGGAACACATCCTTCGCATACCCGGTGAGCAAGTGGCCATAGTGGGGCAACCCGTTGGCAAAGGGCGGGCCGTCATAGAAAACCCACTCATCGCAGCCTTCTCGCTGGTCAATGGATTTCTGGAACGTGTTCTCCTCTTTCCAGCCCGCGAGGACCCGATGTTCGATCTCGGGAAATGAAGGGCTTGGCTCAACCGAGGAGCCGGGGAGGTGACGGGGGAAAGCCATGGGGTATCTCTCTGACACAGGTGGGCGAGGGCTGCGAGGACGCATGATTTCTCACACGCGGTACCACCCCGCTTGCTTAGAAACTCTCTAAGCCACTTCATGTCAGGCGATGACGGGCCAACCCGACCGGTTCTACTGAGAATCAAAGATTCTGTTCTTCCGGCAGCTCCCCGGTGATGGCCGGTTCAGCGCTGTTGGCAACAGTCTAGAACAGGGTGGCCACACTCTGCTGACCCAGTGCCCCGCGGATCCGCCGGAGCTGGTGCTCGAGCAGCTCTCCAAGTTCCTCGCGCGGAGACGGTGTCAAAGCCCAGCTCAGCAATCCCCCGAGGAGCGCTCCCAGCACGAGCCAGACATCCTTCTGCTCTACCCCAGACCCAGCAATGCTGCGGCGAAGCCACTCCAGGCGCACTCCCGCGCTGGCACCCAGGTCGTCTCCCAGACCCATCGCTTCGCTCTGGGTCGCGACGAGGGGAATCCGCTCCCTTGGGTGGGCGGCAACGACCTTCTCGAGTGCATCACGCAGTGGCATCGCACTGCCGAGGAGCGTGTCAAGGCTCTGCAGAGCGCGGTCAACATCCACCCAGAGAACATCGGACTTGGTGGTGCAGTAGTTGAAGAAGGTCGCCCGGGAGATTCCCGCGCGCCTCGCAATCTCGTCGATGCTGGTGTTCTGGTAGCCCTGCTCGAGGAACAGTTCCGTGGCGGCGTCCTCTAGGGCCGCCACCGAGGACATCGGAGGCCTGCCGCGTTCTCTCGAAGTCATCTCGTCCCCTATAGTTGAGATAGTACCTAATTTATATACACCGTCTAATAATTCATTACTCTAGCGAATTCCAGGAGGACATTCCATGATTCAGACCGATCCCGTAATGGCCAGGAAGGCCAGGTGGGCGTCCCTCGTGGGGACTTCTCTGGAGTCCTACGATTTCTACATTTATGCGTATTTCGCCGCGTTCTTCGTCGGCCCACTATTTTTTGACCCTCTGGGAGGCTTCGGTGGAACACTGGCGGCCTTCCTCTCGATTGCCCTGGCCTTCATCATCCGACCAGTCGGGGCCATTCTTTTCGGACACATTGGTGACCGCATCGGCCGACGGAAGACCCTGATTGCCACAGTGACGCTGATGGGTGTGGCCACCGGTCTCATCGGAGTCCTCCCCACCTACGACCAGTCCGGCTGGTTGGGTGCAGCGGTGCTTGTGGCTTTGAGACTCCTTCAGGGAATCTCCATGGGTGGAGAGTGGGGCGGAGCGATTCTCGTCGCCACCGAGCACGAGTCCGGAGCCAAACGAGCTTTTGCCGCGGCGATGCCACAGCTGGGATCCCCGATTGGCTCCATCCTCTCGGCCGGAGCGTTTATCTGGTTGACCCTCGCGTTGACCAATGAGGNGATTGTGGAGTGGGCGTGGAGATTGCCCTTCTTGAGCGCCATCCCCCTGCTCTTGGTGTCCCTCTACTTGCGACTGGCCATCACGGAAACTCCCGTCTTCGAGGAAGTGGTGAAGCAGCAGCGACGCCCCAAGGTTCCCTTCTTCGCGTTGCTGAGACGACAGCCTTTCGCCGTGTTTATTGCAGTCTGTGTTGCTCTGCTGGGTATCGGTTCCTACTCCCTCATGAACACCTACACGATCAACTATGGAGTGGTGCAGCTGGGCTTTGAGTACTACGAGTTGTTGATCGCCACAACCATTGGTGGCCTCTTACAGCTCATCACCATCCCGCTCTTTGGTCGCTGGGCCGTGAGGATTGGCTCCACCAGCGTTGTGGCATGGGGAGCACTGGGAACACTGCTCGTAGCGTTCCCGATCTACTACTTCCTCCAGTTCGCCAACTTCGGTGTTCTGGTTGGCATGATGCTGATCGGAGGCACCCTCCCCACGATGAGCTGGGCCGCCCTGGGAGGTGTCTACAGCGATCTCTTCGATGAGCGCTACCGATACTCGGCACTGGGGTTCGCCTATTCCATCGCTGCCGTGGTGTCGGGATTTGTTCCCGCCGTCACTCTCACCATTGGTGCCGCGACCAACAACGCGTGGTGGCACCCAGCAATTGTTTTGGCCGGGTTGGCGCTGATCACCCTGGTGGCAACGCTGCAGGCTGGTCGAATGGCACTGAGCAACAAAGAGCCGGCCTATGCAAGGACGGGCGCCTAACCACAAACGGCGTGGGGTCTGGGTTTCCTTCGGGGAACCCAGACCCCATTTGTTTTGTAGCATGGGAGCACTAACACCAAGGCACAGTGGACGCGGTGCCGCCTATAGCGAAGAAGGTGCCCATGAGCACAGCGATTCCCGACAAACCGGCTCTCGAGGGACTCGAAGAAGTCTGGGGCACCCGCTGGGACTCTGACGGAACGTATCGGTTCAACCGAGAATCGGCGCTGGAGCGAGGAAAAGACCACCTGTTCGCTGTGGACACCCCTCCCCCGACAGCATCGGGGAGTCTCCACATTGGTCACGTCTTTAGCTACACCCATATGGATCTGCAAGCGCGATACCAGCGCATGCGGGGCAAAGACATCTTCTACCCAATGGGGTGGGATGACAACGGATTGCCCACCGAGCGACGAGTCCAGAACTATTACGGGGTGAGGTGTGACCCATCGCTGCCCTACCAGAGCGATTTTGTCCCGCCACTGCAGGCGGGGGCAAGTGCTGATGGCTCCAAACCCGGCGACCAAATTCCGATTAGTCGACGAAACTTCATCGAGCTATGTGAAACCCTCACGGTTGAGGACGAAAAGCAGTTCGAGGACCTGTGGCGCACCCTGGGGCTCAGTGTGGATTGGTCCCTCACCTACCGCACCATTGATGACAACTCTCAACGGGTGGCCCAGAGCGCGTTTTTGAAGAACCTGGAGAGGGATGAGGCCTACCGAGCAGACGCCCCGACGCTGTGGGACATTACGTTCCGCACCGCGGTGGCGCAGGCAGAACTGGAAGACAGAGAACAACCCTCCGCATATCACAAGGTGACTTTCCACGGCGTGGGTATTGATGACGTCACCATCGTGACCACACGGCCTGAGTTGATTCCCGCGTGCGTGGCTCTTGTGGCGCACCCGGATGACGAGCGGTACCAACCACTCTTTGGCTCTACGGTGACCTCGCCCATTTTCGGTGTTGAGGTGCCCATTGTTGCTCACCACCTCGCACAGCAGGACAAGGGCACCGGTATCGCGATGGTCTGTACTTTTGGTGATGTCACCGACGTCATTTGGTGGCGAGAACTCTCACTCGACACTCGCCCAATGCTCGGGAAAGACGGTCGTGTGATTGCCGAGACCCCCGCCTGGATCACCTCCGCCGAGGGCACAAATGCCTACACACAACTCGCCGGAAAAACTGTCTTCAGTGCCAAAGCCGCCATGGTGGAGATGCTGCGAGACTCGGGAGATTTACAGGGCGAACCCGACCCCATGGTCCACCCGGTCAAGTTCTTTGAAAAAGGTGACAAGCCTCTCGAAATTGTGACTACCCGCCAGTGGTACATCCAAAACGGTGCTCGCGACGAGGACCTCAAGCAGCGCCTGCTCACCCGCGGCACAGAAGTTGCCTTCCACCCGGATTTCATGAGGGTCCGCTACGAGAACTGGGTGAACGGTCTCTCCGGTGACTGGTTGATTTCTCGCCAACGATTCTTCGGGGTTCCCATCCCTGTCTGGTACCCGCTGGATGAGGAGGGGAACCCGCGCGAGGGCGAGGTCATCACCCCGGCACATGAACAGTTACCCGTTGACCCTTCCAGTGACACCCCACCCGGATTCACCGAAGACCAGCGAGGTGTTCCCGGCGGGTTCCTCGGCGAGCTCGACATCATGGACACCTGGGCAACCTCGAGCCTGACCCCTCAGCTCGCGGGCGGCTGGGGTAGCGATGACGAGCTGTTCGCCCTGGTCTTCCCTTACGACCTGCGCTCCCAAGGCCAAGACATCATTCGGACCTGGCTGTTTTCCAGCATGCTTCGCGCCGAACTGGAACACGGCACAATCCCCTGGAAAAACGCGGGAATTTCGGGGTTCATTGTGGACCCGGACCGGAAAAAGATGTCGAAATCGAAAGGCAACGTCGTCACCCCCCAGTCCATGTTGGACGAGCACGGGTCTGACGCGGTGCGCTACTGGGCCGCCTCCTCACGCTTGGGAACCGACGCTGCGTTCGATCCGCAAAATCCCAAACAGATCAAGATTGGCCGCAGGCTCGCCATCAAGGTGCTGAACGCCGCAAAGTTCGTGTACAGCTTTGAGGGCGCCACGGGTGAGGTGACTCACCCGCTGGACCTCGACATGCTGAGCGAACTGGGTCGCGTTATCACCCAGGCCACCGCTGCCTATGACGCGTTTGATCACGCGCGAGCACTCGAGATGGCGGAGACTTTCTTCTGGACCTTCACCGATGACTATCTGGAGTTGGTCAAGGATCGCGCCTATGTGGGAGAACCCGCGGATCGGGGCAGTGCCGTCACGGCACTGAGGTTGGCTATTGATGCTCTGGTCCGACTCTTTGCGCCCGTCATTCCCTTCGCTACCGAAGAGGTCTGGTCCTGGACCCACGAGGGCAGTGTCCACCTCGCCCCGTGGCCGAGCACTGAGGAATTACCGACCACCTCCGAGGATTCAGAGGGCCTGCTCGCTCTTGCAAGCGAGGCTCTCATCACTATTCGACGGGCGAAAACCGACCAGCAGGTCGCCCAAAAGATGCCGATTCAGAGCGCAACGCTGAGCGGTCCGGCCCTGTTACACCGGGCTGAAGCTGACCTCAAGGCAGTCGGGAAGATACACACCCTCACCTGGGGAGAATCAGACGCAATCGCCCTAGGCGACATTGAATGGGGATCTCTTGATGACTAGCAACAACCCCGTGTCCATTCGACCGGTGGCGCCGTCTGACCGCGAGCGGTGGGAGGGCCTTTTCGTCGCCTATGGCGTGTTCTACCAGGAAACTTTTCCCGCGGACGTGGTGGACGGAGTCTGGACGTGGCTCATGGAGGAGAGCCACCCGGTTCGCTGTTTTGTGGCAGAAGTTGAGGGCGTAGTGGTCGGTTTTGCCCACCTCCGGTTCCAACACGACACCTTCACCGCAGGCGCCGGATGGTTTCTCGATGACCTCTTCACCGACCCCGATGCCAGGGGTCAAGGAGTCGCAACGGCCCTGATTTCTGCTCTCGATGACTACGCCACCAACCACGGCGGTGGAACACTGCGCTGGATTACGGCTGGGGATAACAACCCTGCACGGCGCCTCTATGACACGTTGGCAACTGCTGCCACATGGGTCACCTACGAGCGAGAGGTTGGCCAGTAATGCAACTGGGAAGTCGTTTCTCGGTGGGTCAGACCCCCCGAGCAATTCCTGCCGAGTTGGCCGCCCGAATCCAAGAGGTTGAGGATTCCCTCAGCGATGAAGAACGGGCGAGCCTGCGTTGGACACTGACGTGGCTGGAAAACCGCGCCGTTGTGGAACTCGATAACGGCGTGATTCTCCGCGGTTAGGCGGACTTTTCTCGTCTCGCGGCCGGCTTCTGCACGATGACGGGGGGCGCTTGGCGCAAGACTGCGTCCCGGGTAATGACGACGCGTTCGATGTTCTCATTCGAGGGAATATCAAACATCACCGGGCCCAGGACTTCCTCCAAGATAGCGCGCAAGCCCCGCGCTCCTGTCTGACGCTCGGAAGCAAGGTCGGCGATTTCCTCCAGTGCCGCCACCTCAAATTCGAGCTGGACACCATCCAGGACGAACATGCGCTGATACTGCTTGACCAGAGCGTTCTTGGGGCCGGTCAGGATGTCAATCAGCGCCGACTGATCCAGGGGAGCCACCGTGGTAACCACGGGGAGTCGCCCGATGAACTCGGGGATTAGCCCAAACTTGTGGAGGTCCTCCGGGAGCACCTGGCTGAAGAGGTTTTCGTGAATGTCCTTGCTGTGCAGGGGGGCACCAAAACCAATGCCGTGGCGACCCACGCGCTGGGAGATGATGTCCTCGAGACCCGCGAACGCACCGGCAACGATGAAGAGCACGTTGGTCGTGTCGATCTGAATGAACTCTTGCTGGGGGTGCTTGCGCCCGCCCTGGGGCGGAACCGCCGCCACCGTGCCTTCCAAAATTTTCAAGAGTGCCTGCTGGACACCCTCCCCCGAGACATCTCGAGTGATGGAGGGGTTTTCTGCTTTGCGGGCAATCTTGTCGACCTCGTCGATGTAGATGATGCCCATTTCAGCGCGCTTCACGTCGTAGTCGGCAGCTTGGATCAGTTTCAGCAAGATGTTTTCGACATCTTCCCCCACGTATCCGGCTTCGGTGAGCGCGGTCGCGTCGGCCACAGCGAAGGGCACATTTAGTCGCTTCGCCAACGTCTGAGCGAGATAGGTCTTTCCACACCCGGTGGGACCAATCAGAAGAATGTTGCTCTTTTGGATATCGATATCGTCCGCAGAATCAACCGCGTGCGGGGACGTTGCTGCGCGCACACGCTTGTAGTGGTTATAGACCGCGACCGAGAGCGCCTTCTTGGCGTCCTCCTGGCCAATGACGTGCTCCTCCAGGAAATCAAAGATTTCCTTGGGTTTGGGTAAGTCAAAGTCAGCGGTGGCCGTCTCGCGACCCTCCGATTGGCGCTCATCGATGATTTCGTTGCAGAGCTCCACGCACTCGTCACAGATGTACACGCCAGGTCCGGCAATGAGTTGCTGGACCTGCTTCTGGCTTTTACCGCAGAACGAGCACTTGAGAAGCTCGCCTGATTCTCCGGTGCGTGCCATGGGGAAACCTCCACTTAACGACGGTCAGCGACATGTTGGAGCTTACCTTTTGATGCTTTCGTGCGGCGGACATTCCACAGGGTTACTCGGTGTGGCGAGATTAGACTGATGCCCTGATGACACCGTTTTGGCGAGGCAATCGCCGTTCATACCTTCTCGGGGGAACTCTGCTCGGCGCCCTGCTTCTGGGTGCCTCCCCGGCCTATGCCCACAATGTCGTCGAGGACCGCAGCCCGGCACCAGACTCGAGTGTCACCGATAGTCCCGTCACAATTTCCCTCACCACTGATGACGTTTTCTTGGACCTCAGTGGCGAGGCCACGGGTTTTGGGGTGGCGGTGCGCGATAGCGCTGGTCTCTACTACGGTGACGGATGCGTGGAGCTGAGCGAGCGGACAATGACCGCCAGCGCAGAGCTTGGGCAAGCCGGCAGCTACGAGATCATCTACCAGTTTGTCTCCGCCGACGGGCACAGTCTGTCCGAGAGCTACGAATTCGTGTTTGAACCAGGTCCCAGCCACACCCCGGCGCCTG
>JGI10211J34971_10002694_pt1 | contig 14360 bp, 16 predicted proteins | sample Etolagsediment_FD_34971 | JGI IMG/M metagenome (IMG submission 34971) | reverse complement strand
AATTTAGAAGCAAATATTATTAAAAATACTAATTTAACATCTCAAAACATAGATACAACTAATTTAGAAGCAAATATTATTAAAAATACTAATTTAACATCAAAAAAGATAGATACAACTAATTTAAAATCTGAAACTATTGAAAATACTAATTTAACATCTCAAAACATAGATACAGAGTATTTATATAGTAATATTATTAAAAACACTCATTTAACATCTAAAAAGATAGATACAATTAATTTAGAAGCAGATATTATTAAAAACAATCATTTAACATCTAAAAAGATAGATACAATTAAATTGGAAGCTACAGAAATAGAATCTATCTTTTTTAATACTGAAAATATAAATACAAATAATTTAGAAGCAAAAAAGATAGATACATATGAATTAGAAACAGAAAATGCTACTATATCGAATTTAGATTCAATATTAATAAAATCAATAGATATTATTACCAAGAATTTAGAATCTGAATTTATGAAATCAAGTGGTGTAGAATCGAATATAATAAAGACACAAGGATTTAGCGTAACATCTGATATACGTAAGAAATATGATATACAAACACATGGTATTTCATCAGAATTATTAGATAAATTAAATGTAGTATCATTTAAATATAAAAATACGAATAAAAAACATATTGGTTTAATTGCACAAGAAGTAGAAAAAATATATCCACAGCTTGTAGAAAAAGATAATGATGGTTATTTATCTATTAAATATTTAGAATTAATACCTATTATTCTAAATTATAATCAAAAAATAAAAGAAAGATTAATAAAAATAGAGAAATTATTAAATTTATAATTTATTAAATTTCATATTATTTTTCATTAAAGCATATTTCAATATATCATATATATTATCTACAAGTCTTATTTTTACAGTATTTCTAAACATATATGTATTTTCATCAATTTGATATGATTTTTTATCTAATAATAAAAATGAGTCAATATCTTTAATATTACATGATTTTTTAATTGAAATACTTTCTTGTTCTTCTTTTATAAGTATTACCTTAAAATCTTTTTCATTTGTTCTTGGTATTAAAACTTCTTTAGCACCAGCATGCATAGCACCTTGAATTTTAGAATATAATCCACCAATTTCATGTGCTTTTCCTTCTAAATCAATTTCTCCTGTCATTGCTACTGTATTATTGACTGGAATATTTGTCATCAATGATACAAGACATAATGTAATAGCTAAACCTGCTGAAGGACCATCTTTTGGTGTAGCGGCTTCAGGACAATGAATATGAATGCCAAATTTTTCATGTTCTTCTAAGAATTTTTTTTTAAAATCAGTATCAATTATATTATTTAATACAGTCAATGCACAACTCATAGATTCTTTCATGACATCACCTTGACTTCCAGTTAATTTTTCAATTCCAAATTTTTTATCACTAAATGTTTCTTTTGATTGAATAATAGTTAAACCACCAAGACCAGCTTGAGTAGCATATAATCCATTAACAAGACCCACTTGGGGTTTAGAATTAATTGATTTTAAATTCATTTTAGGTTTATTTTTCAAGATTTCTTCAACATATTCTTTCGATACATGAAATGGTATTTCAATATCTTCTTGATTTATTCTTTTTAAATTAATATCTCTTAAAATATCATAATAAATTTCATTGAGTTTACGAACACCAGCTTCATATGTATAATTTAGAATAATTTCACTAATAATTTCATTATCAAAAATAATTTCATCATTATCAAAACCAATATTTTTATTAATTTCGGGTATAACATAATTTTTACTAATAATAAGTTTTTCTTGACCTGATAGAGGTTGAATATGAATTTCTTGAATTCTATCTAATAAAATACTATCAATACTATCTCTATTATTATATGAAAATATAAATAATACTTGTGATAAATCAATAGGAACAGAAGCAAAATATTTATCATAAAATTCTTTATTTTGAGATTGATCAGTAGCATGTGTTAGAATCGAAATAATTTCTTTACCATGTTCAGTTTTACTTACTTTATCAAGTTCATCAATATAAATAATTGGGTTCATACATTTTGTTTCCATTAGAATATCAACAATCTTTCCCCATGTAGAACCTAAGTAAGTATAATGATGACCTTCTAAAATAGAACCATTTGTAGCACCACCTAAAGGTAAGAAACCAAAAGGTCTGCTATTTCCATCTTCATCGACTAAACATTTAGAAATTCCATTTTTAGAAAGTGTTGTTTTACCAACACCAGCAGGTCCACAAAGTCCTAAACATTGTCCTTTAGAGTTTCCATTCATCCATTGACCAATAATACGCTTCATTTGAAGTTTTGCTTCTGTTTGTCCATAAGTACATTTATTAAGAACTTTATCAACATTTTCAATGTATTTTTTTTTATCTAATTTAAATGAATTCCATTCATTAATCAGATTATTCATTTCGTCGCAGTTGCGGACAATAAATTTAATAAAAAGTTTATCATAATCTTCATCGTCATTTAAATAAGGTGTATCATTTTTTAATAAATTTTTATTAATTTTAGATTCTATTTCATTAAGTTTATTGATCATAAGTTTAAGATTACTTTTATTAATAATGTCGCTTGAATACAATTCATCTTTAATTTTTTTAAAATTATCAAGTTCATTTTTAAATTCATTTAAATTATTTTCATCAATAAGTAATTTATTTTCGAAAGTTAAGTAATCATTCGATGATTTATCAGTTTCTATATGTTTAAACATATGTTCATAATTTAAAAGTAATTCACTCTTAACAATAGAATAAACAGATGTTAATAATTCATTAAATTTATTAAAAGTATGTTCACTTTTAGAATTATATGAATAATATTCATTGATAATATTATTAAAATAATTATATATTTCTTGATTTTTTAAATCTAAATACATTATATCAAAATCTGATAATTTTAAAGCCAAATTATTTACAAAACATTCTATTTTTTTTTGATAACTTCCAAAGAAATCTATTATTTTTTCTTTTTTATAAACACCAAAAGGAATTTTTAAGAATCCATCTAACCATTGTTGTGCTTTTATACTATTTTCTTTTGAGCCATTAATTTCTTTTAATTTTTCAATAGCTTTTGCTTTTATATTTTCTGGTGCTTTTAATGATAAAATTTTAGATTCATAAGGAATATCATTAACATTAATATTTTCTAATTTTTTTTTTTGAATTTCAAAATTTGTTTCAGATATTTTAAATATCTTTTGGATTTTCCAATGTAGACTATTAAATAGAACTTCTGATAATTTTTCATTTTCAAACAAAAAAGATTGATCATTAATTAAATCATAAATAATATGAGCTGTAAATTGAGACTCATTATCATAAATTAAAAATAATATTAACATTTTTCTTTGTTTCAAAGCGTTCATTTTAATAAATTCTTTTACAATAAGACTCAATGATTTACTCTTAAATTTTAAAAATTCTTCATAATCATTTTTAAGAATTTCACAAATTTCGGATGATTGTTGAATGATAAATTCTTTTAAACTGAGTTGTTCTAAATATTTTTCTTTAAAATCGTCTGGAATATCTAAATATTCAATTTCTTTAAGAATTTCTTTATTTTTTTTCTCAATAACAGGATATTTTTTTATAATACCTAAAGAATCTTTTTTAAACAATCCATTAATAAGTAAAATTTTATTATCATTAATATAAATAATAATGCACGCACCATCAATTTTATCAATTAATTTTTTACGTCTATATAATAAATCTTGTTGTTCAATAACATTAATATTTTTAATATTATCTATGTTATTATTTTTCATGAATTCTTCACTTATCTTTGTTATTGATAATTTAGTAGGAATAAAATAACTATTATATAAATTAAGAATTTCATTGTATTCTTCTGATTTTTCATTAAAAAAATCATTTTGGATCGAAAATAATTTTAATAAATTAATTATTGAGTCAGATCCAATATGAAATGCTATTTTTTCAAAAAAATCATTGATTTCTATAATATATTCCTCTAAAAATTTCTTATTATTTTTTTTAGAAATATTTTCTTCTAATATTGTTAATTTATAATTAAGATCGTTAAGAGCATACATTTTTTCAATATAGAAATCTTGTTCGATATATTTATTCTTAAATAGAAATTCTAAATGATTCGATAAATTTGTTAAATTTTTGAAAAAATTATTTAATATTTTTAAGTATTTATTTTTTTTTCCTCCGCTACCACTTACATCACTCTCTATTTTTTTTATCTTTAAACTCATTATATATTAGCTACTATTTTTTTTAAAATAATAAATAAATTGTTTTAAAAATAAATATCGATAAATAAAATAGTACTGATTGTATGAGTAAAAAAGAGAATAATCCATCTAATAAAAAAAATACCAATAAAGGTAAAAATGAAAATTCTCCTAAAAAAAATACATATAAAAAGAATGATGATAATACACCAAAAAAAAATATTATATTAATGATTATTGGAAAAAATAAAACAAATATAGAAGAAAATAAAGATAATTCCTGTAAAAAGGGAGAAAATGATAAAGAACATAATGAAGAAAATGATAAAGAACATAATGAAGAAAATGATAAAGAACATAATGAAGAGGAAATAGAGGAAATAGAGGAATTTGATGAAGAATATGAAGATGAAGATGACGATGATTATATAGATGAAGATGACATTTTAGAAGATGATAATAATTTAGATGATTTTATTATAGAAGATGATCTATTTGACGAAGAAGATGATCTATTTGACGAAGAAGAGGAATTAAGAATCGAACAAGAAAGAAAAGAAGAAGAGAAAAGAAAAGAAGAAGAGAAAAGAAAAGAAGAAGAGAAAAGAAAAGAAGAAGATAAAGGAAAAAAAGAGAAAAATAGGAAAAAAAAACCACAAAAGAGACATTTAGAAGAAGAATTTAATGAAGAACATGAAATCGGACGTTTTTTTAATATAATTATTGGGTCGGGACCTAAAGAACCTTCTTTTATAAATGAACCACTCAAAACAAAAAGAGATGAACCTCCAAAAAAGAAAATAAAAAAAGAATGTTTCTTTGATTATTTTAAAAGTAAAAAAGAGTTATTACCTATTACAGAAAAAATAGAAACTTTACAGGATTTAATAAAGTTAGGAGAAAGTTATGATGCTGAAGATGAAAATCGTTATGTAATTAACATGAAAGCTCTTAATAAATGTGTACCATCTTTAAAAGAATTAGATGCGTTCATTGGTATGAAAAATATAAAAAAAATGATCATCGATTTAATTTTTTTCCGTCTTCAAAATTTCGAAGAAAATATAAAAGATGAAATGTGGCATTTAGTTATTCAAGGGAGTCCTGGTTGTGGAAAGACTGAAATTAGTAAAGTAATCGGAAAACTATATTATGGTTTAGGAATAGTTGAAAATGATATTTTTACACAAGTAAAACGGTCACAATTAATTGGAAAATATTTAGGACATACAGCAGTACAAACACAAGAAATTTTCGATAAAGCTGAGGGAGGAGTAATATTTATTGATGAAGCTTATAGTTTAGGAAATCCTGAAGGACGTGATAATTTTTCAAAAGAATGTATTGATACGATTAATCAAAATTTAACAGAAAAAAAAAATACAGTTGTAATAATTGCTGGTTATAAAGATCAATTAAATGAGTCATTTTTTAATTATAATCCTGGTTTAGCACGTCGTTTTAAGATGCGTATGAATATTGATAGTTATGATCATAAAGATTTACGTCAAATTTATTTAAAGAAAATAAAAGAAAATAAATGGAATATACTCGACGATAATGAAGAAAAAGAGGTACCTATTGAATTTTTTGAAAAAAACAGAGAAATATTTAAATTTAATGGAGGTGATATGGAAAATTTATGGTCTTTAACAAAGATTGCTCATGCACGACGTGTATTTGGAAAGTGTAATTCAGTCATAAAAAAAATAATAAAGGAAGATATAGAAAATGCATTGAAATTATACCAAGAAAACGATGAAGTTAATAATAGAGATAAGGATAAAGATTTAAAAAAATATTTACTTAATTCAATGTATTGTTAACCTTATTCATTTTATATTTTTTTTTTATTTATAAGAAGAATAATTGTATTTATTTTTCTAAGGATCAAGTCATTCTCAAATGAATCTGTATTTAATAAAGAATAATAATTTATTATTTCTAATTCAAGTTGTCTAATGTCAAGATTTTTTAAATATTTAATATAATTTATATGTATCAAATTACTCTGACTATCCATAATAATGTATAAATAAAAAATATAGATTTAAAATAGAATGAAAAAAAAATATTTTTTTTTTTCATTTTCCAAAAAATGCTGGAATACAATAGAAGATATTATCAATAATGAAGTAGAAAAAAGAAAAAGAATTTAATCAATTTAAAAATAAATATTTACCAAATATATCAAATGAAGAAATAAAGATAACACATAAAAATCCTGCTCAAAACAAAAGTTTAAGTATAATTTCATTAGATGAAGAATAAAAATCGATTATTTATAATTATTATAAAATTGATTTTCAATTATTAAATATAATTTATAAATAATTTATATTTATAAATTAGATGAAACCTAAAGTTTATTTTACACATATACCAAAAACAGCGGGTCGTAGTATTGAAGCAATTTATTACAAACATAAAAAAGATGATATAGATTATATAGTAGGTGAAGGTTATTTTAGAGCAATTATAAAAAAAAAAGATTCTTATTATTACGAGCATTTTCTTAAAAATAAATATGTAAACTTATTCATTAAATTTGATAATAAAGATCACTGGAATATATCTTTTTGGCATATTCCACTTAGTTTTTGGAAAAATAGGTTATTATTAGAATATAAAAGAAACCATGTTATTTTTTGTGTGGTACGTAATCCATATGACAGAGCAGTAAGCGATTTTAAATATTGGATTAAATTTTATCATCAGCAAAAAAATTCAAGTCATGCATCACATTATTATGCACTATTAAGACAAATAGAAGATATATATAATAATGATTTTAGTCTAACAAAAGAAAATTTAAATAGAGTCATTCAAAAAATATATAAAACCAAAAAATATGAATATGCTTTGGATGGTCATTTAATACCTCAATATAAATTTGTTTATACAATCATTGATAAAAAATTAATAAAAATAGCTGAACATGTCTTATATTTTGAAAATTTTGAATGTAATTTTAAAAAATTTAAGAATAAGTACTCACCTTTAATTACAAATCGTGATATACAAGATACGCACTTAAATCCTACACAATCTAATCTTGATAAATCAAAATTAACTCAAGAAAGTAAAGAATTAGTGTATCAATATTTTAAAGTTGATTTTGAGGCATTTCATTATAAAAAATAAAAATTGAATTATTTTTCATTAAATGAAAAAATAACACAATGAACTCAAGCTCGTCAGTATTTGAAATAATAAATAGAAAAAAACATGAAAAAATAAATGATATAGATTTAAAAAAAAATAATAAAAATGATGAATATTTTAATAATAATACATATTATGAAAATATTCATCATTTTTATGACACAGATATTTATGTAGGTAAAAATGATGATTATGATGAAGATGATGAAGATTATGAAGATGATGATTATGAAGATATAAGAAAATACCCCCTATTTTGGATATTTTCTTTACTACTATTTTGTATATTTTACTATATGCATTATATATCATAACTAAATACCAGAAATATCAATTTCATTATCCCCGTCATTATTTATTATAAAATTAATATCCACATTATCTTCATTTTTTTCTTCATCTTTTTCAATGATTTTTTTATTGTATAAATATTGAACTTCACTTGGGTCATATGTGTATAATATATCACATTTATTCTCGAAATCACGTTTACTTACTTTTACAATAGAATCATTAACTATACGACCATATTTTTTTGAACTACGAGGTAAGTGACTTATCATACATTCTTTTTTTAATCCACTATCAGAAATAAATTCTATTTTAAATCTACAATCTCCTAAAACACCAATTACTTTAGCAATATGTGAATTATCTTCTGAAACGGGTAATGGTATGTTTCTTTTATCTCTTGAATTAACACTTTTATTTGAAAACATTTTAGCTTTATTACCACCTTTCAAATTACGAGGCATCTTATTTTATATTTATATGTAACAAATTTTTATATATTATAATAATCATATTTTTTTATATCATTTTTTTTTATTTATTTAAATAATAATACACAATAAGAATACACAATAAGAATGATAAAAAATAAAATAAAAAATATATAATATTGATTCATACAATTTTTATTTTGATAATGTTCAACAAATTGAGGAACACATCTTATTTTAACTTGATTTTTATTAGAACAATCTACTATATTTTGGTCATCGTCATTATTAACAAATTTATATTCAGATCCAAATTGAGATGCGCAGATTTTATTATAACTATTTTGCATTTTATTAAAATCATTATAATCATCATTGGAAAAACAAGATGTATATTTTGAGCCAAATATTTTTTTATCTTGATGATATATATTATTATTTTTAATACTTATGTTCATTTTTTCTTCTTCTTCATTTGAAGTAGAATGTATATTTAATTTTTTATAATTAACACTATAAATATCTTTTTTAGGAAATTTATGAAATTTTCCAAATTGAATAGAGTCATATAATGTACATGACTGCGGTTGTTGGTAGTAATAAACATTTTTACAATTTGAATTATTTAAACATTTTTTTTGACATTGTTCAAGATTTTGTAAATTATATGATTTTATTTTATGTTTGTTATCTAAATTATAATGATTTGTTTTATTAAAATAAAAATGAGGATCTGTTTGTTGTTTAAATGAAGCATCTTTTTGATTTCTTAGTTTAATATATTTAGAGATATTAAAATCATTGATTACATCTTTATCGATTTTTGTATTAGGACTATTAGAAGAATATAATATACATTTATTATTATTACCTGTATATTCAAAACCTGCTTTTTTATTTTGAATGGTTAGATTTTTACATTCTTGTAAAGATTTTTGATTATAAGAATAAGATGGATTTTTTAAATGATATTTATTCTTTGAAAAATAGGTATCCATACTAATAAATAAAAATATTTAAATTTATGAAATTAATTATGAAATTATTTGTCTAATTATTATCTAATTATTTATCTAATTATTTATTAATGCTTACCTCTTATCAATATAGTGAATTATTAATAGGTACAACAATATTTATCATTGCATATATTGGTTATAAATATTTTTCAGATACAAATAATAAATATTTTTATTATGATATATTGATAACATGTTTATTATTTTTATTATTGATGTATTTTCGATATTTATTAATTAATTATTATATATTACAATCTCAAAAAATTTCATCTAATATATTAGTAGATGACTAATATAGTATTTTTTATTATTCTTCAAATAGTAATATTTATTTTACAATTTTTTACTTTTACACGACTTCCTTTATTTGACTATTGTGAAATGTTTTTTGGATCTATTTTTATTATCATATTTTTTAGTGTTTTTGCTGCAATGCTTACACTTGACAAAGATCAAGTTGAAAAAGGTATATTATTTGCGGCTTTTTTTATATTATGGTATTATGTATCTAAGAAATTAGTAAATGGTATTAACAGTGATATCAATGGTGTAATCTATTATTTATAAAGAATTACAATTGAAAATTAATATCTTTATAAATAATAGATTAATGAATTACTTAAATCTATCAGTTATTCAAAAAAATGATATTTTTTTTACAAGTTTATTATTTGCTTTATTTTTTTTTATATTAAAACCCTTAATACTTACAGGTGAAATAAATAGTAGAGATTTTGTTGCTTATGGTTTGCTTTTCTTTGCTGCTTACGGTCTTACTTTAATTTTTACAAATTCAGTAAGTTTTAGCCGTATTTATTCAAAATTAAAAAGCGAAAATATGTAAAACTTAAATGTATGTAATAATTATTAAAACATGAAGTTAATTATTATAGAAAGTTTTGAGCAATTTAAAAATTATTATAATGATAATCAATATGATTTTATCATTATAAATGTAAGTGCATCATGGTGTAAACCATGTAATGTTATAAAAGAAGATTTTTCGAATTATATACATAATTTACAAAAAGAAAATAGTATTTGTTTAAAAATAGATTACGATTTGATGGAAAAAGAAAATGAATTTCATGAAATATTAAACGTTGAAAAAATACCTTATTTCTTTATATTCCATCTAAAAAATAAAATAGAACAGATACAGAGTTCATCTATGGATTTAATTATAAGTAAAATTGAGAATACTATAAATGAACAAACACAAGAAACTTTTGATATAAATCAAGATTTTTAAAATATTATTGTTCTTCTTTATAATAAAAAAATAAGAAATTAATAAATTTAAATTTTGAAAAAATAATATTATTATGAAATAAGCAGATGGATGTTCAAATTGGAAATAAGAAAAAAGGTAAGAAAGGGGGAAATAAAAAAGCAATGAGACGTGAAATGGATGAAGATTTATACTATTACAAACAAGATAATAATACAGATAATTATAAAGATAATTATAAAGATAATTATAAAGATAATAATACAGATATAGATTTATTCATCAATAATAAATCTTATCAATATTATTCAGATAAGGAAAAAAACACGATTAATCAAAAATTTTCTCATCCTCGAAATTATTCTCAAAATAAATTAGTAGGATTTCTACAAAACCCCAATTATAAAATTATTATTGCTTCGGGACCAGCTGGGACTGGTAAAACATTATTTTCAATAGAACAAGGAATTAAAAAATATATGGAAGGAAAAGTGGAGAAACTTATATTAACACGACCTTCTGTATCCGTAGATGAAAATCTTGGTTTTTTGCCAGGAACATTAGAAGAGAAGATGATGCCTTGGATGAGACCCATATATGATATATTTCATAATTTTATAAGTCCAAAAGAAATAGAAAAACTTATCGAAGAAAAAATAATAGAAATATGTCCATTAGGATTTATGCGAGGTCGTACATTTAAGAATGCTTGGATTGTTGCTGATGAAATGCAGAATTCTACAATATCACAAATGAAGATGTTATTAACACGTATTGGTGAAAATACAAAATTAGTCATTACAGGCGATTTAGAACAAAATGATTTAAAAGATAAAAATGGTTTAGAAGATTTTTTAGATAAAATGAAAGGAAAACGATCCAGTTCAATAAATTCTGTTGAATTTAATAATGAAGATATTGAAAGAGAAGATGTAGTCAAAGAAGTTCTTGAATTATATCAAACAAATAGTCATCCATATTTAAATATAGATTCGAATGAAACATCAGTCAATGAAACATCAGTCAATGAAAGTTTAGGTGAATTAAAAAAAAGTATATCAAATAATGATTTAAAATCAGAAAATTCTGATGTTTCTCAAGAAAATAATGAAATACCAGAAACGAATGAAGTTTAAAAATAAAGTACTTAAATAAATATTTATATATATAAATATTTATAAAAATATAAAAACATAAAAACATTATGAATGAACTTGAAAATTATAATTTTTTACTTAAAAAAGTAAAAAAACATTTTAAAAATTTTAAAAATTTTAAAAATATTAAAAATAAAAAACCAAACTTAAAAATAATATTAGATTTTCATGATATATACCATCAAACATGTCAATCTCCAAATATAAAACTACGAAATACTTATTTTCCAAAATATATAAGTATCATGAAAAAAAAGATTTATTATACATTAAAAACATATATGATAAATTTACACAATGAAAATGAAATAAATGAAATTATGAATTTAATAGATAATTATGTAAAAAATATATCAAAACATAATTTAGAAATACTTATTGATCATTTCAATTTATTGAATAATTAAATTAAATTTAATATAATTATTTAGATTTGAATAATTTCAATATTTGATTGTTCAGCAAGTATTTTTACTAACTCATCATTTCTATAATTATTAATATATTTTATTTTTTTTATTCCAGAAGCAATAAGTAAACGTGTACAAATTATACATGGATAATGTGATATATATGCTATACAATCATTGCAAGATACTCCTCTTTTAGCGCAATCACATATTGAATTTTGTTCAGCATGAACTGTTGCTTGTTCATGACCATCTCTTAATATACTTTTATGAGGACATTCTGGTAAGAATCCATTATATCCTTGACTTATGATACGATTATCTTTAACTAATAAACAACCTACTTTTAATCGACAGCAGGAAGAACGTTTTGTTGTGACCAATACAATTTCTTTAAAATATTCATCCCATGAAGGTCTTGATGTCATTTTATTAATTTAAAAATAATTATTAATCAATTTTTAAATTTATTTAAATATATTTTAATATAAATGAATAAGCTTCAAATATTAATAGATGCTATTTTTGGAGCATTATTAATGGGGTTTTTTTCATATTTTAGTCAACTTTATTCAGAAAACCATTATTATATTAGAATAATTGCATTTATATGGGCAATGCCTACTTTGTATTTTTATTTTTTATTAATATCTTCAAGAACAAGTAAAAAAGCAATGTATGATTTTACGAATCATGGATTAATAGGTTGGTTATTGACATTAGCAGCAATAATTTTAACATATTTAATGGTTAATTATGATAAAAATATAATTATATTATTTAATTTTATATTTTTATTATTGGTTATTATATGGTATTTTTATTATAAAATATATACTTATTTATAAAAAATAAATACTATTTTTTGAATTAGATATTTAAAATCAATGATATTATATAATGTAAAGATGGACTCAAATTTAAAAGATTTAATAACTAACATAAATAATCGTAATTTATCTTCAAATGAAAAAAATGAATTAAAACAAAAAACAATACAAGAATATTATCAAAAAAATGCTAAAAATATTATGAATAAAAAAAATGAATGTAATCATTATCCGAATAAAAAATGTACTGATTTTTATTTTGAATGTTGTCAAAAAAAATATGATTGTGTTCGTTGTCATAATGAAAATGAAAATCATAGTATTCAATTAGAAAGTATTACATGCAGTGAATGTTTAAAAGTACAGGAAATTAGGGATAATTGTAAATATTGTGAAACTAAATTTTCAAAATCATTTTGCGAAATATGTTGTTTATTTTCGGATCAAGAAAATATTTATCATTGTATTCAATGTGGATTATGTCGTGTAGGAAAAGAGGAAGAACTTATACACTGTGATAGTTGCAATATTTGTGTTTTGAAAGAAAATCATCAATGTTTATTATTAGGAAAAATTAATGATGATTATCAATGTTGTTTCTGCAATGATGATTTATATAAATCAATGAGTTCAGTACAAAAATTAAATTGTATTCATTATGCACATACTGATTGTGTTCAAAAAAGTATTAAAAATAATTCTATTAAATGTGGTTTATGTCGTAAAACATTTTTAAATGAAGAACAAGCAAAAAATATGTGGTCAATGATTGATTTAGAAAAAGAATTTACTTTAATGCCTTTATATTTAAAAATTGGAGGGATATATCAAAGTAAATATGGTTTATTTGTATTAGAAGATAAAAAAAATATAAAAGAAGAATATGTTTTACAAAATGATGAATCAAATCATATAGTAAGTGGGTTCTTTTATGAATGGGAAATGAAAATAAATGCGTACTTAAATACAAATGAACTTTTATTAACAATTAAAAGTCAATGTAACGATTGTTTAAAAATTCATTTTAACTTATTTCATGTAGTTGGAATAAAATGCATTCATTGCGGAAGTTATAATGTTTCATAAAATGACTTAAAGATGTATTATAATAAATAATTATGAGCAAAAATCTTCATGAAATAATATATTCAATATTAAAATGTCACCAAAATAAATATATTTCAAAAGAATTTACATATCAAGAATTTGTAAAAATATTGAAAAAAAAAGATAATAGTATTGTATTTGATGATGATTTTCAAAAACTTTTTTTACTCCATCTTATAACAATTCAAAGTAAATATGAAAATATTGAAATTGAAGATGATATTGATGAAAATATAGAATCTTTAATGCTTATTACTGATAATGATGAAGAAGATGATGAAGAAGATGATGAAGATGATGATGAAGATGATGAAGAAGATGATGATGAAGAAGATGATGAAGAAGATAATGAAGAAGATGATGAAGAAGATAATAAAGAAGATGAAGATGATGAAGAAGAATATGAAGAAGAATATGAAGAAGATGATGAAGAAGATGATTATGAAGAAAATAAAAGTGAAGACAGTATTAATT
>JGI10211J34971_10002693_pt1 | contig 14366 bp, 25 predicted proteins | sample Etolagsediment_FD_34971 | JGI IMG/M metagenome (IMG submission 34971) | reverse complement strand
GTGTGCTCTTCCGATCTCCCGATATATCGTCCTGGGCCCCTGACCCACGAAGGACCCGCAACACAACCCCTGAATATGTCTGCACTTAGCCATCGCTCTCCTGTTTACCCCTCATATCACCAACAACATTCAATCTTACCTTAATATCGACGTGGCACATAATAACATCGGTTTTGCATTTCTCTGCAAACTCTTTAGCTAATTTATCCTCTATTGCCACAACCATCTCCAGTGGCGGTTCAACATCTATCATCGTCTCACCCGGTTCTAGGTTTCTCACTTTATGTGTTGTGCTCATGTCTATCTCCTAATCTTCCTCAATCCTCAGCTTTAATTGGTAATAATCGCCCTTATCTTCTACGCCTATCAACTTTGCACCATAATAAAATGTCTCGTCAGGATATTTATCGATCTTGAACGCGCAGGATGGATGATGGAAGCCTACTTCTCCATAGTTGGCAATATGGATAGGCGTGTCTTTATCCATAACAAAATCGCCACCTTTGTAGCCGGTCATTGTTTTACCGACCGCATCTTCGGCATCTTGAAGCAACCTGGCTACATCACCCTCCGCCCCGATCTCGTATTGCAACGATAACTCACAATATGAGCCTCTCCAGCTATCAAACCCAGCGAAGCCGTAGCCTTTAGCTACAACAATCTCTTTTTTAGGATTAAGCCCCTCTATGTCCTGGATGAGCTTACCCAGGCTGTATTCCTCAGCACTCACCCGTTTTGCTGTCTGGTTCAACATGTTAATTATTTTTTGTACACTCATATCTATCTCCTGTTTTACCGCTCAACACGGTTCGATCACCACGCAGTCCACATTATCAATTATATTAACGACCATTGGACTTTCAGCGGGATTCCAATGAGCCTGGCCTTTATTCCATAGCAGTTTGTCACCAAATCGTATATCATAGCTTTTATCGAATGTCGCGTGCGTGCTGTAAGTCAGGGCCTTATCCCGCGTTATAACATGCATCTTATCATCTTTGTTATATACCTCTATTACTATCCCGCCGATGCTCATTGCTCCGTCTCGCTTTCTAATAAACCTGGGTCATCGTGGATATTGCCTATGACTTTTGTGCAAAAATGCTCTACAAAGCACTCACCCTCATAGCCCGATTCTTCGTGTTTTAGCCATGTGCGGGTTCTGGGGTTTATCTCAACCACATCTCGCACCGGCTGTTGGCCGTGTGAAATAGCAAAAATATCTCTGTCAATCTCTACTATATCGCCCTCGAATACCCTTCTACCGCTCCACTCAAGGGACTGTTTCCTGCTGTCGGTCCACCGTTTTTGCTCTTGTGGTGTTAGTTCGTCCCATTTCGTGCCATCCGTCAGCCCGGTAAACTGGCCAACTGTTTCGGGGTCAACTTCGTGCCCTACATGCAGGGCTTTTTTGTCTGTATCGTTATCGACCGGCGACATTATACAATGCTCGCCCAGGTCAAACATATAATAGCCATATACCCATTTACCATCTTCGGCTCGTTTGCCTCTGAATTGTATTTTACTCATCTCTTTATCCTTTCAAAAGTCACCACGACAGGGCTATATTATTGACGAACATAGCCGGTGTGTCCGAGCCGCTACCGTGGTGTCTTGTTTTTCAGGTCTTATTTTCGGCGATCACTTTGTCTTTTCTTACATTGTCGTATTTTTTGCCGCCACCGTATGCCAGCCCGCCGAACCCTATCGCTATTGGTATCAGCGACATGGGGTTAAATGTACCGTCGGCAAGGCTCATTCCGACTTTTCCGATCGTTTCGACGATATTGGCTTTGAACTGGTCCTGGCGATCTAATTCGACAATTGCCGCATCGACTTTTTTCTGCACCGCCAGTTTTTCGGCATTGAGCGTATCGACCATCGCTGTTATGTTGGCCTCTCTTGCGGCAAATCCGGCGTTGCTGTCGATTAGCTGCTGGTTCAGCTCTTCGCGGTCAACCGGGACATTTGGGACTATTCCTATCGCTTTCGATGTGCAGCCCATAAATACTATCCCGCCCGCCATCGCCGCCATCGCGACAAACGCGATAAATGTCCCCCTGTTGTGATCTATCCATTTCGTTGATTTATTGACTATATCCATAAAACACCTTCTTTCTGCCCGCCTGGGCTAATTGTATAATATCTCTTTAATATACCACAAATTATCGGTTTTGTCATTATTTCAGCTCAAGTTTCTTTTCAACGGCCCGCTTTATCTCGTGTAATGACCGGCCGTTACACTTCCGTGTATGCTCGTATTTTTTTAACCCTGTCATCCGAAACAATGGTGACGAATGGCATTTTTCGCCAAACATGTCGGCAATCTCGGGATAACTCATATCGACGTACTTTCTGGCCAGATATGTTATGATTTTCCGTGCGTCCGATAGTTCCCTGAAACGCCTTCCGCCCATAACAGCAGCCGGCACTAATATCATTTCCCTACAAACCGCCACGGCGATAGTATTGAACCGCTCGGCTTTCATATCACAGGCCTTTTTCTTTTTTACTGCTTTTCGCGCGGTGGTTAGTTTCGACTTTTTCTCTTTTATCGGATATGCTTTATTTATGTATTTTTGCAGCCTGAGCATCGCTTGCACATCCATTGCAATCGCTGTGCGTTTGCCCTCGCTGTCGGTAATTCTGATAATTTTGCCGACCTGGTATTGCACATCCATTATTACCAGCTCCGCTTTTAAGACATCGGTTGTCTGGAACTCGGTTTTTATTCTTTTTGCTGTCTGTGGTTTCATTTTATCCCCAACTGTTTGAAAATTACAGCCGCATCGATAACTCGATATACATAGGGTGATATTTTCTCGATCTCGATTCGTTTTTTGCTCCGGCTGCCGGGTTTCGGTACAACGTTGAAGATAAGATCAAGCCTCTCTTTAGGGTAATACTTTGCAAAACGCCGAATCTTAGTGATGCTTTTAGCGTCTAAATAACCTTTGCATTCGTGCCAAACGGTCCTTCCGTCTGGTAATGCAACCTCGAAGTCTGGTTTGTAACGCCGGATACCGTGTTTAATTTCTAAAAACTCGAAAAATGTCGACTCATATCGCCAGCCCCTGATCTCTCCGGCTGCAACCAGTATGTCAAGGTATCGTGACCATTTCGCCTCGAGTTTGGACCGGAATTTAATCGTTCTGCCGTCCGCCGTCGTTCGTGTTGTGTTTTTGTTTCGGTATTTCATTTTACAAACATGCTCCTGACTTTCCGCCGCTTGCCGTCTCCGCCGTCTCGAATTTTTGCCCGCCGTATTTCGAGCCGGTCAACCGCCACATCATCAGGAGCCGTGATACCGAGCCGCACCTGGCCATTTTGGATTCCAAGCACCTTAACTTCAATATCATCGCCGATAATGATCGACTGGTTATTTTGCCTGTTTAGAAGTAGCATTTTGAACTCCGTTTATTTTGTGATAGTACGCTGTCACCTTGAATGTGGTTATCGCTCTCGTTTTATGTTGCACCTCTGTAGTTTTATGTTCAACTCTCATATTTGGTATTTCTGGGTGATAATCAGCTAACTGCGGTACTCCTTCCTGAACCATTGCCATCCAATTATTAAATTTATTTCTGTTTTTATACTTAACTAGGTCGGTTAAGATATGATAACCCGGTTTTGTGCGGCTCGTTGCGTCAGGGTCTTTAACGATCCCCCGTTGTGGTTATTTATTTCTGTCACGGTTCCACTCTCTACCCAAAAGAAGGATAGCCACGAATCCTTTGGCGGTTGTGGCTTCTCTTCCACTGTCGAAATCAGAATGATTGTCTCAAAGTTTTTCATCCAGGTCGGCATCCGGCCGAACAGCGGTAATCTGGTTCTTTATAGCCCAGCTTCAATTGCTTACGCACCTCTGAACACCACACCTTATATGGCCACATTTTACGCTCCCCGTAGGGATAGGCCTCTCGCAACGCCTTGCGCAGTGCTTGCATATCGTCTTTGCCGACTCTTTCGATAACGTCGGCTATTATGGGGCTACAATGATCTCGCCATGTTCTTATCATCATTTGGTTTCTCTGTACTTATATGCCAGCCCCAGTATTGGCCATTACATTCTTCTTTGATAAGGTGACCTGCTTCGCACTTAGACACATCGTAGCTGCCACAGCATGGTATCAGATCACCTATTTTGCAGGCACATTCAATGTCCTTATCGCACAGCCCATCGTACCCGTTATCCTTAAGATATTTTTCTGTTATTTCTCTGACATTCATAATTTATCCTCAGCTTATTATTGCCGCACTCAACCGGGAATAGGTCGGTTAAGATATGATAACCCGGTTTTGTGCGGCTCGTTGCATCAGGGTCTTTTACGGTCCCCCGTTGTGGTCATTAAACAGCGGCAATTCTGTGCTGTATTGTTTAATCATTTCCTGCAGTTTTTTGCATCCTTTTTCATATTCGGCTTTTGCTGTTTTGTGGTTTAGCTTGCACTCTTCCATGATTTCGCCAAGCTGTATGACGTGCTTGTTAAGGTTGGTAATCTCTACAAACGCCGATGCTTTCGACTGTAAATCTTTTATGTCCTGTTCTGTTTGGTTTTCATCCATCTTATCTTCTCCTGAACTTCTATTTAATTTCTGTCACGCTCCCATTATCTACCCAATGTATTGCCAGCCACGAATCTTTGGGGGCCGGTGGTTTTTCGGTCACTGTCGAAATCAGAATGATTGTGTCAAAACTTTTCATCCAGGTCGGCATCCGGCCGAACAGCGGCGATCTGTTCGCTGTTGACAATATCTCGATGCCGTCCAGTATCAAAATACCCAGCCCGATCTTGCGGCCCAGCAATTCAGATAGTAACAGCCCCGCCCTGTACTTTTCTGAATCACTGGCCGCTTCGATCGGATCGCCGTCAAGTGTAACCTCTCCGGCTGCACCCAAAGTCAGGCCATCCATGCCCCATACCGTTTTTAACGCGGAATCAAACGGCACGGACTCCATGTCCTGATTTGCGATCTTCCTCAACTCTCCATCCGGTTTCAATAGCTTGTCCAGTTTATCCATCATCGTTGCTGTAGCTTCCAGCTTGTCGCGTTTTTCGTTTGTTATCGATTCATTCAACTGGTAATCGTGCCATAATCTCAATGCGTCCCTGATGGTCCTGCCGTTTTTGAGTTTCCGGTCAAGCTCCGCTATTTTGGCTTTGTCCTCATCGGCGGTTTTTATTTTGGCCATTGTCGTTTCAAGTTCTGCGATTTTATCGACGAAAAACTGCCGGTCCTTGTCAGCTGTTTCGCATTTGGTCCTGGCTATCCCAACAGCGGTCGATGCTTCGCTGACGTCCGACGACAGATCAGCCCGTTTGCTGTTGGCTGTTTCCAACTGGTCGGCTATTTTATCTCGAATAATTTCGGTCTCTTTAACCATCATTTCTTTATGCTGCGGGTTTATTTGCTGCCGACACTCAGAGCATTTATCTCCGAGCCGGTCCAGCCTTTTTATTTTACCTGTCAAAACGCTAAGCTCGGCATTGAGTTGCCCGATTTTGCTGTCGATTTCGTTATATGCTTTGTTGGCCTTAACTAACTGCTGTTGCCGGTCCTCATAATCCGCCTGCAGTTTTTCGCTGGCCGGAAATTCTTCAAGTTCCCGTTTATGCACCTCGAGCAGTTTGGCGATTTCGTCTTTGTTTTCGTCTGTCACCTGGTTTTTGATAAGGTTGTCACGTTCGCATTCCCGCCGGTCGATTATATTATCGACATTAGCAATCGTCATCTCTCTGTCCATAAAATCGACCGTATCGCCGTCAATCTCGACAAAGCTGTCTGGTTTATGCCGTGCCGTTTCCTGCATATCTTTGATCGTTCGATTGGCTATCCGCCGCTGTTCGATAGCCCATTGCTGGGCATCGTCCAGATCGGCTTTGCATTGTTTTACCACTTCATCTGGCCAATCGCCTTCGGCTTTCAGTGTTGCTTCGATCTGTTCGGCGGCGTGATCGCTCTGCAGTATCGCACTGAATATTTTCTGGCGTTCCGCCGGTTTCATTTTCAATACCGTTTGCGGGTTGCACATAATCTCGGCAATATCAGGATCGATCATCGCTTTTGTGCCGGTCTTGGCGTTGCGTGAAATCGCCCCGCTGTCTGTGGTTAAAACGACGCTCATATCACCGTCAACATAGCGATTTTTCAGTCTCGGAGCCTGGTTTTTCTTTGCGTAGCCCCGATTTGTCACCTTGCCAGTCAGAGCGAAACATATCGCATCGCGTATAGATGATTTGCCATGTCCATTCCCGCCGAGAATCACGTTGACCGGTTTGAAATTAATATCAGCCTCTTTTATGCCGAGAAAATTTTTGATTTCGATATTTTTTAGTTTCATGGTTTACATCCTTTCTAAAAAGGCATTTCACTGTTCGGAATCCCCTGCGTCGTCGGCTCCGTTTCCGTTTCTGTTTCCGTTTCAGCTTTCGGCTTTTCTGTCGCTTCGCCGTTTACCACATCTGTCGGTGCTGGCCCCGATGGTAACGAATTTCCATTGGCCTCTGCTTGCAGGTGTTCACTTGGAATAATCCCATCATCAAGCATAACATTAACACCGGACTCAAGCATCTTTTCCATCGCCATGCCCATCTTCTTTTCAAAATCAGCCGGGGCTGGCAGTCGAAACACCACCACATCACGCATGCATTCATGCTGCGCCCGCTTGATCGCCATTCGATTCAAAACCCGCGGATCGCCCTTTTGTGAGGTAGAGTTTTGCAATGCCATGTTATGTATATCAGCTTCGCCAAACGCCGACGACACCATCTGATCGCCAAACCCCTCCGGCATATACAACTCAACATACCACACCCTAGGATTTGTCCGACCGGCATAACCCTGGGCCTCGACTTCCTCTTTGGTAGCGGGCCGCTTAACCCATCGCCACGGCTTGCCCTCGAACTTTTCTGTTGCAATTTCATCGAGTTTCTTTTTGTAGGCTTGCTCGCAAATGTAGAGTGTTTTGCCGCCCATAATCATTACATCACCCATCACCGGGTCCAGACCATAAAAAGCGGTTATAGCCATTAGCGCATGACGTGCTTCCTTGATTTGCGGCAATCCCCATCCAGCATTATTGAGTACACGTGCCGCATCTTTTCGCTTTTCAATCGCTTTATCACCTTGCTCGTTGGTTTGTTTGACGGTCATGTTGATCGCCTCTGCTTTATCAACCACACTACCACTTACCGCCGGTTCTTTTGTTTTATTTGTCATTTCATTTCTCCATAAAAATTATATTTTGTTTAAATTGGCAAATTCACCAAACAGCTCAGATGCTTTTGTGTTATACGCAATGGCTGCTTCAAGTTCAGAAGTAAATAAGCCGAGATATATACGCTTATCACCAAACCCGATCATGCTTACCCATTTTGCGGTCTGTTTATTCCAATGAACGCCTTTGTATTGTGATGAGCATTTTCCCCCGGCATGAGTTCGGCGTTTATGCCGGTTACGCGCGTTCTCTTGGTGGGTACATATTCTTAAATTACAACGGCGATTATCTAATGTGCGACGGTTTATGTGGTCAGCTTGGAGCTTGTTGCCTTTTTTAAGCCCTAAAACCTCACGTGATAAGTAAATCATAGTTCGTTTCCCTGTCTTATCTCTCTTTGGGCTTCGTATTGCGTAAAACGATCTCGTGTGCGTATCCCATTTTGCACACCATTTATACTTAGACAACTCGCCATAATCTGCGTCACTTACGATGGTTACTTGCCCCTGTGTTAATTCGATCTTTTTCATGCTATTCCCCAAAGAAAAGCCAAACACTGGCTGCTGTAATCAGAATCACTAAGACTTGATATACCAATGTTTGACTTATTTTGTTCAGAGTTTAATTGTGATTCTAAATACAGCATGCTTTAATAATACCACAGGTTTTGGGGTTTGTCAAGTGAAAAATTTATTTATTCCATTTTCAAGTTTTTTTCTTTTTCCATGATTATTTCTCCTGATTATCGTTATTTTGTTTCTCTACCCGCTCGCATGGAATGTCTGGGGTATAGTAATTCATAAGTCCGCTGTCACTTACTATGAGAACAAGGTTTTTGATTGGTGACGGTATTCGTGTACCTAAAAAGCCCATCACATTACACCTCTTCCACATCTTCAGCTCCCCTACTGTTGTGAGGTTGGGATTGGTTAATGAAAGGAGGTCAAAATCATCTTCATCATAGCACCAAACCTCGTTGTGTTTCTCATTAATAAACAAGAAGCGGTTGTTCTTTATTATTGATTTGACATAACTTGTCATACCAACTCGGCGGAGAATATCTCCTGATGCTGGATGTTTATACCTGCCATCGATTTCAGTCGATGTAATTGCTATTGGCCACTTGTACTCTGGTTCTGGCTCATTGACCGGCGGTGCCCATTCTATGTTGTCACCAGCGGGAACTTTGGCCGCCTGTTCTTGGAGTGTGGCGATGGCTTGGCGTATATCTCTTAAATCTGCTGTTGTGGCATCCTCTATAAAACCTCTCCGTATTCCGTTTATGAGAATGTCTGGCCTATATGAATCTTCTTCTAGCCATATCTTCAAATCTTCTTTATCATTCATAATTATCTCCTATTATTTCCCGCTGTTGACATATCTGCAGTCGTTATAATATTCACAATAAGCAGGACTGCATTTCCAAAAATTCGGATCGCAAGGCAAGAAGACACCTTTTTGCATCCCGTCGTACGCCGCCGAGAATATATTCATGCAGGCCCGCTGATCTTCGGTCGTCCTGGCTGTCTTTAGTTCGACCGGCTTTATGCCCCCCTTAAGCATGACCAGACAGTCAAGCGTTAATTTTTTGGCTTTTTTACCTGACCATGCCTCGTAAAACATTGAATACAAAGACAGCTGCATACTGCCGTCAACTTCTTTCTGATTTGGTGTTTTTGACTTGGTCTTAAGATCGCGGATAATATCGCCGACCTGGACAGTATCGATCACACCCCCCAGGTCGAACGGATAATCAGGCAGTGATATTTTCAGGTTCAGTTCTACTGCTACCGGCTGGATCGACCGCTGGAATACATGGTAGTCAGCTTTGACCAGCGCCGCCGATTCGTCGATCATCTGGTCCCTGACGTGCTGTTTCTTGATCCCTTTGAGGTCGTCGGTGTCCAGGTTTATATCGTCGGCTTTGAAGTGTTCTACTACGTCGTCCCGGGTTGCGTCAACCGCATCGGATAACTGGCAGTCTTTGCCTGATTCTATTTTCTGTCGCAGGTTGTGTTCCCTGCCGGTATGAGTGACAGTCCCCCGCAACATGTTATAGTTTGCGGGTCTGATCTCTTGCTCAATGTATCGCCGCCGGTACGCCTCGCCGCATAATAAATACGACGTAATATGGCTTTGGTGCAATTCCGGCTTTTGTTTTTGGTCCGTCATAATATATCCTTATATTATCCGTGATATTCCTTTGTGTAATCGCCCTGGCCGGTTTTGACCAGCGGCATATCCAGCGATTCCATCAAATCCTTAACCCATTTATTCCTGCAATCGACCCGTTCTTTGTCTTTGTGGTATTCTTCCATGTGGTATTTTACATCTTTTTCTAATTGATCGACTTCTTTTGCCCGCCATTCTCTGCCGGTCAGTTCCGGCGGATCAGTTCGATTAAAACCTTCACAGTCAAAACTAATAGAATCTTTGATTTGTTTTATCATGAAATTTTTCATTTTGATATGGTCTTTGGTTGGTGGTTCCCATTTTTCAACTTCGACCAGCATTTTTTCGTACTTTTTTCTCGACTCAAGTTCTTCTTTTTCCCATCTGTTATAACGGTCTATTATTTCCTGATATTCTTTTTTAGCTTCTATTTCGCACTCTTCAACTGTCAGTGACAAAATGCGGTTTAGTTCTTTTTTGGATTTCTCTAATTCCTTAAAATGGTATTTAGAAACCTTATCCTCGCGAATGGGGGCGCTATGGGGATCACCCTTCATGTGAATTAGTGCCCCGAAAGCTCTGGCACAATTTAACGCGAAAGTCTTAAAACTGATCCCGTTTTTTATTTCGCTTGTGTAACCTATAGGCATTATTCTAATCTCCTTATTTAGCGGCGTTCATTACCCGCAGTTTCTTGTTATACGCTTCGCCCAACTCGATCAGCTTTTCGGCGGCATTTACGCCTGACTTGATGCCGTTGCGTTTTTTATACCTGTTTATCGCCGCGATTGCTTTGGGGCTAAACAGGTTTGTTATCGTTACTGTTTTTATGTCTTTCATTTCGTACCTTTCAATTAATCTGATTAATTCAGCTGCTCGCGCAAATGTTCAACTGTTGACCTGTTAGCACCAAACCTCCCGCCCCATTTCTCCGGGATTGGATACCATTTCTCGCCGGTTGATGTCATTACATGTGTTAGGCCTACTTTTTTTGCCAGCTTAGCCAGCTTAGTAAATTCTTTTCGTGTCTTTATCTCATTTTCCAATTTTTCGCGATATTTGTGCCAGCCCAGATCAGTTATCGCATAGAAATCTGTGCGGTTGTATTTGCAGCTGGTGTGATGCCATTCGTCCGGCTCAAGAGCGGCTTTCACATCAGTTGCCGTACACCCCCTATATTTTTTATATTTTTTAACCTTAGCGGCAAATTTCGATGCAGGATATTTTCCTTCATCTTCAGCCATTATCGCATTATTGCTTCTTGAGTATCCGTCGTAACCAGCCATTTTTTTATCTCCTTATTTTGGTTTTATTTCCTTATCAGTTTTTTATAACTTGGACTTGCCCTTTGACGATTCCGTTAATTAGATTTTCCAAACTGATCTCCATCACTTGTCCGGTGATGCAGACCTGAATACTATTGCAACTCGATAAATAGTAGATTTCGATGATTTGCCCATGCTGTCCATTACCTGCCAATGTGTCACCTATCCTTACAGGGCAGGCGATAATCTGATCCCTTATTAAGCGGAAATGGTTGGGTTTAATCATGTTGCCCTGTTCGTCGTTGATTAATACCGATTCTGGAGTTTCGTTTGGTATTATTTTAGCGGCCTTGAGATCGTTAAAATATTTTATTGTTTCGTTGTTTTTCATGTTTTTATCTCCTTATCTACCTTAAGTATACACCAGGTTTTAGTGTTTGTCAAGGAAAAAATTTAATTTTTATTATTTTTCTTGTATTTTTTTTAATTCGGCTTCAAAATCGCCATTCGGGTCCAGATATACGACTTTTTTCCCAAGTTCCTCAGCCATCTTTATTTCAGCCTGAACGCCTGTTGACTGTTCCCAACCGTTAATGCAGACTACAACCACAATATCGGACCATTGAACAAACGCTTCGTCCTGTGCCTTCCAAAATTCCCAATCTACAGGTAGATCGTTATCTCTGGCTATTGTGTGAGAATGGGAGATCGGAGAAAAAACAACAAATCCCTGCCTCATAAACTTTGCCGCGTAAGCATTTGCACAATGGAACCTACTGACCCGGTATATCCTAGCCGTTACCCGATCATCGCTTTTGTAGGTATATGGAATGGCTAAATATATTTTTTTCATGTTATATCCTCTCGGAAAGTTTTACAATTTCACACATTTCTGCGATCCGCCGGGCGATCCGCGGGTCGTAAATACTTGCCAGCTCGTCCGGCTCGACATTTGAGGTTATATGGGTAATCTTACCGTGGCTGTACCGTTTATCAAGTAGCATATACAGCAAAACAATAGCCGTTTGTGATTCCTTGCCCTCAATCCGCTTGCCAATTCCCAGATCATCCAAACATAGAACATCGGGCAACGCATAGCGTTTTAACACATCAAGTTCAGTTTCCGTGCCTGCGGCTTTATATGTATCTCTGACGCAAAGCTGAAACCATTGCCAGTTTATCAGCTTTACCGCTTGCCCAGCGGCTAATGCGTCACATGCAATCGCCGATAAAGCCCAGGTTTTACCGGTGCCGACCGGGCCGTATATATAAGCTGATTCGTCCCAACTCATACCGCCAACCGGGAATTTATCCAGTGACGGCAAAGTTTCCCGGATAAAATGTGCGCCAACGCCGATATGCTGTGCAATCATTATCCGCCTTTTGTCGTCAGAGCGTAGCCAGCTAACACGCTCAATACATACTTGATTGTCACAAAGTTTTTTTATATCAACACTTACATCATCAGCCCTAACCACCTTGTCACCCAGAACCTTTTTACATGCTGGGCAAACAATAGGGATTGTTTTATGTGTTTTTTGTTGATGGTTATTTGTTGTATCCATTATTCACCTCAATATCTGGTTTTTGCCGTTTCCCATTCTTCCTGGGTAATCAAAACCTGTTTTTTTGTCATTTTTTCAGTAACTTCGCCATATCTTTTTAACTCCTCTGCGTCATTATGACATCTTACACATAATGTTATTAAATCTTCAAGCCTTTCGCTTCCTAATCTTTCATAAGTTAAGTGGTGTACCTCCAGATCGTTCTTACGATAACACGCCTGACAAGTGTATTTATCTAATTGAAGCCGCAATCGCCTGACTATTCGCCATGTGTCGCTTGAAATATAAGTTTCATAATCCACGCTTGCTTTTCCCTTTCAACTCCAGCACCTCATACATTCGCAATCTATCCCCGATCCTCGCGTCAAAGCTATGAGCAAGGTTTTCAACGGACTTATTCGATGTAATATATGTCGGCAAACACCTCTCAAGCCTTAAATCGATCAACACCAAAAAGGTTTTCCGGCTGAAATCTGACTCTTTAGCCCCGATACTTTTTGTTGTCCCAACATCCTCGATAAATAGCTTGTCGCACTGGAGCAGCGGTTGTATTATCTGCCATTCGGTCTGCGTTGCGTTAGGATTGAACGTGTCTCTCAGTTTCAAACACAACTCCTCATAGTGTATCCTGCTAACCGTAAACCCGTTGGCAATCTCGTACCTCATCAATGCAGCCATAGCGTAGGTTTTCCCAATACCAGGGGACCCCCACAGCAAAACACCGGAATCAGTGTCGGTTTTCAGTTTTTGTGCCAGCCCGTCACTTAAGTCCGAAATCTTCGCTTTGATATATCGCTTTGGAATATCATTCAGCAACATTCGTTCCTGCCTTTCAGGACTCAAGCGATCAAATTCCTTTTTCCTGAGACAGACATCACAAAGCAGGCCAGCAAACCCGATCGCATGACGTTTTCCACAGCTGGAGCATAGTTTATACTTCAATAGCTGATCCGATTTCAGATTTCTGGTTGGTGAGATCGTCATCCCTATCGGCTGAGCCGTTCCCATTTGTTTGCCTTTGGTTATTTGTCGTAGTTGGTCGTCGGTATAAGCCATTGTTGCCACCTTTCTCCTGTGATCTGGTAAACCAATTTGTCAAAAACCGCCTGACGTTTTTTTTGCGTTTTGTCGCGTTTGATATTAGCCACTGAGCCGCGGCCCTCATTTCTGTTATAATATTCACTGCTGGATATGCCTCTGACCATTCGGCTATATCTGTTTTGGTTACTCCGGTAAATTTTCTGGTTTCGTATGAAAATCCAATTTTTTCTCCTGCTAGTACTATATTTTTGTTATCATTGTTATCATTATTTACATTGTTATCATTGTTGGTTGTGCTACTTGCCTGCTGATTGCCTGCTACTTGCCTGCTACTTGCCTGCTGATTTGCATGCTGAACTCTGTTTTTTGCATTCTGGTAACTATTGTAATTGCAGACAGTTACAACCGAATAATGGCTGCTACTTTGCATGCTGATATTTTGCATGTTTTGTAATTTTTGCATGCGACTATACACCGTAGCCGGTTTCATCTTTAATTCTTTTGCCGCCGTTTTCCGCCCAAACAGGAATTGGCCCCGTTTGATCTTGACCTGACTTGACCCTCTGCCGGTATTTACCGGAACCCATTTATCTTTATGGTTCGCTTTCAGTAAACACCATAAAAACAGCTTCAAAAGCCCATCATTTAGCCAGACTTGGCTATTTATGAGCTTGCGGTGCAGGACTATAAAACCACTATCTACCATAAAATTCTCAAACATTGTTAAGATAGGCAAATCTGCCAAATAATTCCGATGCCGCTGTATTGTAGCTTCTTGCGGCCTGAATTTCTGATTCAAAAATGCCGAGATATATTTTCTTCCCATTATATCCGATTTGGGCCATCCATCTGCTTGATGCAATATGCCAATAGACTCCTTTGAATGGCGACGTACATTTAACACCATTGCGGGTTTTTTGGTTTCGCATATTACACATATTCTCTTGGTGAGTGCAAACCCTTAAATTAGACCGGACGTTTCTTAGTGTTTCATGTGAAATATGATCTACTATTCGCTTATCACCTTTTTTAAGACCCAAAATATCCCTTGCCATTGAAATTATCGACCGATCCCCCATCTTATTTTTTTTTACCCATCTCACA
>JGI10211J34971_10002692_pt1 | contig 14367 bp, 22 predicted proteins | sample Etolagsediment_FD_34971 | JGI IMG/M metagenome (IMG submission 34971) | reverse complement strand
TTTATATATAAAAGAGAATGATGGTTTAACAAAACCAGATCTACCATCACTAGAGTTTTGTGATCAAGATTTATGTGGAATAAATATTGCATATTAAACTACAAATAACAAAGGATTTAATATGGCAAAAGTTATGCTCAGAGAAGCAAATGGAGAGATATATTTTTATATAGCAAAAAAAGATATGGAAGAGACTATAGAAACAATTGAGTTTAGTGATGATGATAATTGGGGTGGAGAGGTTGAGCTTAGCAATGGTGAGACATGGTGGATAAAACCAGCACCAAAAAATCTACCAAAAGAGGAAGTTTGTAAAAAGATAGCAGATTGATTAAAAAGTATACATAAATTTTAACAATAAATTTACAGAATAATATATAATAGTTATATAAAATATAATATTAATAGATAATAAGGGTTTAAAATGGAGATGGGTGATTGTCAAAATTGTTTAACAAGTAGAGAGCTTACTGTTTTATATGATATAGCAAATATAATATCTGATTTAACAGAGGGGTTGGTAAACTCTTTAGAGAGATCTTTAGAGATATTAAAAAATAGACTATCTTTAGAAAACTGTGTAATATATAGGGTTGAAGATGAGAATCTTAACGTATACGCATCGATCGATTTTAATAAATTTCAAAAAAATGTATCTAACTATAAAATAGGGGAGGGTGCTACAGGGTTGGCTGCAAAAAGTTTGGAGCCAGTGGTGATAGAAAATGTACACAACGATATACTTTTTTTAAACAAATCTGGAAATAAAAACAGAGATACTATATCTTATATAGCAGTTCCCATGGTTGTTGAAAACAATTGTATAGGGGTACTAGCTGCAAATCTTACAAAACAAACCCAGATAGACTTTGAAGAGACTGTTAGGATACTTAGTATCATAAGCTCACTTTTTGGACAAACTATAAACTCATACAACATACTAGAGATGGAGAAAGAAAGATTAACAGATTTAAAACAATACTACAAGATGGAATGGGACGCAAAAGTGCATAATTTTGGTGATATTATAGGTGAGAGTAAAAAGATGCAAGCTGTCTATAAAGTGATAGAGCGTATTGCACAAAGTGATGTTACAGTACTAGTAAGGGGTGAAACAGGCACAGGAAAAGAGCTAGTAGCAGCTGCGATTCACAAAAGAAGCAAAAGAGCCGATGAGCCGTTTATCAAGCTAAACTGCGCTGCTATGAGTGATACACTTCTTGAGAGTGAACTTTTTGGACATGAAAAGGGTGCATTTACAGATGCAAAAGAGACTAGAAAAGGGAGATTTGAGTTAGCTCATAAAGGGACACTTTTTTTAGATGAGATAGGTGATGTAAGTGCTAGTGCTCAAGTAAAACTTCTAAGGGTACTACAAGAAAGAGAGTTTGAGAGAGTTGGTGGAAGTAAAACTATAAAAGTAAATGTAAGATTAGTAGCAGCAACAAACAGAGACCTAGAGCAGATGGTAAAAGATGGTGAGTTTAGAGAGGATCTTTACTATAGATTAAACGTCATCCCAATAGACCTTCCACCTTTACGAAAAAGGGGAGATGATATAAAACTATTGGTGAACTTTTTTCTAGAAAGAAGTATGAGAAATCATAAAAAAAGTGTAGTAATCACAGATGAAGCTATGGATAAACTTATGGGTTACCCATGGCCTGGAAATGTTCGAGAGATGGAAAATACTATCGAAAGAATAGTATTGATGGGAAATGAAGATGGGATAAGTGCAGAGGATATGTTACTTTTACTACCAGCACTTAACAATGAGAAATTAAAAGATGAGTATAAAACAATCCCAATTGCAAACAAAACTCTAGAGCAACTAGAGGAGGAAGCTATAAAAACAGCTCTTAAAGAGTGTGATGGAAATCAAGCACAAGCAGCCCAAATGCTTGGGATCACTGTAAGACAAATAGGATATAAGATAAAAAAATATGGAATCTAAAATAATATATAAAAACAACACATGTGAACTAACAGAAGATTTTATAGATGTAGGCTATATGGCTGAAAATATTGAAGTGGATACTTTTGATAAAAATATAAAAGAGCTAAAAAGAAGTCATAGCGATGGTGCTATGACACTTTTTGTATCTTTTCCAAATATAGAAGAGTTTCATATAGAGATACTAAAGCTTGATCAGTTTATGAAAAATATAGTTGTACCAATACACTGCTATATAATCTTTGCAAAAGATCAAGAGATAGATAAAAAGATTAATGAGCAGCTAGAAAAATTTGAGATAGTATACGATACACAAGAGGAGTTTGGATCTATGTATGGTACAAAAATCGTAGATGGAGTTTTAAAAGATGAGCTTACTAAATCACTTTTTCTTATATCAAAAGATGGAGCTATATTTTTTCTAGATATCCCAGATGATTTAGAAAAAGAGTTTGACCTACAAAGAGTACAAGTGGAGCTAAATAAAGCTTATGTTACCTATACAGGTGTTGGGTGTCATGGGTAAATATTATAGGTTAGATCGTCCCTCACTTTAGGCGTTGTACATTGACAGAAAGAATTTTATATGATATACTTTGGATATACAAAATAAAAAGGAAATATCATGACAGCAACAATATCAAGCTGGGGAAATTCACAAGGTTTGAGATTTCCAAAAGATGTAATGAAAGAACTACATTTGTCAATTGGTGACAAAATGAAAGTATTAATTGAAAATAAAAAAATTGTATTAGAGCCAATAAAAGAAGAAAGAGTAAAATATAATATTAATGATTTAGTTAAGCAGTTACCAAGTAACTATAAAGCTTATGAAGAGTTTGATAATAAAACTGGATTGGAAGAATGGTAAAGTATATTCCTGAACAAGGTGATATTGTAGCTTTAAGTTTTGACCCACAAAGTGGGCATGAACAGAAAGGTCGAAGACCTGCCATGATTATTAGTAATAAAATATTTAATCAACATCTTGGACTTGCTTTTGCATGTCCAATTACAAATACAAAAAGAGATTTTCCATTTCACATTAAAATTGAAAGTGAAAATATCACAGGTTATATTATGGGAGAACAAATGAAGTCAATTGATTATAATTCTAGACAAATTAAATTTATTGAAAAAGCAAATCAAAAGACTATAAACCAAATATTAGGTATAATTGATAGTATCATACAATAATATGTACAACAAATCTGAGGAGATAACAAGATTATATTTCCAAAATATTCGACTATTATTTTATCAAGATAGATACCTTTAAGACAAATTTTTTTGAATAACCCATCTTGTTCTTCATTTTAAACGTTACATAATTTAAAAATTGAACATAAATATAGTGAAAATATGATTAATTGAATGATCATTGAAAATTTACAAATATTTTCAAGTATTCTGTTTAAAAATGTAAGTTTATAATGGAACAACAATTGCATAGTATCTAATATATAAAACTATTGGAAAAACTATGCAAGATATAAAAGAAAAACTTTTAAGTGGAGAGATGGTCCCTTTTTTAGGGCTTGGTGTATTTAAAGATACAGTTGCTAGTGATGGTACACAGCTACCATATGATAGTGATAGTATGATACTTTCACTAAACAACGGTCGTGCTATGAGTGCTAGACTTATGTATGAATACTCAAGAGCTGCTATGAGTTTAGAGCAGAGAAAAGGTCGTGAGTTTATAGTACAGATGACAAATCATATCTATAGTTCAAAAGAGTATGAGCTACCGTTTGTTTACCAATACTTAAAAGCGATCAAACCAAAATACCTAATCGATACAAATATGGATGATAGTGGCTGTAAAGTTTATGAAGATACTCCACACTTTATGGTAGTGGGTACTTCAAGGATCATGGGGGGATATGATAGATTTATCATCTACCTTTATGATGAAACTTCACACACCTATAACCAAATAGATAAAGAAAATCTAAACGATAGTTTACCAATACTTTTTAAACCTATGGGTTGTACACTCCCTGAGATGAACTTTATAGTAAGTGATGCAGACTTTGTAGACTGGCTTACTGAAGCTATGGGTGGATATGCAATACCCCCATTTTTAAAAGGGTATAAAAAAGATAAGTCATATCTATTTTTAGGTGTTGATTTTTCTAGAGATACATTTAGAATGGTTGCAAATGAGATAACACTAGGATTGAAAGATGGGATTGTAATAACCCCAAAAGAGGAACTTACAAAAAAAGAGGAGAAGTTTATCTCTACACATAATTTAATAGCTCAACAAAGTGATTGTAAAACATACCTAAAGAGTCTATAATGGAAGATATTATTTGTAGTTTTTGTGGGAAAAAAGGTGAGGATGTAAAAAAAATATTTAGTGCTACAGATGCAGCTATATGTGATGAGTGTATAGAGACTTGCAATATGGTTCTAAACAAAGATGCACTAAAAAAAGCAAAGCAGGAGTTTCAAAAAGGTCTCCAAGTTCCAAAAAAGATAAAAGAACATCTTGATACACATGTGATAGGGCAAGATGAAGCTAAAAAAGTTTTAAGTGTAGCTTTATACTCCCACTATAAACGTATAGATAAACCTATAGTAAAAAACATAGAACTAGAAAAATCAAACATTCTTTTAATAGGTCCTACAGGTAGTGGTAAAACACTATTAGCTAAAAGTTTAGCTAGGATTATGGATGTTCCATTTGCTATAGCTGATGCTACAGCACTTACAGAAGCTGGATATGTTGGGGAGGATGTGGAGTCTATACTCTCACGCCTTTTAGCATCAGCTGATTATGAGATAGAGAAAGCTCAAAAAGGGATAATATATATAGATGAGATAGATAAAATAGCAAATAAATCTGAAAGTGCAACAAGTGGAAGAGATGTAAGTGGTGAGGGTGTACAGCAAGGGCTACTTAAGATTCTTGAGGGTGGCGAGGTCTATGTACCTGTAAAGGGTAGTAGAAAAAGCTCTACAACAGAGACTGTACTTTTTGACACCTCCCATGTACTTTTTATATGTGGAGGGGCATTTGTAGGTTTAAGTGGAAAAGATGAAAAATCAAAAAAATTTAAAGCTAAAACGATGGGATTTTTAAGTAAAAATGATGATGAGGAAGATATCAAAGAGATAGAGTCAAAAGATCTTATAAACTTTGGACTGATCCCTGAGTTTATGGGTAGAATCCCTGTGATTGCTACACTTGAAGAGCTAAGTATAAAAGATCTTATAAAAGTTCTAAAAGAGCCAAAAAACGCCATAATAAAACAGTATCAAATACTATTTGAACTAGATGGGATAGAGTTAGAGTTTAGCGATGAAGCTTTAGAGACTATAGCTCAAAATGCATACGATAAGGGTGTAGGAGCTAGGGGGCTTAGAGGTATCATAGAAAAAATTATGCTACCACTTCAATATGAACTCCCATCAAATGATGATGTACAAAAGTGTATCATCACAAAAGAGTTTTGTGAAGGTGGTGCTGAAGTTACTTTAGAGCATACTGAACAAAAGAGTTTAGAAAATGGATGATATATCTACAGTATATGAGTGGGCAAAAACATATAGTTTTGATGATGTTGAAGTTTACTACTGTACACTCTTAGCTTTAAAGATACTAGATGGTCACTGCAAGATGGACTATGACAACTATAACCTTTTTATGGGTGTATATGATGGTATTTTAGATAAACCAAACACACCATTTAATAAAAAAGTTCACCAGATTATACAGCTCTCAAGGGTTGATGATCCACTTGTACCAAAAGATGAATATAAGCAAAGTATCCAAAGCTTAAGAGTTGCTATGATGAAAGATATGGATAAAGCCTCTATGAAAGCTTTTAAACAAAAAGTTTGGAGTATTTTAGACTAGTAGTTATATAGCTTAATCCAATGTTAAGTTTTTATTAAGATTAGTGGAGAAAATTACGCGTGATTTGAAGATAAGTAGCTAGAACTTAAGGGAAATAAAATCTAAAGATAGATAAAAAGATCTTAATAGAAACTTAACATTGGATTGAACTATAACCACTACAAAATCATTATATATTAAGATATATAACGGTACACTTCTTGCAAGATATATTTTATCGGTTTATTATATTGTAAATCGTTATATATCAAAATATATAAGGACTCAATGTGGAATTTTCATCATCTTTAACGATATTTAACAGCGATACACCACTTTTATTGGAAAAACGAATTAAGCTTATAGGCTATATAGAACTAGAAGGTTCTATAAGTAAAGCAGCCAAAAAAGTACCCATGAGCTATAAAGCTGCATGGGATGCTATCGATGCCATAAACAACCTTTGCCCAACGCTCGTTGTAGAAAAATCTACAGGTGGTGTTGGAGGAGGGGGAGCTGTCGTAACTCCATATGGTAAAAACTTAATTAAAACATATTCAACCCTTAAAAAAGAACATGAAAAGTTTTTATCACAATTGACAAAGATGACAGATTTTAACACAGGAGACCTTAAATCATTAGGAAGGTTTAATATGCAAATAAGTGCAAGAAATCAGATACAAGGTATAGTTGAACATATAGAAAAAGGGAAAGTAAATAGCTCTGTATATGTAAAATTAAAAAGTGGTTATACACTCGTAAGTGTTATAACAAATGGTGCAGTTGAAAACTTAAATCTAAAAGAGAAAGATGAAGTTGTAGCTATCTGTAAATCAAGTTCTGTTCTTCTTACAACAGATTTAAGTTTAAATATAAGTGCTAGAAATAAGTTTCAAGGTACGGTTACTGATATAAATTTAGGTGAGATAAATAGTGAAGTTTTAGTAGATATTGGTAATGGAGATAAAATCGCCTCTGTTATTACGAAAAATGCCACAGGGAGTTTAGATTTGAAAGTTGGTGATAGTGTAACTGCTATTATAAAATCATCCGATGTGATGATAGGAAAATAAAGTGATAAAAATGTTTAAAAAATTGTTAGTTGGAAGTTTATTAATAGCTGGTTCATTATATGCTAGTACTATAAATATAGCCGTTGCTGCAAATGTAAGTTATGCAATTGATGACTTAAAAAAAGAGTTTAATAAACTTTATCCTAATACAAATGTAAGGATAACTTTAGGAAGTAGTGGTAAACTAACAGCTCAGATAAAACACGGTGCTCCTTATGATCTTTTTATGGCTGCAAATATGAAATATCCACAAAGTTTGTATAAAGATGGTATTGCTATTTCAAAGCCTATAATATATGCACAAGGTGGCTTAGCAATACTTAGTAATAACCAAAGAAGTTTTAAACACGGCATAAAGTTACTAAAAAGTAAACTTATAAAAAGAGTAGCAATAGCAAATCCAAAAACAGCACCATACGGAAAAGCTACAGTAGAGGCTTTAAAAAATAGTAATATATATGATGATATAAAAGATAAGATAATATATGGTGAGTCTATATCTCAAACAGTCTCATATGCAATTATGGCTGCAGATGTGGGTATCATAGCAAAGTCATCACTTTATAGCTCAAAGATGAAAAGATTTGTTAAAAATGTACATTGGATAGATCTAGACTCTAAACTTTATACACCTATCGACCAAGGAGTTGTAATACTAAAAAATGGTGAAAAAAATAGTGAAGTAAAAGCTTTTTATGATTTTATTTTATCCTCTAAAGCAAAAGAGATATTTACAAAATTTGGATACCTACTCCCATGAGCAGTTTAATAGCGATTGTAAAAGAGATAAAAAATTGTGATAGCTTAAATATAGTAAAGTTTAATTGTTTAGATCAAACTTTAACTATGATGAGCTTAGAATTGAGTGATAAGATAAAAGTTGGAACAACAGTAAAACTTATAGTAAAACCAACCCATATAGCTATAGGGAAAAATTTTACAGGGGATCTTAGCTACTCAAATCAACTTGACACTACAATAAAAAGTATAGAAAATGGGCAACTTTTAAGTGGTATTAAACTCTCATTTTTTGATACAACTTTAGAGTCGATCATAACAGTTGATTCATCTTTAAAGATGGAGCTAAAAGTTGGAGATAAAATAACAGCGTTTATAAAATCAAGTGATATAAGTATAGGTGAGATAATAGATGATTGAGATACTAAAGCAGTTAGAGTTTGAGCCTTTTTTACTATCTTTTAAGTTAGCTAGTGTCACTACACTGATACTTTTTATCATTAGTGTTCCTCTAGCTTGGTATCTATCTCAAACAAAGTCAAAGATGAAACCGTTTTGGGAGAGTTTAACAGCACTTCCTATTGTATTACCACCATCTGTTTTAGGCTTTTATATCCTTGTGGCACTTTCTCATAACTCACCTATTGGGGTATTTTTTGATGAAACTTTTGGGATAAAGTTGGTGTTTAACTTTACAGGTCTTGTGGTAGCTAGCTGTTTTTATAGTTTACCTTTTATGGTGCAGCCACTTCAAAGTGGATTTGAGTCTATAAATAAAAATATGCTAGAGGCTAGCTATATCGCTGGAAAAAGTAAGTATGAAACTATACTAAAAGTTGCATTGCCAAATATAAAACCAGCTTTGATGACAGCAATAATCGTAACTTTTGCCCATACAGTTGGAGAGTTTGGAGTTGTGTTGATGGTGGGTGGAAGTATCCCTGGGGAGACAAAAGTAGCTTCAGTTGCTATATATGAGTTTGTAGAGGTTATGGACTATACAAATGCCCATATCTACAGTGCAATTATGGTTGTGATTAGTTTTTTAGTTCTACTTAGTGTTTATATATTTAATAGTAAACAGAAAAAAAGTTTTATATAGGATAATAAAATGAAAAAAGAAAATTTATTGATCATTATATCTACTGATAATAAAGATACAATACTAAAGTTCCCATTACTTTATGGTGGAGTTTCAATACCAAGAGGATATTGGAAAAGAGTTCATGTGATCTTTTGGGGTGCTTCAATTGAAGTTGCAAGCTATGATGAGCAAGTAAGAGACAAAATTCAGATTATCCAAAAAGATGGAGTAGAGTTTAGTTCTTGTATTGTTTGTGCCAAAGAGTATGGGGTAGTAAAAGAGCTTGAATCTATAGGTATAGCTTGTAACCATACAGGGGAGTTGCTAAATGAAGCTTTACAAAATGATAAAATATGGTCAACCTTAACGGTATAAAAATATGATAAAAATAGATATAGATAAAAAACTCCACGGTGGTAATGGTGATATGAATCTAAATGTTGATTTAGAGATAAAACAAGGTGACTTTGTAGCACTTGCAGGATTTAGTGGAAGTGGAAAGACTACACTTTTAAGGATCCTTGCAGGTCTTGAGGATGCTAGTGGAACTATAGAGGTTGGTGGTGAGATTTGGCTTGATAGTAAAAAAACACTCCCTCCACAAAAAAGAGAGATAGGTTTTGTTTTCCAAGATTATGCACTATTTGCAAATATGAGTGTAGAGGAGAATCTACTCTTTGTACAAAAAGATAAAAGATTAGCTTCAAAGCTACTACAACTAACTGAGCTTAGTGACCTAAAAGATAGACTTCCAAGCAGATTAAGTGGTGGACAAAAACAGCGTGTTAGTCTATGTAGGGCTATGATGAATAGACCAACTCTTTTACTTATGGATGAGCCTTTGTCAGCTTTAGATCCATCTATGAGAACAAAACTGCAGCAAGAGATACTAACACTTCATAAAGAGTTTGGTACCACCACAATTATGGTAAGTCATGATCCAAGTGAGATATATCGTCTTGCACAAAGGGTGGTTGTATTAAACAATGGGAAAATAATCAATGATGGTACACCTAAAGATGTGTTGTTAAAAACAAGTGGTAGTGCTAAGTTTTCATTTGAGGGGGAGTTGCTGGATATTGTAAAAGTAGATGTTATAAATGTAGCTATTGTCTCTATAGGTCAACAGCTAGTTGAAGTTGTAGTAAGTGATGATGAAGTGAAAAACTTAGAGATAGGAGAGAGTGTTAGTGTAAGTACAAAAGCTTTCTCCCCTATGATAAAAGCGATATAAAATAGTAAAGCTACTGCATCTTATATATCTTTTTTCTATCTTTTGATGATGGGATATCTAGTATTTTTCTATATTTTGTGATAGTTCTTCTTACCATAGAGATATTGTATCTTTGCATCACCATATCCACTAGATCTTGATCTGTATATGGCTTATCGTGATTTTCTTGCTCTATAACTTCACTTAAAAAGTTTTTTATCTCTGAGGATGAAAGACCACTTGCTACTTTATTTGTAAAAAAATACTTAAGGGCAAATATCCCTTTATCACATTTTATATATTTATTTGCAACAGCTCTACTTATAGTTGACTCCTCAAATCCTAACTCTCTTGCTACATCATCCATAGTAAGAGGTTTTAGTTCACTACCTATAAAAAAACCTATCTGTTTTTCCACTATTACTAGTATTAGTTTATAAAGTGTTGATTTTCTAAGCTCTAGTAGATTTACTAGATCTCGAGCCTCTTTCATCTTATCTTTTAGGTCACTATTTTTAGTTTTAAATGGATCACTTACAACTATATCTGGATAGTAGCTATGGTTTATCTTTATATTTATATCTTCACCAACCTCTACAAAAAAGTCTGGTACTACACTTGGCTGATCCTCTAGGTAATCAACAGCAGGTGGATTTGAAAATCTTTTTATAATACCTTTTGCATCATTAAATAGATGATGTGTTGAGAACCTATCCATCTTTTTAAAATTTTCTATAAGCTTTTTTGTAAACTGCTCAACTCCTCTTCTATCTCCATTTGTGATAGTTGAAATAAAAACGACTCCTCCATATTTATAGCCCCAACACCTGTAGGCTCAAGATAAGCAAACCTTTTTCTAATAGACTCTACAAACTCTGTAGTTGTATTACATTTTTGTGCTATAAACTCTATATCACCCTCAAAATAACCTTGATTGTTTATATAAAATAGAATCTCATTTGCAATTTTTTTTGAGTTTGGAGTGGGGAAAAGATGATCATCTATCTGCTCTTGAACTTTATCATAGATAGATTCATGATATATACTCATATTTTCTATAAAACCTCTTTTATCATCACTTTCTGGATTTCCACCAATTGATGCGTTTGTAAAGCTACTTGATTCAAAGTGGGTATTTACCTCTAAAAATGGATTTTCATAAGCTTTTTCTCTAAAGTGAGTTTCAAGCTCTGTTAGTGGTGCTTGTAGAAGTGGAAGCCACATTTTTAGTGATAGTTGTAAAGATTGTTTTTGTTGAAATCTAAGTGAAGTGTTCATATTTTAAATCCTTTTAGATAATATCTATTAATAACAATTATCTAAAAAGATTATACCTAAATCGTATGATTTAGGTACAGCTCTTTTGTATATTTTTTATACAGATTAGTATTTTAACCTTACTACACCATTTGGTTTAGCTATTTTCATTTGACAAGACAATCTTGAGTTTGGTGTACATGTACCATAACAGATCTCTTTCATAACTTTTATCTCTTTATCTGTTTTATCAGATAAAAACTCCATACCTTGCTCAACTTCAACTACACAAGTTCCACACTCACCATCTCTACATCCAAATGGAAGTGCCGATCCACTAGCTTCTACTATATCTTGTATTGTACTTCCCTCTTTAACATTGATTGCTAAAAAGTCATTTACTATCTCTACTCTTGTTGTCATATTTTCCCCTTTTTAATTATTATATTATTTTTTGAATGGTTTGATTAAAACATCACCTTTTACTAACATCATAGGTGCTATTCTTACCTTTGGACTTACTGTGTATTGTTGACACTGCTCTGCATCTTCTGCAGTTATAGCACCATACTCAACCAAAAGATCCAACTCCTCATCCTCCATATAGCTTGTAGGCTCCTCATCTGCTATAGTCTCTACACTTACTAAACATTTTGAATAGTCACCCTTACATGTCTCCATAGGGATACCTTTCTCTTTTGCAAGTCTCACTATTGGTTCACCTATCTTTGCATCATAGATACCATCTGTTGCTTCATCAAAATGCATAAAAATCACTTTTGCCATTTCACTCTCCTTTTTTTGATTTTGAACTAATGATCGTTTAACTAAAATTAGTTGTCGACTAGTTATATTTATTCATAAATCGTTCCATTGATTTATCAGTTTTAATTATTCTTTCTTTTTTCTAACATCTTTTTAAATAGTGGGGATTGTATTGTATCCTCATCACATCCATCCTCAACCGCTTCAAGCTCATGCTCTCTACAACCTATAACTTCAAGCTCCATAGGTGAGTCTAAAAAGTGAACCTCATATACTCTAATAACCTGCAAAAAATCACCCATATCTTTGATATATCCAACTGTATCTTTTGGCATCATTAGTGTACCTATTTTTGCATGGGGGTATGTCCCATCGTTCACTATATCTTGAGTGAGTTTTACTTTTTGACCTATTTTAAACTTTGCTTCATCCTCATCACGTCCCGATCTACTAGCTGTGACACTATCGTGTAGTATCACATCTGGATCTATATTAAATCCACTAGCAGCCACAACTATTTCCTTCTACTGGTGTACAACTCATACAACCACCACCTAGTTTTCCATCTTTAAACATATCCCAAACATCCGCAGCACTTGGGGCATATCCGTTTTTAAAATCCCCATAAACTTTTAATAGTGAGAATTTTAGAAAATCAAGAAGTTTCTCTTGATCCTCTTTTAGGTTTTCAAACCCTGTTTTAATTAAACTTCCATACTCTTTTAGTATATGAAATCTTTTTACATTTACTAAAGAGCTATCATACTCAAGATCAAAGAACTCAAAATAATCCTCTGCATCAGTTAGCTCATAAAATTGATCTATCTTTTTTTTATTTTCCATTGTACACCTCTTTTTAACTACAAGGTGTATCAATAACTGTTGTTACTGTTGTAGGCATATTTGATATTTTTTTATCTATAGTTGTTGTAAGTGCATCTATATCTTTTTCACCTGTTCTAATTCTCTCAACTCCACCTACATTTAGCCACCACATCTTACCAGCACCTCGTCCTAGATCTTGACAATTTGATCTGATACACTCCATTGCAGTTTCAAGGTTTTTTTCGTTTGATACAACAATCTCCACTTTAACTTTTGCTACTAAATCTGTAGGTTTATTATCTGCCTCTTTTAGTCCATATGAACCTTTACCTATAACATCACTTACAGTGATCCCCTCAATATTGTTTGAAAACAGATCCTCTAAAACACTTTTTAAATCATATTGGTTAAATACTGCCATTAATAGATACATCTTTACGCTCCTAGTTCGCTTTTTAAAAGGTCGATCCAAGTTTTTATTCTAGAATCACTCTTATCTTTTTCATTGTGCTCATCTATCGCACAACCACATAGCTTATCATCTATTTGAGCCAATGAAAACTCATAAGTATAATCATCTTTTGGTACAAATCCTATAGCATTGGCTCCAGCTGCTGTAAAAGTTTTGTGAAGTTTACCTAAAGCAGAACAAAAATGTTCACCATGCTTTTTACAATCACCAGCTCCAAAAAATGCTACAGTTTTACCACTAAAATCGATCTCTTCATCCTCTATCTCTAAAAGTGCATCAACCCATGAGAAGTGAACATCACCTTGCCCCCAAGTTGAACTTCCTAGAAATAAAACATCATACTCAAGCATTTGATCTTCAACATCATCAAAATCCTCTTCCATATTTATCACATCATCTTCATCAATTCCAAATGCCTCAACTAAAGCATCTGCTACTCTCATCGATGTACCACCTGCAGTTCCTACAAATATCCCATATTTAGCCATTTAAGCCTCCTAGTTTTAATTTAATATATAAACAAAAATGCAAGAACTGTTCCAAGGAGAACGAAAATGTAGTTAAAAAAGTAGAGTTTGAGTGTTTGTTTTGAAGTTAAAAAATGATTAGAAATAAAGGAGAGATATCCTTTATTTTTTATATTCGTTGTATATTTTTATAGCGCTATCTAGCATCTTTTGACCCTCTTTTTCTAGATCTTCGTAAGTTCTAAAAGAGTATCTGTGTGCATCTTTGAAAAATTTATTAGTTATTACAATCTTATCTGCAATTACAACTGCTCGTCCAAACCCCTCGTGGCTCATCTCCATCACTACAGAACACATTATGCCGGTCATTTTCTCAAAAGCTAGTGCTATAGCTTGAAAAACAAGTCTAATATCTTGTATCTGCATCTCATCAATATCTGCAATTACAGGGATATTTTTAAGATCTTCTTTTGTTTTTACATATTTCTCTTTTAAAATATCCTCATCTGCTTTATTAGCCCAAGTTCCAAACTGATCAAGAGCCCTTACTTGACCAATAAGTGTATTTATAAATAGTCACCCCTGAAAAACAAGATAACCTCAATATCTAAGGGCTTTATCACTACTTTTTTGCTATAATTTCGACCAATAAGTTATAAAATAAGACCACTT
>JGI10211J34971_10002691_pt1 | contig 14367 bp, 6 predicted proteins | sample Etolagsediment_FD_34971 | JGI IMG/M metagenome (IMG submission 34971) | reverse complement strand
CATCATCATCCGGTGGATGCAGGATTGATTTTTGGAAGCTGATTGTTTCATTTTTTGCATCTGGGATATAAAATAAATTCCTTTTTTTTAAGCCCGATGACCGCGATAAGGTGAGATAACCCAAAGAGCAGGTATTCCGGTATTCAGAAAAGTTGAAAGGATCAAAAAACAGGTCTGATTATCCGGAACAGAGTTAATCAATCCGGGGTCATTTTACAGGGAATCCAGTAACTGAAGCAGACCCAATATACGGGATAAATGCCTTACTTCGTCGAGAGAATATTCTCTACTAACCTGTATTATTCACTAGACCCATCGTCGTAATAAATTTCTCGTGAATAATGCAGGCTAACAGGACGATAACCAAAATGTCAAGGCGCTATCCTAATTCATATCGGCAGCCGAAAGCTGGTACTCAGTGGCTCCACCATTTAAAATAAAATCCACTATGACCATCACATCCAGGATATCAAGTTGCTCATTCGCGTTTAGATCTCCGGTTGTGCCATATTTACACAGCCCTGAATCAGATAATCATCAGTTTACTGCGCGTTATTCTCCTCCAGATATGCATTAGTTCTCCTGCGAATGCAGGATTCATCAATTAAAGTAATAATTTAAAATAATCCAGTAATGCTTTATGATATGAAGTATATACACGATATAAAAATTTGAATCGACATATATCTTGTTGACCATGCATTTTCCAGAATGGTCTTGAAAATCCAGCAGATATTGATCCCAAATCAATCCAGGCGCATAATCTCACCGCGGCGAGGCACTCGCACCAGTAAGCCTTTGGCTCCAAGTGCTTCGGCAAGAGAGAGGGATTGCTCTTCTTCACCGTGGATCAGAGCGATTTGTTTGATATTCAGATTGGATTCAGTGACAAACCGCAGAAGCTCTCCCCGATCGGCGTGAGCGCTGAAGCCAGCAATCTTATCCACCTTGGCATACAGGGGATACTCCTTTCCCAGGATGCGCAACAGAGGGGGATTGCCCCGACGTCCGTTGGCCGTAAAGGCCAACCCTTCTTCTTCTATCCGTCGACCCAGGGTGTTACGAGCCATATACCCAACCAGCAGAATGGTGTTTTCTGAACTATGGATTTTATGACGCAGATGGTGCAGGATGCGTCCGCCTTCGCACATACCGGATGCGGCCAGAACAATCTGCGGTTGTCTGCGACGGTTGATTTCCATCGATTCCTGTACTGATCCCACAAATTTCAACTGGTTAAACAGAAAGGGATTTTTCCCTTTTTCCAGAAATGTAGTGTGAGTATCCGCGTCATATACTTCAGGGTGCTCACCGTAGACACGGGTAAGCCGGGTGGCGAGAGGACTGTCAACATAAACCGGCACGCGCGGAACAGCTTTTTCATCATAAAGCATGTGCAAGAAATAAAGCAGGGTTTGGGTACGCCCAAAGGCAAAGGCGGGGATGATCACCGTTCCACCCTTATTAAAGGCATGATTGAGGACCTCCTGCAGACGAGGTTTCATCTGATCAAGATGTTCATGATCGCGATTGCCGTAGGTACTTTCCATGATCAGGAGATCGATTTCACGATCTTCTTCCGGGAAGATCAAGGTAGGATCATTGATAATGGGTTTATCAAAGCGTCCCAGATCACCTGTAAACACAATGCGACGGGTTGTGCCGTTTCTTTCAATCTTGAACAGGCTGATGGCCGAACCCAGAATATGTCCCGCTTCATAAAAAGTACAGGTAATGCCATCACCTACGGTTATGGGGTATTCGTAGGGCTTCCCATCCAAAACAGAGAGGGCGTTGTTGGCATCTTCCATAGAATAAAGGGGCTCAACAGCCTCGATATGATATTCACGGATAAACTGTTGCAGGATGTTCCCATTGATATTGTGGCGGTCCTTTTTCAGTAGTTTTTTAATCTCATTTAATTTGCGTTTACTGATTTTTCTGGCGCCTGGGGTTTTGCGCATCTCAGACAACACATGCCGCACTTTTTTATAGTTGAGATATTCTGAATCTGATTCCTGGATATGGGCTGAATCGGGTAAGAGATAACTGCAGGCATCCACAGTGGGACGCGTAGCCAAAATGCGACCATTAAAGCCTTCCCGTACCAGCAGAGGGAGCCGTCCGGAATGATCAATATGGGCATGAGATAACACCACATTAGTCACCAGTGCAGGGTCAAAAGGCAGGACTTTGTTCTTTTCCTCCGCATCGCGACGACGTCCCTGAAACAAACCGCAATCGAGGAGAATTCGATCTGTATCTGTTGTCAGACAGGTCATTGAACCTGTTACTTCCCGCGTCGCACCATAAAAAGAAACTTGCATGAATGTTATTCCTGAATTATTATGGATTATTGGATATATTGCCTGATAGAATTTAACTGAAATTACGATCATGGAACGAAGGAAAAAGCTGTTGGCTTCAATATCCGAATCAGCGACGGAGCGCTTCCTGCTTTAAATCCAGACGTCTTCTGAAAATTGAGTTGAGGCCGATGTGGGAGTAGATTCGACGTTTATTTCTATGGCGCTTTCTGTATATTTATCACTTCAATGGATTATGAGATCCGTAAATATGACAATAATCAAGGTGTAAAAATATGATTCTTATCACCGGCGGCACAGGTGTCATGGGTCGCGCGCTTATCAAAGGTCTCAATAAAAACATCCGGGTTCTGACCCTTCCTGATGATCCCAATGCCCGAGCTGTAACTGATGCTGATATAATTTATGGGGATGTCTCTGAATCCGACACAATCCAGGGCTGCTGCGAAAATGTTGAAACAGTATACCATCTCGCTGCTGTGATCATTTCCTTCAACGATGAGATATATACTCAGGTCAATCTTGAAGGCACTCGAAATGTGGTGAATGAGGCCGTCAAAGCCGGTGTCCAACATTTTATTTACATCTCATCCGCTTCGGTGGTTTATCCAAAAACCACCGCCTATTCCAGGAGTAAAAGGCAGGCGGAAAAAATAGTCAGAGAATCGGGACTCAATTACACCATCGTGCGGCCCACCCTGGTATATGATTATGAAGGCAGTGTAGAATTTGATATTTTCCTGGACTATCTCCGTCTGTTTCCCGTCGTTCCCTTTATTGGTTCTGGCCGTGCCATCAAACGCCCGGTTTTTGTTGAAGATGTCATCGCCGGTCTGATCAGTCTTCACGGGAATCCGGTTTCCTATGGGAAAACGTATAATCTATCAGGTGGTGAGGAAATTTCAATCATCGACTTTGCCCGCCTCTGCCTGGAATTGATGGGCTTGAAAAACCGTCCCATTGTCAGTATCCCCGTGTGGTTGTGTATGCTCCTGTCAAAAGCGATGGGTTTTCTGATGAAGCGCCCGCCTCTGCGCTGGCCTGTGATTGCGGGCATCACCCAGGATGCCAATCTGCTCCCTGATCTTGCCCGGGAGGAACTGGAGTATCGTCCAGTCAAGGTTTCGGTCAAACTGCCGGAGTGTTTCCCTCGAAAGTGAGAATCCCTGCATTGTGTAGTTGACCTATTCTACAGCGCCAGATTGACGAGGTTCATTATCTGACTTTTTCTGCCACATTCTGCCTTGATGAGTCAATTTACATTTTGTAAATTGGTTATTGGAATCCTATCTTCTCACGACTTTTTTAAAATAAAAATGCACTTTAACATGAATAGGAGTACGTATGCGATATAAAATTCTGGGGTTCCTCATTTCGTTCAGCATGTTATTTGGGCAAATCAATCTGGTACCAGGAGATTTGACAGGTGAAGGCACTATCGATATTTTGGATATCATCGGCACAGTAGGAATCATCCTGCAGACGCAGACTCCCACCGATGATCAACTCTGGTCAGGTGATTTCAACTGGGATGGTGTGATTGATATCCTTGATATCATCGGCATTGTTGATGCTGTCCTCTATCCTGTTGACTGTGGCGGTGATTTTGTCTGTCCTGATAATCCCTTTGAGTGCTGTACTGATTTCCACAGTACTGCTGGTATGAATTGCTATATGTGCCATTCAAACACGTACAACAATACAACCAGTCCTGATCATTCAGCTCAGGAATTTCCCACTGATTATTGTACAACCTGCCACAATCCAGTCGTGGGATGGTCCAATCCAATTTGGCAGCATCGGTATCTTGACATATACTGCAATGACTGTCACCAGCCTGCTGAAGGGCATATGGAATCCATGGGACATGGCGGCGGCGATTGTATGATGTGCCACCCCAGTTTTGATGGTTTTGAAAATCCAAGTTGCACTGACTGCCACGATATGTAAGATTTAAGAACTCAATGATGAGGCCTGGAGGGCATTCGACCTCATCCCGATATTATTCCAATCAAAAGGGGGCTTGCGCCCCCTTTTGAATTTCAGCATCCCGCCCCTGGTTATTTCACCAGCAGAATTTTCTGTTGTGCCCGGAACCTATTCGTTTCCATGACTACGAGATACATGCCGCTGGCCTGTCCTGCCGCCTGCCACTGTACGGAGTGAGGACCGGCATTCTGCCAGCCAGACACCAGAGTAGTCAGCAAACGTCCCTGCAGATCATAGATACTCAAAGTCACCATTGCATCTTCAGGCAGCAGATAGGGGATCGATGTCACCGGATTAAACGGGTTGGGATATGGGATCAACAGCTCATAGGAATCGGGCAGCGGGGACGCTTCCGCGGATATCCCGCTTTGATGCCAGTCCGTGAGTAAAATGGATTCTATCTGGATTTCACCGCTGTACTCGATATAAAGCTGGCGCGTTTCACCGCCGGCCAGATTGTATGCCAGTACATTATGCACATCGCTGTAAATATCCCAGCCCTGGGGCAGTGATTCGTTCACAATTTCAAAACTGCCCGATACCCACAATTGAATACCGGCCAACTCGCCGTCGGCTTCAATCCTGATCAGACCATTGCCGTACTGAACCCGGGCATCCTGTATCCGATCTCCCCGGGACAATCCGATGCCCAGGATAGATTCCACCTGGAGCACTACATCCAGCACATTCAGGTCACCGTCGCCATTCATATCACCGGCCCAGAGTTGGTAATCAGAGGGCGGTGCACCAAAGATGATTTCCACCAGGATGACCACATCCAGCACATTCACGACAAAGTCCGAGTTCACATCTCCGCTCAATCCCGTCATTACAATCACGGGTGCAGACTGATTTCCTTCGTTGGCATGAACATCCGTTGCGGTTACGGTGTATTGCTGTTCACCTCCAAGTATGGGGTCTGCATCCACATAGAATATATCGGCCACATCTTCGAGGAAATCTCCGTTTCGGTAAACGGTATAGTATCCCAGGTCCAGATCGGGCACTGCTTCCCAGCTCAGTGATACAGCACCACCCCCAAAATCACCGAGGAGACTTCCGGGAACCCCCGGTGCAATATCATCGGTGGAAATTCCTGCGAGAGGTTCACTGCTGAAATTGATCCAGTTAACTGCGGTATGAGCCACCACTTTGTAGGATGTGCTCAGATCGTTAAACTGGGTGGGAGCGGTGAAGGTGTATAATTCGTTCTGGATCGCCACGGTGCTGCCCACCTGTCCCCAAACCGGTATCTCCGCCACATCATCCTGTCGCCAGATACTGTAGGCAGTGACAGGAACGGGATTCAGCGGATCTCCATTGTCGTAGTAACAGGCAGACCAGACCACATTGACCTGGAAACCCTGGTCGGGATTCACGTCAGAAACCGACTGGATAACCGGCAATTGTTCCGGATCCAAATAGACACAGCTGTTGTCATCCAGCAGTGCTTCAGGATTATAATTAATCGCTTCAGGATCGGTACAGCCGTAACCGCCATCGGTTTCAGCCACAACTGAAAGGATGAACTGGGTGGTCCCGTTGACGATGCCGTCGAATGCGGTGACAGTGACAAAGGTGTTGCCGTGATATCCCGAAGTAGGCGTGAGAGTGAGAACGGGCATTGGTCCCTCCAGATCGATACTGGGGACAACGCTCTGTTGATCCGTTTCAGCGGTGATAATCAACTCGTCTTCGTCTACATCATTCACAATCAAGGAGAGGGTCAAAGGATTATCCACAAAAGTGAGTTGATGGGGGATGCTGTTGATAACCGGCACATCGTTCACCGGTGTCACCTGCAGATTGAACACCACCATCCCGATGGCGCGAGTCTGCAAATCATTGGCCAGAATCGTCACCACTGCGTCGCCGTTCCAGTCAGCCGGTGGCATGACGGTGAGTGATAGCCCGTCAAAGACAAAATCAAGGACTCCCACATCGCTCTCACCGGTAAGTAATAAGTCTGAGTTATCAACATCGGTGGGGATCAATTCGATGGACAACTGCGTGTCTTCATCAATGACTCGATCTTCGATGGCTTCCAATACGGGAGTGTCGTTCACCGGATAGACCAGGATTCCGAAGGTTTCGCTGTCAGTGAGTTCCCCGTCAGAGACAGTGACGATGACAGAATAGTAACCATATACATTGAGATAGGGCGTGATGGTCAGGATGTTGTCCGCCAGAGAAACCATCAATTCGGGATTGTCATTTACAAATCCGAAGGTCAAAGGATCCTCATCCGGATCAATTGCAGAGAGAAGGATCACAATTGGATCCTCGTCCTCCGTCGTCTCCTGAAGCCCGATGGGCGCAAGTACCGGCGGCAGGTTGGGTGGAATAACCTGAACGGTCACTACAGCCTCTTCGGATGTGACAAATCCATCATCCACGGTGAAGGTAAATGAATCCTCTCCCAGCCAGTCATCGGCGGGCGTGTAAGTGAGGGCAGGAGCTTCCCCTGTCAATGTCCCAAATTCGGGCTCCGTCATCAGCATATAGGTGAGTTCGCCGCCGGCGTAGGAAATACCCGACAGGGTGATATCCAAGGGGATATTCTGGATGGTGGTGACGGTCTGATATTGGGCCACAGGCGGAGCGCTGCCCAACTCACCATAACTGAAGTAATTGGGAGTCACTTGCGGAGCGCTTTCCACACCAAAGCTGTCCACAGAGAGAACCCGCCAGTAGTAGGCCAGGCCTTCCACAAGATTTTCATATCCCATGAGTGATTGCAGTTGAACCGCCAGCGCATTCTCCCGACCCGGTTCCGGTGCGGGAATAACCTGGTCGATGACCAGATCGGAAAATGCAGGATTGCTGTCAATCTGAATGCGGTAGCCCGCCACGGTGTCGCCAGCATCCGGGTCATTGGTGAGTTCCCAGCTGAAGTACTCATCCCCGTACATGGTATTTCCAGACATTGGAGTGAGTAACTGGGGCGTGACCGGCGGATTGCTGAATATGAAACTCCAGGTTTCATTGCTGAATACGCCTAACAAAGCGTCGCGCGCCTGGACCTTCCACCAGTACTGAGTACCGCCCACCAGAGGTTCAGGAACGGTGTAGCTGGTAGCGTCCAGGGGATCACTGATCGTATAGGTGGACCAATTCGGATCCGTGGAGAGGAGATGCCGATAGCTTATGGCCTGACCTTCAGGATCGATGGTGGCACCCCACTCAAAGGAGGGCGTTTCGTTCGTCGTCACCGTTGCATCCACAGGAATGAGTAGTGAAAAGGAGTAGGGCGGCATATTGCCGAACAGCGTAGCATCCACAGCGGGCCAGAAGTTCACCGATCCAACACTGTGGTCATCGTAATATTCATAGATGCGTTCCGCGATCTCCAGAGAGTCGGTCGTACCCCAGAAATTATAAGTGGCATTGATGAAGTTGCCCGTGGCATTGTAGAGATCATACGTCCCGTTGCCCAGCAGATCATTGGTATCATCTACGCTGCCGCCGATGAGTGGTGCTGAGCTGCCCGTTAGATAGATCCCGTATCCCGCATTGCTGGACACCTGACAAACGCTGATGGTGGGCGATGCATTGTACATTTGCAGGCCGTATCCGTTGGAATTGGACAGCTGCACATGATCAAAGAATGGCTGGTTGGTGATGTAGCTGTAAACATTGTACGAGGCTCCATTCTCAATGGTACAGTACTGGAGAATATTATTGCCGCTGTAGCTGTCACTGTCATCGTGGAAAAGAATACCGCCCCAACCGCCGGGCAATCCATTCAGAGAGGTTACTAACACTTCGTTGCCCGTCGTTCCCAGTATCTGCAGTTGACCGGGGTGACTGGTATAAGTGTAATAATTTTCTGCGATTTGCAGATTTGTGTCCTCAGCAAACTTCACCGTATTGCCTGCCTCGATGGTCAACCGGGGAGAATTGTTAGTACCGCGGACCAGGATGGACCCCAGTATCTGATATTCAACCGGGAAAGTGGGCCAGGTCCGACTGATGGTTTGGGTGCCGCCGGTGATGGCGATCGGCGCATCACCAGCGATAGTACAATTGGTAAAGCTGGGGAATTGATCTGGTCCTTCCACATAGACGGCGTGGACGCTGTTATTATTCAGTGCGCATCCAGTCAGTAGCCCCTGAGCGCCGTTCAGGGTATGGAGTCCCACCTGGTTGTTTTCAATCACCGTCTCCTGTACGGTAATATCCGCGTTGTCCAACCAGAGTCCTGTATCCGCGCCGTTGTGAATCAGGCAATTGGAGATGCCCGGCTGATTGGTGTAATAGCTATACACATTTTGTCCAAGGGCATTTTCAATAACACAATGTTCCAGAGTCGATACAGCGCTGTATGAGTCGGAATCGTCGTGAAACAGGATGCCGTCCCAACCACCGATGGTTCCGTCCAGCGAGGTAAAGGTAATGGGATTCTCTGCCGTTCCGACTGCCTGTAATGCACCTGGGTGACTGGTGTAACTGTAATAATTCTCCGCGATCTGCAGACGCATGCCTGCTGCGGCTTTGATGGTATTCCCCGCCTCTACAGTCAGAGTGACCACTGCGTTGCCCCCACGAACGGTAATATCCCCGTTGAGAATGTAATCTACCGGGAAATAGGGCCAGGTGCGGCTGATGGCCTGGGTACCCCCGTTAATTGAAATGGGAGCATCTCCGGCGATGGTGCAGTTGGTGAATCCGGGAAAATTATCGGGTCCTTCCACTGTCAGGGCATTGGTAATGCTGTTGTTGAGCTGAGTATTGGTCACCAGCGGTTGAGAGTCATTCCGGGTAAGGATGGCCACATCCATATTCTCAATGATGCAGTCGGTGATATTCACGTTCGATCCATCCGCCAACACACCAATGCCGGTACCGTTCTGCAGTGTGCAGTGATTCAGATTGACGCCGTGGGTGTTGTAGGCGTATACACCATAAGTGCTGGTGTTTTCAATAAGGCAATGTTCCACGGTGGATGCCCCGCTCAGATCGCTGTGATCGTGAAAGTACACGCCACCCCAACCTCCAACGGTACCGTCGAAGGATGTAAAGGTGACGGGATTGTCGACTGTGCCGTTCACATACAGAGCGCCAGCGTGATTGGTGTAACTGTAGTGGTACTCGGCAATCTGCAGAATTACATCTGGCTCGAATAAAACAGTATTGCCCGCATCAATGGTGAGTGTAGCCAGATTGTTGGCTCCGCGAACGGTCATGTTGCCTGTGATGTGATAGGGCACATCCACCAGCGGCCAGGTTCGATTGCTGCTCTGAATTCCACCCTGAATCTCAATAGGGGCTGGCCCGGTAACGGTGCAGTTGATTAGTTGGGGAAAGTCCTGGGGAGTGGCCGCCCAGATGGACCGCGTCACATTGTCGCTGAAATGACAATCAGTGAAGCTGGGATATGAAGCGGTACTGTATATGCCGTTGTCATTACCGGAAATTTCCGTTTCTGTAATCGAAACATTGGCATTGTTAAAAGTAATACCATTGCCGGAAGCGTTGCGCAGGATGCAGTTATTGATCACTGGTTTGGTGGTGTAGTAGGAGTAGACATTATATGTGTTGCCATTTTCGATCACACAGTTTTCCAGTATGGATGCGCCGCTGTAATCATCGCTTTGATCATGATAGTATAACCCATCCCAGACGCCATCCGGTTCAAGGGATGTGAAGGTGATGGGTTCTTCAGCAGTACCTACGGCAATCATGGCACCGGGATGATGGGTATAGGAGTAGTAATTGGAAGCGATCTGCATACCAGCCCCTTCAGCGAAGTAGAGGGTATTTCCCGCCTCGATGGTCAGAGTGCAGAGAGCGTTGGCACGGATAATCGAAATATCCCCCAGAACGGCATAACCGCCGGGGATGAATCCCCAGGTCTGATCGGAGGATATGGTTCCTCCCGGCACTGCGAAGGCAGCGTAGGTGTTCTGTAGAGTGATACCGTCGGGAAAACCGTCAAAGGACCGGTTGGGATCCGGATAATAAATCCCGTAATTGCAGTTGTCCACCACACATTCATAGGCGGCGGGATCAGAGGCACCGTCATTAAAGAAAAAGCCCGCGTTGGCGCAGTTGGTGATATCCACCCAGATGAGGGAGGGGGAGGCGCTGTTGAGGTAGATTCCATTGTAATCAAAACCATCAATGTCCACATTCTCCAGACTGATATTGGCACCGGATATATACAGACCTGTTCCCGTACCATTCCGGAAGAGTGAGTTGGTAATATGCGGCTCACTGGTACTGGCGGCCAGGAGTCCGTAGCTGCCGCTGTTCTCGATCACACAGTGATTCATCAATGATGTGGATGTCCCATAATCGCTGCCGTCCTGGAAATATATTCCTTCCCAGCCGCCGGGTGCTTCTGACAGAGCAGAGAAGGTGATGGGGTTGTCAGCGGTACCGTCGGCCAGCAATTCACCGCCCTCGGAGGTTCCGGCTCCGATATACAACCGGGTCCCAGTGGTGAATTTCAACAAGGTCCCGGCGTCGATGGTGAGTCGCGGTGTTCCGCCGGACGCAGAGACAGTGACATTACCCAAAATAGCGTAACCGCCTTCGTAGTAAGCCCAGTACCGATCGGTGTTGATCGTACCGCCGCCAATGGCCATTGAAGTGCCATTGTCGCTGATAATCAGACTGGACTCATCCAAAGGGGCAAAAGAATTGTTGGGTGAAGGAGAATATACCCCATACAAGTTATTGCTGATCACACAGCCGGTGTAATTCGGGGCCAGCCCCGTGCTGTTGTAGAACATTCCTGCATTGGCGTTGTTGTCCATCAGGACATTCACCAGAGTGGGATTGCTGCCGGTGAGATGCAGCCCGTTATCGGAATTCCCGGAGATTTCCGTATCCTGGATGGTGAGATTAGAACTGGCCAGCCGGATTCCTTGACCAGTGGCATTGCGGAAAGTACTGTTAAAGATAAGGGGCATGCTGGTACTCTGGCAAATCAGGTTGGCATTGTTCACCGCGCCCGCTTTTTCGATGACAACATAATGAAACTGAGAATTATTCTCATAGTCGCTGAGATCGGTGAATTTTACACCGGTCCACAACCCACCGATATTGTTATAGGCCGTAAACTTCACCGAATCGGTTTCGGTACCATTACACTGCACTGATGCATGCCCGATTTCCAGCCCGGTGCTGGGGGAGAACATGACGGTCACACCGGCTTCAAAGATATGGGTCCCACCGGAGAAGGAGACATTTTCAGTAGCCCAATAGGGGCTGGCAGCAGCCGTAAAGGTTTCGATATGATTGATATTGCCAGCTATCTGTGTTCCGAAGATATTGAGGGTGGCATCGTGGAAGACGATATTTTCGGTTCCGTCTGCGCTGATGTGAACCATATATTGAATGTAACGCTGGTTTTCATTGATGGGGGCGGGATTGGCATCTCCCACCGTCACCCAGGGATTCCACTGCTGGTCATTCCCCGCGGTGCGGTAAAAGAATTCATGATCACCCAATCCGTCATAGGTCATTGTATAATCAAAGTGGAGCATATTCATCTCATCGCCCAACTGCAGGAAGGGGAAGGAGACAAAGTTGGCTGCACTTTCCTGAACTGCCGACCAGTTCATTGTACTGTAGCGGGCAAAATTCAGGGGATCCCCGGACATATGTTCACCGCCGGTATAGATAATTTCCTCTCCGGCAATCAAGGCAGCGCCATTGATCCGCCGATCAAGCAGGTCGTGGGCAGAATGCCAGGTGAATTCAGGAGCCTCATCCAGGAAGGCGTAATAAACACGCTTGCTGTAAATTTCTTCCAGACTGCCATTACCGGCGATGACGGTGAGGATGCCATTGCCGCAGGTAGTGGCGTGGCTGTCAACTGCCTCGGGCAGAGCTGAAGCTGTGTCCCAGTCCTGCAGGCTGCCGTCCAGGTTGGGGACTGCGGTGTAAACGGTGCTGCTGTTTTCACCTGCGGCATCAAAACCACCCAGAACGTACAGGATTCTGTCGTAGAGGGCCATGGTGTGCATACTGCGCGGATCAGGAAGGGCAGTGTTTGTATAAAATTCGCCGGGTTCACCAAAGGGGGAGATGTGGCTGGTCAGGATGGTGGTAACCGCTGTTTCGGTATCTGTGCTTCCACCCGAAACATAAATATTGCCATCGAGACATTCGGCAGCATGTCCCCAGAGTCCCTCGGGGAGGGTGACGGCGCTGGTCTGCCAGGCTCCCAGGTTGCCGGCGTTATCAAATTCGGCGTAGTAAATATCTGCGGATGCAGTGCCGTCGGCTGTTTTCCCGCCGATGATATACAGGTAATCCATACCCAGGACAGCGGCATGATCGGTGAGGGCAACGGGTAGCCCCGTTATTGCCGACCAGACTCCCATCCCTTCTCCGGCCAGCGGCGCTCGATAGGCGGCATTGGTAACGCCTCCAGACGCAGTACCGCCAAACAGATAGGCATAGCCGCGGAAGGTGACGATTTCATGTCCCTTCAGCGCTTGGGGGAGATCAGTCGTTGATGCCCAGTTTTGAAAACCGGTGGCCTGATACGGCAGACTGAACTCACCATTTCCGATGATCAAATTGTTCAGGCTGCCCTGATAAAAATCTTCATCTGTGGTTTGAATAAAGGTTACTGTGGCCGACAGCATGGACAACATTATCAGGCTGCCGATCAAACGGATCAGAATATGCTTTGACATGGGACTCCTCCGAATTGTCAAGGATTGCAGTGGTTTACGGTACTCTGGAATATCCACGAGTACAGCACCCATTGAAGGTGCATGAAACAGTATTATTAGGAAGTTATAGGTGCAGCTGCGGGACCTTCATCAAAACGAAGGCATAGTCGATTTTCAGTAGACGCTGGTGAGTAGGGAACGGTTGTATTGTACGGTTAATTTTTCCCGGTTGCTGCAAGTGTGTACATCCTTGAATGAAAGCTTCAAGAATGCCTGAAAAATACAGCGGAGACTCAAGATCATCCAATCGGAAAGAGAGGGCTAAGCTACGAGAGCAATTCTGTCCAAAACGATCCAGCCCTGCAGTACGGACCCGCCAGACCACTTCCAGATCAACCCCAAAATAATCATGAGTTAAAGTATCTCTCATCCCGGCCATTTCTTTCCACGCTAAATCAGGATATTGCTTCCTGATTGAGTCGGGTATTTTCTTGCTGGCTTCACCGATTATTTCTAAACCACGAATTACAGCAAATATGCCAACTTCGCTGGAAATAGGAAAACTCACAGGATAGCGCATGAAAAATAATAATGTCCAGAATCACCATGTGGGTGCATATATATTGATAGGAGCTCATCCTGCAGAGGAGCTTAGGATCACTGGTGATTCTCTGAAAACAACAGCAATATTGTGTAGAACATAATCGGAGCCCGGTACCTGCTATCGATAAACATATACTCCAGTGATTAAGTATATTAATCGGATGGGATGAGAGATTATTGCGTTTTGACGTTGGGGAAAAGTGAAAAATAATTTGTCCTGATTGTCCTCGATCCCTCATTTCAATCCCCCAGATTGGGTGGGTGGATAGGAGGAGGGCAATAGTGGGGGCGGTGGAGAATCGTTAAGGATCCAAAAAATTGTCAGACATCCCTTTGCACAAAACCGCAGCCCCGATGCTGAAAATTATTTGAGGTAGCGCTGGTATGGTCAAGAAATTTCAAAACAAATACCGGATTACTTCGGCACGACTGCCACAGTGGAATTACGGCTGGGCTGCCTGTTACTTTATCACCATTTGCACAAAGGACAGGATCTGTTATTTTGGTGATGTGGTTGACCGTAAAATGCGATTGTCGCCGATCGGGATTCTGGCCGATGTGTTTTGGCATGAAATTAAACATCATGCATACAATATATTGGGGGTATTTCAGGTTATGCCCAACCACGTTCTGATCACCCATCGTTACCAACGCAAAATAATCCGGGGGTGCGGCGGTTTCAAAATCAGGGTAAAAATACGGTATCATCGATTATTGGATCGTACAAATAGGCGGTGACAAAACATGCCCATAGATTTGGATTCGATTTTGCCTGGCAACCTCGCTTTTACGACCATATCATCCGCAATGAACAA
>JGI10211J34971_10002690_pt1 | contig 14372 bp, 20 predicted proteins | sample Etolagsediment_FD_34971 | JGI IMG/M metagenome (IMG submission 34971) | reverse complement strand
ACCCTAGCATGCTCTACAGCAAGCTCCGAATTCAAATTCGTAACCTTCTCCGTCTTATCGAGAATACCATCAACTAACTTCAATGTCTCCTTTGTGGATGGGTACATTTTCTTCTCTTTAGCATTCCCAGTCTTCGACGCCTTCTCTACCTTCGCCTTCTTTAAAATGCTATCTGCTTTTGACATAAAACACCTCCTGTTTTGTTAGTTATTATTATTTTTACTTCTTTATTTTTACTTCTTAATTATATTATATCATGTTAGTAAGTCCAAGTCAAGAAAATTTTTATGATTTTTATGACTTTTTCTTACCATCTACTAACCCCTTTATTTATTATATATAATATATATCGGGAACTGTAGTAAAAACTTTAGTCTTTTTTTTCCTTTTTTATGATTTTTTTCTAAAAACTTTCAATACTGTCAAATAAACTTAACACTTCATCCATTCTCTTATCATGTTTAGAAGCTGACATCACTTCCTTAACTTTACCCTTAATAATTGGGAAACTTTTATGCCCTAAAGCCCTATCATTTATCTCTTCTACTTCCACATCTGAATCAACCTCATAAACTCTCTTCCATGTATTCTTCTCATCAACACCTCTATTCGTTTTAACAAATGATTGAATCTCTATCAAATCTTTTGGGCTACAACGCAACTCTGCTACAAACCATAACTGTCTGTCTTTCTCAGCATAAGATGTAGCCCACTCACCCTCTGTATTTTCCCAAGACACCTGCTTCCCATTAAACTTTACGAATAATATTGCTAAGTGTCCAAAACCCTTCTGTGTCCTACCAATTTGAACAATAACCTTTATTTCTTCCATACCTTTAAATCCATTTAAAACCGATCACCACGTTACTACCAGTCAAGAGATCAACGAACATGTAATATAATTATATATTATTTTTAACCCATTCCCATTGGATCGCATAAATCTATAAAACTACACCATTCACAGTTATGTGTAACTAACTTCATAAAATTATGCTCTGCAACACCATCCAAACACATCTCAACTTTACTTCTTCCATCACTTTCAATTAATGGAGTAGATACAAACTCATCCATCATAGGATAATAAAACCCAACATCAACTAACTCTGGATCTACTTCAAAACTATCTACAACCATTTCTCCATATAGATACAGCTGTATTGATTGTTTAGGAAACTCCCCTATATCCTCAGTGTTTCTCAAATCTGAAGATCCTGTTTTCCAATCAACAACTCTATATCTAGGCTTTTTATAAAACACGGTATCGAGCCTTCCATTGATTGTAGTTCCAAACTTTTTCAAAGACATCTTACGCTCAACACCCTTAATCTTAAACCCCTCCTCCTTCGTTTTCTTAAACCACTCCCACCAATAAGTAATTCCCATGTCTCCTGACATATCCTGTGTTACAACACCAGAACGATGTAGCTTCCACAACTTATACAACCACTGTTGTGATTGTAAATCACCCTGTAAAAACTTTTTTACACACTCATGGAATGCCCTTCCTAATAATATCTGTGGTGATGGTATCTCAAAAGGATTGAGTCGTACCCTATACATTAAATAGAATGAGTAAGGACAAGACTCATACATAGCCAATGAGGAAGGTGAAAAGTTCCAATTTCCCAACTCTAAAGCACCTACATTCACTTGTAGCTCCACCTAACTCTATTTCCAGGACTTTCCTCAATCTCAACAATCTTTAAAACAATACCTTTTGATAACAAAGGTTGAATCTTCTCCACAAGATATAAACACAAATTTTCACATGTAGGATTATCCACAAAATCATTTAGATTCTTGTGGTCCAACTCTCTGATAACTTTCTTAATCTCTCCGAAATCCACTATCATTCCATTAGCTGGTAATGACATAGGTGTAGATTCAATCTCCAACTTTATCTTCCATCTATGGCCATGAGAATTAGCACACTTATGCCCATCTGGAACTTTTGTTAAACAATGTGCAGATTGTATTTCCTCTTCGCACACCAACGTCAGATATCTATCCATTAAGAGCCTCCAATCAATCTTGCAATCTCTTGCAGTTTATCATAAAGTTTTTTGGATATCACAACCTCCTCTTTGCCTACCTCAAAATGCTCTCTCAATGCATCAACTATCTCAGTAGATATAGAAACACCCCTAATTTCTGCTCTTCTTTTTATCTCATCCACTAACCAATAATCCTTCTCACTAAAATACACAGACTTCATCTTTGACACGTATCATCTCCTAATTACTTTACCTAAATCCATAAGAAATGATTCAACCTTAGTAGCCCACTTAAAATCAAACTTCTTAAAATAATCCTCTACCTTATCTTTTTGTGTCTTAAGTGTATCTCTATGATTAATCATCCAGTGACACCACTCACTATATTCCTGTCTCTGTGTACCAGCTAACATATCCTTATCCCTAAAAATCTGTATAATAGTTCTCCACAACTGAAGTTTATCCCACTCATCTGCAATTCTTTGTGTTGTCTTTTTCTTCTTCAATTCCTCTAAATCAAATTGTCCTATAGATCCATACTTATTTAATAACTTCTTTGCTCCACCAGGTCCAATACCATGAATACCAGGTATACTATCTGATATATCTCCTATCAAAGCTTTATAATCTACAACTTGATTTGGTTTTATCCCTTTCTCTTTCTCCAAAGCAACCTCATCAAATAACTTCTTCCTTATTGGATCATACTGAATAACACTGTTACCCACAATCAACTGTCTAAAATCATGATCTGACGAAACCATTATAATCTTATCATACTTTTCTCTGAGTGGGTAATGATTACAAGTAATAAGACCAAAAAGATCATCAGCCTCTACTCCATTTATACCTAACTGAACAATCCCCAAAACATGCAGAAGATCATATAGTTGTTGTATTTGTTCATAGTAGGTATTATCCATACCCTCAACTCTATCTTTCTTATAATCACTGTAATGGGCTAACCTATATTCAGACTTACCAACATCCCACAAAACTACCATTTCATCTGGATCCCAATTCCTAGACAAACCCTTAATGATTTGTAAAAACCCAAAAATCACACCTGTCTTAAATCCTTCACTGTTAGAAAAAGCTTGAAACTGTGGTATGAAAAATGATCTAGCTGTTGTATGATTCCCATCAACTAAAAACAACGTACTCATAAACTTCTCCAATCACCTGTATGCTGTCTTCCAGGCTTACCATTAAGTCCCCATGGATTGTTAGGTCCACCTCTACCTCTCGGATTCTTAATATTAAAATACTCCATCCATTCTCTTATAGCGTGGGATGAAATTTTCAACTTTCTACCTAATTCTACTAAAGAATAATCTCCTATATTTTCTCTTATACAACCTCTAAAACCTCTAATACTTTGGACATAACCTAACTTTTTTAAGGCCTTTAAAAATCTCTTCTTCTTAAAAATACAATTTGGATTATCTAAACCCCACGTCATAGCTCTAACACCAGTCTCTCTAACAAAATTCTATTTGGTGTGTTCTTATACTTTAAAGCCTTCTCCGTCCATTTACACAACTCAAATAACTTTTGTATTCTCTCCCAGGACATACTTCTAGCTTTCTTCAAAGTATCCCTTACAAAATAGGAATGTATGCCACAACGTTCACCAATCTCCTTTGGATTAACACCACAATTCATAAACTTCTTACAATCATTCATCTGCTTTAAGTATCTCACAATCATTACAAATATAGCAAACTCGTTTTCCCCACTTTCTAACAACCCATCCAACACCTTTAAAGCTTTAGACTTATGATCATCAGAAAGAAAATTAATCAACTCAAAAACTGATCCCACTCTAGACTTTTCTAAAACATTTTGTATATCATCTACACTAACATGATCCTTATTACCAACATAAATTACCAGTTTCTTAACTTCATTATCTATCTCCATCAAATCGTTACCTAAATATGACACTATTAAATTTATCTCCCTCTTAGTCACAGACTTACCATGAGATCTAAATAAATCCTTTATGTATGGAGCTAGTCGGCTTTCCACCACTCTTGTAAAGTTTACTACAACACCCTTTACTTCAAAAATCTTTTGTAAGCGTTTAGGCATTTCATACTTGGAGGTTACAAACACAAGACAGGAATCTTTAGAAGGATTTGTGAAATACTCTTTGAAGTCGTCCCACGCAGAAAAAGCTGCATTCTTTATTACAACTAACTTTCTCTTACCAAACATTGGTATAACACTAGCTGCAGTTATAATCTCTCCAGGACTTACCTTTTTATCAAACGTCAAAAGATTGTGCTTCTCTGCCCCAACCACTTTCACTTTCAACTTCTCTAATGCTTCCTCCATATGGAGTCTTTCTTCCCCATAGAAATAATAAAGAGGTGCGATCTTTGTCAATCTTACAAAATCCTTATAATAAATCACAAATCTAACTTAACCCCCTTGTACTGAAAGGCTGTTATAGCACAACCCAAAGCATCAAACCTATCCTCTTCCCCTTCTACTAGATTACCTTTAGTATTTCTCTCAATTTTCAAATTAGGATTATCTTTAAATATTTTACAAATACTCTCTTGTACTTGTGTTTTTGTTGCCTTTCCATTACCCGCAACAGCCAATTTCAATGTGGATGGATGAACTAAAAAAGCATCTCCATAAAAACTTCCAACCAATGCTATCACAGTTGATATACGAGCAAAAAACATAGCCAGATACTTATCCCAACCAAATGCCACCTCAACCCCAATTAGCTGAGGTCTGTACATCTCAATATGATCTCTAGCATGCCCGTGTAAAAATCTTAGTATCTTAATCACATCAGGATCTTTCTTCCAACTAGTTGTTCCTGACGCCTCTAACAACTCAAATGATCCACTACCCAAATATCTTAACCCATCTTCTGTGTGTTCAACTACTCCCCATCCACACCAATGTGTGGCTAAATCATAACCTAATGAAATCATCTTCAATCCTTTGAGAAATTCTTCATCCATTCTTCTTTAGTAATCTCTGTATAGTTTGCAGTAGCACTTTCTTCTCTTCCTACCGCCATAAAAGATTCTGTTATATCATTAGTTTCAGCTATTAAAGCAAACCCATACATCGATGTCTCAAGCTCTCCTATAATAGCCAAATCTTTTCCGGTTGTATGTCTGTAAAACTTTCCAATTTCAAACTTCATGGTCCTCCTACATTCTTTGCTTCCACTCCTTCTGGTACCTCTGCTGTACCATCAGGAACAAACATACTTTTAAATGATTGATTCTCTTTTACAAATGCTTGTAATGCTTCTGTGTGAGCTACTATCACATCTGAATGTGCTTCCAAACCCAACTGTAACTTCCACTGTCTGTATGCCACTAAACCTAAAAATGAACATACAGCTATACCCACCACAATCATGCTTATCACTAGTATCTTAGTATTAGAATAACCTATTACGTGTACTCTAGCTTTCTTCTTCACAACCCTGTCCCTCCATTCATGCCATGGAATACTAGGACACAACTTACCCCATGCTAGCAACTCCTCCCACCTTAACACTTTCCCTCCTTAAAAACCAAATATCTTCCTAAAAAGTAAGTAACAATATTTGTTAAAATAGTAGCACCCCAAAAAGAGTCCGTCAATTTATACCCAATATAAAACCAAAAAACAGAAACAATAGTACCCCAAAAAAAGTTTCTACTGAATTGTTTAAAAGGGGTTGGAAGTCCAGTCCAAAACCCAACCATACCCTGTACCCTCCAACCCCTTTTCTTACACATATCACTTGAACCTCACTATTCAGGGAGTATTTTAATCACAGCTTTAAAGTTAGTTACACCCCCAGGTGCCGAGAAATCAATTGTTACTACTGGTTCCTCAGCGCTCCAAGTTTGAACATTACCCTTATCATCATATGGGGCACATCTATAATAGTAGGTACACTCAGTCCCATCTGGACACGTAATATCTTCTTCATGAGCAAACACTGTTTGACCTGGCGTATATGGGATATCATAAATCTGAGTGGCGTCTCCTGGTTGATTACTCATAGATGCATCACCCTGATAAATTCTAAAACCCGCCAAGTCACCTTCTATAGTCGCCTTATCCCATGTGAATTCAACTACCTTTTGTCCAGCAAAAGCTGTATCAGCTGTAATCAAAAACAAAGCTAATACTCCCATCAACAACTTTTTCATCTAATCACCTCCTTTCTTCTTACTATCGTTTCCCTTTTTGTTGGCAACCATCTCATCTAACTTTGCTACAACCCTATCAAATAACCTCTGATCAAACTTTTCTCCACTCTTACAAAGCTTTGCAGCATCCACATGTTTCTTTGCTGTCACAACATCACCTTGATCAAGTGCTGTCTTAGCTTTAATCAATTCCATAGTCGCCTTACCTACAGACAAGTTCAACTTACCTTCAGTCATCATATCTCCTCCCTCTGAAAAACCTCAGCATAAGGAAACCCTGTCCACAACCCTCTTAACGTTCCTAGTGCTTGTACCCAATCTCTATCATGTACCACATCAAAATGGGGTCCTTTACCTGCTTCTGGAACATAATCATAAACTTTCATTGCTTCTTTTTTCTGAAGAAGATGTCTTGATTCAACCTCACAAACCGAATCAGCTCTCACAAACTTAAAACTTTCAATGCAATCAGTAACATACATCCTAGGTCTATACTCTATCTCTGACTCCCAATATACCTCACGAGGAGCATAATATACAGCATTTCTAGTCGCTAAATAAGTCACTTGGTGATCATACTGAACTTCTTTTGCTGACACCGTTACAACAACATCCGGAGTCAAATCCTTAATCTTAGCCAAAATTTCAGTGTAACATTGTCCTGCTGTATACTCTCCTACATTTAACCTCAGCCTTGGATGTACCACTTGAAACCCTATTATTTTACTTGCCTTTACTTCATTATCAACATCTACATGAGCATTAGGTCCTAAACTCATAACATAAACTATATGTTTCTCTTCTACCAATCTTGCCATTGAAGCACCACACATCATAACCCCATCAGAAATATGAGGACTAACAACTAAAATCTTCATGTTCTTCTTAGTGATCATTCCCTTTCCTTTCTAGAAAAAATCTCTTAGCTTATCATTCCAACCTATATGGGTTATGTACTTCCACCACTGACTGAACACATCAGGTCTGTACTGTTGTATCTGCTGTAGTATACTAGCTGGTCTACTCCACACCTTACTATGTGTTGTAGGACCCGGTACATCCTTAAATACTGACTCACCCAAATCATAATTAATAAACATCTTGCGTGAACTGTAAACATCATTAATATCCTTATCACCTAAACCTGCTCTCAGCATACTCTCTAACACTGTAAAGTATGGATATGAATCCTTAGACTTCTCCCAACCAATTGAACCAACATAAGGACAGGATAGGAAAGGACCAGATGCGAATATCTTCTCATCTTTAAACATCTTCTGTAGAAAAAACTCAGTATAGGATCTATGATGTTGATCTTCACCAGGCAACCCTAACTGTAAAAACGCAGTCACATCAATATCATTGAAATGACAATTGTTTAAAGCTTCATCAATCATTTCACATGCTAACTTCTTCTCCATCTTTTTCAATAGATCATTATTATATGATTCTATACCTAACCCAATCATAACGCAACCAGCTCTCTTCATCAACTCAACCAAATGATTATCTAACACTACATCAACTCTAGTCTGAACACTAAACTTTATCTCATTTTTATCATTTATCAATGCCCTACATACTTCCTTACCCCAATTCTGATCAGCAGCAAAGCAGTCATCTATTATGTAAGTACTCTCATAACCAAAAGATTTCAAGTATCGAAAATATTCTACAACCCTCCCTGGACTCATCGCTCTATATCTAGTACCCGTAGCCAAACGACAACAAAACTTACATGCAGGCTCATCCTCCCCAGACTGTAAAGGAATTTTACATCCCCTTGACAAAACTGATTGAGTGAACTTCATTTGATTAAATTTCTCATAAGCAAAATTAGAACATTCCTGAGGAATACTCTTCGCCATATCATAAGCAGGAAAAGGTAACTCATCTAAATCTTCAACTCTAAAAACTTTTGCTCCTTTATCTAATGCAACTTCCCATTCCGAAAAACAATTACCAAAAACATCATCTACTACCTTTGGAATGATTGCATCACCCTCACCCTTCACAACACAATTAACTCTCTCACTCAATCCCATCAATTCTATACATGGGTGTGTACCATACACAATCACAACTATATCATCATCTACAATACAATCAACTATAGTATTAATATTCTCATAGGAAGAAAGAGGAGCCCTAAAATAGTCAATCGTCTCTGTGTTAAGTATTACAACTTTTGGCTTCAATCTATTTATGATACCTCCAAGTTTCCTTGGTGGAATCATACGATTATCACCATCAACATATTGAACATTATACCCCTTATCCTTCAACTTCGCTGCTATTATCAAACTCAAACAATCCAACCAATACCCATCAGGACAAAACGAAACAGTACCAACTGTCAAAAACGTTTCAAATGGATTGAAAAGTTTAGTAGTATTTACCACAGCAACCGACCCATCCATACTATCCCTTTCCTGTCAATTTCTTTTCCATTTCTACCAGCCCCTCCATCTGCTTTCTTCTTTCTTCTACCTTTTTCTGCTGCTCATCTTCCAGACGCTTCTTCTCTTTCAACCTCTTAATAGTGGTTCTAAAACCATACTTCTCCTGTATTTTGTTCCTCTTAAACCTTCTAGATAAACTTCCCACAATCCACTCAATTATCACTACTCTTCATCTGTTTAACAACTTGATGACAATTATCACAAACTGTGACGCTCATCATTTCCCCTGCTCTTCTCTGCATCCCCCTACCGACATATGGATCTTCAACCACATGAGTGGCATAGTATGTAAAAAGATTGATAACATCATACATATTTTCAACCTTCACTTTCGGATCACTTAATGTACTTAAGATTGTATTTGTAGCTCTCGCACCGACTCCCATCTTTGTAGCAGTAGAATTAATTGCTGCAATTGGATCTTCCACTTTAATACTCTGCATACTAATAAATCTACTCAAAACATCCTCTCCAGTCTCATATGCATGTTCAACATAACTATTCAAAACCTGAAAATAGTTACTATACCCTTCACTCAAATCCTTTTTCCAACCATATCTTGAATCATGAACAGTCATTTGATTGGTACAGGCAAGTCTATTAACAAATGCTTCCATCTTATCAATATACTCACCTAGCATCGAATGACTCAAAGAAAACCCTGCATTTAAAAGATCACCAACCTCTGCAGTCCCTGCATTCTTCTCTACATCTTTAAACACTACATTCAAAAATGTATCTCTAGGACTCACCACCATCTGAACAACCTCTCCCTCCCAATGCTCTTTCTCAAATAAATCTTCAACCTTCCCTAGAATCTCCTCCGCTGAAATCAATTCATGAGACATCTTACATATACCCGCCACCATATCACCCTTCGTTATCACTTTATGTTTAGCAGTGATCTCAGCAACCTGTGCCCAATACCTAACATTCGCTCTAAACAGATCTCTATCCTTCTCATACACCTTATTTAGATAACCCGCTGGAATTCCACAGGTATTCGCCACTGATGTAATACCTGCCTCTGTGAATGCCCTCTCCAACAACTCATCAGGCTTCTTCAAATCTATAATTTTGTAGTCCCTCTCTTTAACTAACTCCGCTTTCAAATTCGGAATCTTACTTTTATCTAACATAAAATTACCCTCCTTTCTCTATATCAGACTTTCAAATACTTTATATAATAGATTATACAATTTTCCATTTTTAACTTAAATTGGGGATAAGCAAAAACTCACCCCCTCTCAACCAGTCGTAAGTAAAATTCTATCCCTCTGTTTTTTCTGGTCCTGGATAATCTTTTTTCTCCAACACTGTGAATCCCACCTCTGGCAACTTATCTCTCTGTTTACGTCCTACAGGTGTATACCAATGACACACCCCTTTTTTACTTTGTATTGCCTTCCTATGGTCTGGAATACTCAAAAGCATCGCCAACAGCTGTGCCTCATTTGGAATTAATGTCCTACCATTATGCCATGCTGAAAAGTGTTCCATTATAGTTCCAGATGGCATCCATTCATATGATAAAGCGAAATCATATGATCCTTCTGATCTTTTCACTACATATTTATCTAAATGAAGTTCATAGTAATCCTTCTCTAAAAAACGTCTGGAAGTCATATCCATCAAGTCTTTACTTCTTGCCTCTTTCCTCATTTCCACAGCCATCTGCTTAACTCTAAAAATCGTCTCTACTACAACAGGCAAGCCTAACTTTAATCCCTGAGTTTTATTCATACTAATATAATCCTCACATACTTTTCAACTGGTGGAAAATTTAATGCCCTCAAAATAATACTACACTCTACCGTCTCATCAATAGGAGTCCAAGTAAACTCTCCCGATTTCAATACGGTCTTTTTACTCAACTTACCCCTATTACATTCTACAGTTATTGTATCTAAATTATACCCTTCTGGAATACTCATAATAGGTGGTAGATGGGGTTCCCCTTTCAAACTAACCTTTACTTTAATAGCCTCACCTCCAGCCTTCGCTTCATAACTATCATCTGGTAAACGCTTACAACCCTCAACCACAAAATGTATATCCAATGGATTTTTGAGCTTCTCAGTTCTAACACGCAATTCACCCCTCTCCCCCTCATACACTTCAAAATTTATCATATTAACACCTGGAGGTCCTTCAGCAACAACACAATCTGGATAGTCCTTCATTTGTACTGGCACTTCCGACTCAACTCTTATTCTATATTTACCCACTACATAATACATAAACTCTCCTACTTACTTTTAATTATACAATATTCTACAATTAAATTGGTGAAGTCTCAGCCTCTTCAGCCTCTTCAATAGGTTTGGGATTTGTTGCTGTAATGTGATAATTTGCCCAAACACCTAAAACTGAAAGTAAGGCTGTAAGTATATTATCTGCCCCAAAAGCAACAAGCATTATCAGATATCTACCATAAAGCAACTGCCCATTAATAAACTGCTGAAATAAGTTCCACCACTTAGCTAACCACCCTTTATCTCTCCACTCATCAATGTTGTCCTCACCAGGATAGTCCCCTCCTGTCGTAAATCCAAAAGTAGAACAAACAAATATCCACGGAATACTTATTGCTGATGCTCCCCATAAAAATGCAGGACTAACTACCCATGAACATTGATCCTGTACAACAGGAGTTACACCATCCTTCCAAAGACCCCCATTTAAGTGATTATCAGGTAGAGGTACCAAAGTCAAATTCAACATACGACCACTTGTATGCATAATCTCTTGCACCTGTGGACACTCTCTAGCCATCTCTTCCTTCATTAAAGCTGCCAATTGATCAATAGCGGCTTGAACAGTATACACATCCTGTGGAAACAATACTCCATACTCATCTCCCTCTTTATCCAACATCGGATTATAATATCCCACTAAATTTGCCCCAGACACAGAACCCACCTCATCAGGAGCAGTAGCTTGAGGTGCATACAATTTCGGTTTTAAATAAAATAGATCTGCTGGATCTGCTACATCATGTGTGTGTAAATGATCCGCATTACTAGTCTCCCCTTTCACCAATGCTTCAATTGTTTGATCATCTCCCTGTGACCATAGGTGTCTTTGTCTAATTGCACCATCATCTATTTTAGGTGGAGTAATAGCTTTATCCTGAATATTGCCAGTGGCTGTAGTACCAAACTTTCTCAAATCAATCAGATTTCCTAGTAATCTATTACCTCCAGAGACCGTTACATCTACACTACACAACACCAGATAATCATCTTCATTAAATGCTGTTAAACTCTTATGTAGCATTTGATCAGTACCCACTGCAATATAATAAGTACCAGGAGGATTGCCTGTCTCCCAAACTACACTTGTTGTAGCTTCTATAGTTGTAAATCCTAAACCATGAACAAAATAATACTCATCTGCTCCGGGTTGCTCTACCTCCACCCTACCAACAATTATACTACAAGCTAAGCAGTTAGAAGCCCCTGTTGCCTCCCAATTCGGAGAAACAATCCCATTAGCATGCATTAAATCCTGATGTCTTGTAACATCTGTAAAACCCCCAGTCAAATCATCATATGTTAATCCATGAGGATTTGTAGCGGTTGGAAGACCAGAACCTCTTTTTGATCTATGAATTCTATCATCTGATGTAGCAGTTGGAGTTGGATACAACTCAGAAGTTGAGCCCTCAAGTGGTGGATCATACAACTCTGTAACATCTGTTGTGACTGTTGAGCTAGCCACAGGCATCATTATAATTACAACTCGTATCCTACACCAATAATCTGTATCACCAGACTCCAACAAATAATCTCCATCAGCCGACAACACAACAGATGTACCATAATTTGGACTACCTGCTGCCAAATCATTAGGAGCTGCATACTGAATCTCTCTTTGACCTCCTGAGTAAACATATTTAAAATATGCAGTACCTCTTGTAGTATCCTCACTAAACCTCAACAACCAAATACCGTCAATATCAACAGCTGTAGAAGTAATAACAGCAGGTATATCTAAACTACTCTGTATTCTGTCTTGACTCAATGATTGTCCAGGACCATTAGCAGCCACAATTCCTACTACAATTCTATTATCTTTCTCCACTTGTGACAAACTATTGTAGTCTGCTTCTGTCAAAATTGACACTTCATAAGTTTCTGTCACCCTTGTTGGATAGGTGTTTCCATCAGCTTCATGCCTTTTAAGATTACCCTCCTCCTCCACATACACCAACATAACAAAATTATAAATACCACTAGTCTCATCTGCTAACGACTCATCCAAAATAGCAGATGTGACTTCTATCCTCTCTCCATTAGCACAATATCCAACTCCTCCAGCTGTATCATATCCTATATCAATATGAGAAGGTGTAAGGGTATTTGGAGTTACTCGTAGTCCTGTAACTGCCCCGTGTTGAGTAAAGCTAACCTGCCTTTCCTTTATAGCATCAGATTTAGTTTGCTCAACATTATTCAAATCTTCCATATGAACTTCTACACCATCTTGAAACTTACTTCTTTTCATTTTTCAACACCTCCTCATTTTACTCTTCCTCACTATCATCCCATTTATAAGGATTCCAAGACTTATCTCCCCCACCAGAAAGAAAGTCTGCAAAGAACCCAACCCAATTTATTTTACTATAATCCATTGTATCTGGTTGTCTCTTCATACCTCTCCAACCATCAACTTCCTCACCTTCTGATCTAACATATCCATACTCAGGTCTATTAACTGCCTCACCAACATAAGTAGAATGATCTTTAACAGCTTCATTTTCTTCAACCCCCCACCAATAAGAACCAGTTATATGGTAATTACAATATAAACCCAAAATCTGGAGTAATGCACCTACAATATCCACAGCAGACATTACTACAAAAAATATCAACCACCTACCAAATAAAAAATTACCACTTACTAACTTCTCAAAAAATGTCCTCCAATCCGACCATCCCCACTTTCCCATTGTAGTATCAGTATAATCTCCACCTGTACCCAAACCAAAGGTGCTACAAGTCCATATCCATGGAAAGTGCATCCCACCAAAACCCCACAGAAATGCTGGTGCTACAATCCAACTACACTGATCTTCTGTTACTGGGGCTCCATCTGCCCACTTACCAGTAAGGTGATTATCAGGTAAAGGTACAAAAGTCAAATTCAACATACGACCACTTGTATGCATAGCCTCTTGTACAACAGGAGACAAGTCTCTCGCTATCAAATTTTTCATCCAGTAAGACAATACCAAAATTGCTTCATCTATATTATCTATACTCCATCTTGGTGGGAAAATACTTCTTTGTGATGTCTTAGTTTTAAAACCCACTAAACCCGCCCCTGTCTGACTTAAATCTTCAACTGGTTGTGGGGATTGTGGTTTATATAAATCTGTCTTAAAATACCATCTCTGTGCCCATTCATCATACAAATCCTTAAATAATTGGTGTCCATGCATAGAATCCCCAAATTCCCCACTAACTAAATTTTCTATAACATCATCATCCCCACCAGCAAATAATCCTCTTTTACTTATACCTTCATCATCTATCTTTTGTGGTTTAATAGCTTTGGTTCTAATCTTATCATCACATATCGTTCCAAAAAGTCTTATATCTGAACAACTCCAGCTTGGTTGTGGTTCCTCTGGTGGAGGTGGTGGAGGAATAGGTGGTTCATACTCCAACTCCATCCAATTAATTCTAACTGGATACCAAACATAAAAATTAGAATCTACCTCT
>JGI10211J34971_10002688_pt1 | contig 14380 bp, 11 predicted proteins | sample Etolagsediment_FD_34971 | JGI IMG/M metagenome (IMG submission 34971) | reverse complement strand
GATATGCATGAGCCGTTTATTTATAAATTAGTCCCGATCCTGGCAAAGATCATGGGATCCGCTTTCCCGGAGATTATTGAAAAACAGGCTCATATTGAAAAAGTGATCGCCGCTGAAGAAACCAGCTTTGGCGAGACTCTCGATCGGGGGCTGGATATTTTTGAAAAGATTACCAATGATCTGAAACCTGGTGATATCATTCCTGGGCAGGAGGCATTTCGCCTTTACGATACATTTGGGTTCCCGTTGGACCTGACCCAATTAATGGCCCGGGAAAAGGATCTGTCCGTTGACACTGAAGAATTCAACAAAGCCATGAGCCGGCAAAAGGAACGGGCTCGGGCTGCGGGCAAGTTCCAACTTACAGCACAGGAAGACATTTGGGTTGATGTATCGGAAGGGGAGTCAAGCCGCTTTTTGGGTTATGATCAACGTTTTGACCGGGAGTCAGTTAGATCCCATATTCGTCGCTATCGGGTGCTTGAGTCGAAAATCCACTTTATTCTGGACCAGACGCCCTTTTACGCTGAAAAAGGTGGACAGATGGGTGATATTGGCGAAATTTCCCTTTCTGTGGAAGATCAGGGAATTTCATTGAAGGTCACAGATGCCATCTGGGAAGGTGACGATATTGTCCATATCTGTGCGGTTGACGCTGATATGCTGAACTCATTGCTATCCTCGGAAGCCCTCACACTCCCTGTTGAGGTGTGCTACGATTCGATCAGACGACAGCAGATTAGATTAAACCATACAGCAACGCACCTGATGCATAAAGCACTGCGTCAGGTGTTGGGTGATCATGTGCAGCAGGCCGGTTCAATGGTTGCTCCAGATAGGCTACGATTTGATTTGACCCACTATGCCCAAATTACACCCAACGAGCTGAGGTTGATTGAGCAACAGGTGAATGAACAGATCCGGGCAAATAGTCCCGTAGAAACTGTTGTGATGAACTATGATGAGGCCCGTGAAGACGGAGCTGTGGCTCTGTTTGGTGAAAAATATGATGATCTGGTCCGAGTTATCACCGTTACCAATTTCTCCAAGGAACTTTGTGGGGGCACTCATGTCAGCAGCACCGGTGAGATTGGGATGTTTCGTATCATCTCTGAAACGGCATTGTCCGCTGGAATTCGACGAGTTGAAGCCATTACTGGATCTGCAGTTGAAGCGTTCCTGAATGAACGGGACAGTATAGTTGAGCAATCACGAACCATGCTGAAATGTCGCCCTGCTGAATTACCGCAGCGGATTCAGATGCTCATCAGTGAACGAAAAGATATGGAAAAGCAGCTGCAGCAATTGAATTCACTGACCCAACGCGAAATGGTAAAGGATTTGCTGGAAAATGCGGAAAAAATTGGATCTGTGCGGATTGTTGTCGAACAATTGCAGGACCCCGGAGATTTGAAGGAGCTTGGAGACAAACTGCGTGAAGGCTTGGGAAAATCAGGAATTGCCCTCATTGGAACAGTAACAGGCAGTAAACCGCAAATTTTATGTGCGGTGACAGACGATATTAAATCTATTATAAATGCAGGCAATCTTGTTCGCGAAGTCGGTCGTCAAATTGATGGCGGTGGCGGAGGAAAACCTCATCTCGCTACGGCAGGGGGTAAGGATGCAAATAAACTTCCTCGTGCTTTGGAATTTGGCGCAAACCGGATCCGTGAGTTGCTTACCGAAGCGAAATTATGATCCTTGACAGAAGTAATAAGTCGAATTTCCATAGTTAGGTAAACCATGATAAAAAATACTCCTGTATTAAACAAAATCAGTAAACCCGGTCGCAGCGGCTGTCAATTGCCCGCCCTGGATGTGCCGGAAACAGAATTAGAAAAATACATTCCCAAAACTTTGTTGAGACAGGAATTGCCCCGATTACCTGAGGTCGCTGAACCTGAGGTTGTCCGGCATTTTGTTAATTTATCAGTGAAAAACCATCATGTGGACCGCGATTTCTATCCTTTGGGATCTTGCACAATGAAGTACAATCCCAAAGTGAATGATACCATCGCCTCATTGTGCGGGTTTTCCCAGTTGCATCCTGATCAAGACACTTCAGGAACTCAAGGCGCTTTAGCGTTGGTCTGGGAATTGGAACAGATGCTTTGCAAAATGACGGGAATGACACGGGCAACTTTACAGCCGGTAGCTGGTGCACAGGGAGAATTTGTCGGCGCGTTGATCATGAGTGCCTATCACCATCATCGCGGTGAAGAACGTCAGTTCATACTGATACCGGAAACGGCTCATGGTACAAATCCTGCTACCGTACGTCTGGCGGGATTTAAAACAAGAGTGCTCAAGAGCGATTCCAGAGGTCGTGTGGATTTGGATGACCTGAAAAGCAAGTTGGACGATCAAGTCGCCGGAATGATGTTGACTCAGCCGAACACTCTGGGGTTATTTGAGGACAACATCTCGGAAATCACCCAATTAGTGCATGAAATGGGTGGTCTAATGTATATGGATGGCGCCAATTTGAATGCGCTTGTGGGTCTTTCAAAACCAGTAGACATGGGGTTTGACATTACCCATATTAACCTGCATAAAACCTTCTCCACACCCCATGGAGGAGGTGGTCCCGGCGCGGGTCCAATTGCTGTGGTGGAGTCATTGGTTCCTTATCTACCTGTTCCAATGATAGAACGAGTTGAGAATGGCACCTATACGTTAAACCGCAAATATCCGCATACTATTGGACCTATTCACAGTTATTTTGGCAACTTTGGGATTCTGGTTCGTGCCTGGGCATACATTAAAACCCTGGGAGATTCAGGTGTTTGCGAAATGAGCCGTCAGGCAATACTGAATGCAAATTATCTAAAATCCCGATTACAGGAAAATTATCACATTCCCCATTCTGATGGGACCATGCATGAGTTTGTTATTTCGGGCACTCGTCAGAAAGAAAGAGGTATGCGTGTATTAGATCTGGCTAAGGCATTATTGGATTATGGCTACCATGCTCCTACTGTTTACTTCCCATTGAATGTACCAGAGGCGATGATGGTGGAACCCACTGAAACCGAAAGTAAAGAAACCCTGGACAATTTTGCTGATGCACTCCTTGAACTTGATCGTTTGATAGATACCGATCCTGAATCAATACAATCAGCCCCTCATTCTACTCCGGTTCGCCGTCTGGATGAAACGCGTGCCAATCGCCAGCCGGATCTGCGCTGGACATGGCCGGAAAATAAAAATGAATAATTAACCATTTCCAAAAGGAAATCCCTGATGAAATATCGCAATGATGGGGATAAGATTTTTGTTTCACTGGCCCCTGGTGATGAAATCGTAAATAGTATCACATCCGTTGCCCATCAGGAAAGATTGGGGTCGGGCTGGGTCCTGGGTATTGGAGCGATGGAAAATCTGCTGGTGGGCTATTATAATGTTCCCAAGCAGGAATACCTAGAACGTGAATACCCCGGTGAATACGAACTGCTCAGCTTAAGTGGGAATATCAGTCTCAAGGATGGGGATCCTTTTTTTCATCCTCACATCACATTCAGCGGTGAGGACTTCCAGGTATTTGGTGGACATCTATTCAATGGCACCATCTCCGCTGCAGGTGAATTTGTTATCTTAACCGGTCAGAAAGCCATTCCCCGACGATTTAACGAACAAGTGGGGCTGGCGCTCTGGTCATTGGAGTCATAAATGCGAAAAGTAATTCAGACAGATCAAGCCCCGGCGGCTGTTGGAACCTATTCACAGGGCATTGCTCTGGAGCATATGGTATTTACATCCGGGCAGATTCCATTGGATCCGTCAACAGGGAAACTCGTAAGCCCGGATTTCGAGAAGCAAGTTGAGCAAGTCATGCAAAACCTGCAAGGAGTTCTAACGGCAGCTGGCAGTTCTCTCAATCAGGTGATAAAGTTTACTGTTTTTCTCACTGATTTATCCAATTTCGCCATACTCAATGAGGTTTTCAGCAGGTATTTTAATGAGGACCCACCAGCTCGTTCTGCGGTACAAGTCTCTGCTTTACCCCTGGGTGTGGATGTTGAAATTGAAGCCGTTGGCCTCATATCCTGAACTGAACGATGTTTAGGATTCCCAAGATCGCTTTTATTCTAATCATCATCCTGCTCCATTTCAGTTTCACCCAGGAGAGTTACATCGACTCGACCCAGATTAGAGATCCGCATCTGGCCTGGAAGCTGGGAGCTATTCCTGGGGCAGGTCAGTTTTACAATGGAAAATGGGTTAAAGGCACCCTGCTTGCTGGGGCACAAATTTATGTAACCAGTCAATTTAAGAATTACCGACAGAATGGACCCATTGGGCAGAGAAATACTTACGCCTGGTGGGTGATTGGCCTTTGGGTTTACAGCATGCTGGACGCTTACGTCGATGCGCAGCTTTCTACATTTCCCCAAAAAGTTGAAATTCCAGCAGAGGTGGAGAATACCGCTCCTGTTCCTGATACCAATTCGATCCCAGAAAACAGAGGCCCATAATGTGTGGTATCATCGCCGTATTTAACAACTCAGAGGCGGCAACCCTTGCCTATATGGGTTTATATGCCCAGCAGCATCGTGGCCAGGAAGGGGCAGGGATTGTATCTGCTGACGGCAAACAATTATTCCGCCACATGGGCCAGGGATTGGTTTCGGATGTCTTCAGCAATCCCCGAATCTTTAAAGAACTTCCCGGGAATATTGCCATCGGGCATGTCCGTTACTCAACCACTGGCGGTACGAATCTGAAAAATGTGGGCCCCCTCACCTTCAATTTGCAGGATGTACCCATTTCTGTGGCGCACAACGGTAATTTGGTAAATTATAAATCCATCCGGCAAAAACTTCAGAGAGATGGGGCTTTGTTTCAAACATCAACTGATACCGAGATCCTCATCCACTTGCTCGCCAGACAAACAGGTGTAACTTTGGTAGATAAGATGCTAAAGACTTTGCCCCGGATCGAGGGAGCTTATTCTCTTTTACTGGTCACACCCACCGAACTAATCGCTGCCCGTGATCCCCTGGGGATTCGCCCATTCTGCATCGGACAATTAGGTGAGAGCACTATTCTGGCTTCAGAAACCTGTGCCCTTGATCTTCTGGGTGCAAAATATATCCGAGATATTCAACCGGGAGAAATTATCAAGCTTGATCATCAGGGCTTGTCCTCCTTTCGATTTGCAGAACCTCAATCGACAAAACACTGTATTTTTGAGTATATTTATTTCAGCCGTCCTGACTCCCGTATCTACAATGACAATGTGGATCGCTTACGCCGGAAATTTGGGGAAATACTGGCAGACGAACATCCCGCCCCGAAAGACAGCATCGTTATATCTGTTCCCGATTCAAGCAACACATGTGCTTTGGGTTACGCTCGCAGAGGTCATCATAAATACGAGATAGGCCTAATTCGGAATCACTATGTGGGCCGTACATTTATTTTTCCTTCCCAGCGCCTCCGTGATTTATCGGTCAAATTAAAATTTAATACTGTTTCCGGTGTCCTTGAGAAAAAGGAAGTCGTCGTCGTGGATGACTCCATTGTACGTGGCACTACTCTGCGTAAACTGACCAAATTACTGCGTAACTCCGGTGTTAATAAGGTGCATGTACGTATCAGTTCACCGCCTGTTCGTTTCCCCTGCTTTTTTGGCATGGATTTTCCAACACGCAAGGAGTTAATTGCCAATGAATCTGAAGTTGAGGAGGTAAGAGATCGAATAGGTGTCGATTCTCTCGGTTATTTGTCGGTGGAAGGGCTGCTGCACGCCGTTGATTCAAAGAACCAGTTCTGTACTGCTTGTTTTTCAGGCGACTATCCAATAGAAATCAAGGAACCCAATGATTAAAAATTTCTTCAGAGAGCACCCTATTCACTGCCGCATCGTCCCCTATATGGATTGGCTTTTCCTCTTGCGCCCCACCTTATTTTTCCCCGTGTGGATAATGCTGACAGTGGGCATGGCTGCCAGCCGATTATTACTATTGGAAAATTCGGTATTCGTCAATGATTTTGACTGGCGTTCTCTGCTCCTTTTTATTGGTATCACCCTGATATCAGGCAGTTCATTTATCATCAATCAGATTAAAGATCAGGACAGCGACGAATTAAATAAAAAACTGTTCCTGGTGGGAAACCATATCAGCCACGAATTGGCCCGCAAGCTCATGTGGATTACACTGGCAGCCGGTCTGCTATTTTTGTTGGTGATACACTGGTCACTATTGCTTACGGGTTGTATCCTGTATTTATTCTGGGGGGTGCTTTATAACTATTCTCCTTTTCATTGGAAGCAGAAGCCCGTGCGCGGGATGATAGCAAATAGTATGGCAGGATTGGCTATTTTTTCTGCTGGCTGGGCACGGATCTACCTGGAATATGGGGAATCTATCGGATCAACCTTCTCCTACACACTCATTCAATATGCAATTCCTTACCTGCTGTGTTATACAGCAACTTCAATGCTGACAACTATCCCTGATATAAAAGGGGATCAGGAAACAGGGGCAATCACCTTCCCCATCAGGTTTGGTCTCGTTCCCACAATTATCATTGCCACCATTTTTGTGACTGCAGCTTCCATTATTGGATATTTCATTGCCGATCCGATCAGTTCCCATGCCGCTTTGGTGTCTCTCCCCTTCTTCATGGTTGCCCTTTACAAACGCTCCGTTAAAGAAGTATTGCGAACGATTCGTTGGTCTATCTTTATTCTGGCGATCTTTGTTATGGCAGTCTACCCTTTGCTGTTACCTGCTGTATTGGTGGTTTTCTATCTGTCAAAGTACTATTATTGGCATCGCTTTGATCTGCATTATCCTACTTTTGAAGTTGAGGATTCTGAATGATCCATTTAAAACCCAATCGCTGTGATTTCTGTGGGGCATGCGTTGCAGTCTGTCCTGCTGATTGTATCATTCTGAAGGAGGCTGATTTTCGCATTGACCAGGACATCTGCATTGATTGCAGTTTATGCGTTATTATCTGTCCCATTGAAGCCCTTTTTGAGAGTACTGATGAAAAGTGAATATGATGTCATTGTGGTGGGTGGTGGACCAGCGGGGTCGATGGCCGCTAAAATGGCAGCGGAGTCCAGTGTTTCAGTCTGCATACTCGAAAAGGATCGCGATATTGGTTATCCCGTACGCTGTGGTGAGGCGGTGGGTGAAGTGGGTCTACGTCAATTTGTTGAACCGCGGGAGAGTTGGATTGCAGCCACGATTACCGATTTTGGGCTTATTTCCCCTGAGGGTATTCGAATTAATACACCTTTTTCCGGACAACATGGCTATATTCTTCATCGTCGAATTTTCGACTACGATCTCGCCAAAATGGCTGCAGACGCCGGAGCTGAAATTTATACAAAAGCATATGTGAGTGGTCTGGTCATTGAGGATGGTGCAGTAAAGGGGGTCGAAGCAGAATATCTCGGAGAACCCCGGACAATCCGAGCCAAGCTTGTCATTGGGGCTGATGGGGTTGAATCGCGCGTGGGTCGCTGGGCCGGAATTCGGACTCAGGTAAGGATGAAGGACATGGAATCCTGTATCCAGTACAGCGTGGGTAATGTGGATGTTGAATCTCATCGGATTGACTTTTATGTGGGATCCCCTTATGCTCCGGGTGGATATCTTTGGGTTTTTCCAAAGGGTGATCGCTCTGCAAATGTGGGTTTGGGTGTCAATGGTCAGTTCGCTGGTGAAAAATCCGCCAAATATTATCTCGATAGGTTTATGGCCAAATATTTTCCTGAAGCAGCAATCCTGACGACAATGTGCGGTGGTGTGCCCTGTTCCCAACCCATCAAAGATCCCTCTACACATGGATTGATACTGGTTGGGGATGCAGCTCATCATGTCAATCCAATGACCGGGGGAGGCATAATCTCGGGTATGAAAGCAGGGTGGATTGGTGGCCAGGTTGCAGCCGAGGCTATCCATGCCAATGACACTTCCCATCACTTCCTGCAAAGATATTCGACACGTATTCAAAAAGATTTTGGACAGACTCACAATCGGTTCTACAGAATTCAGCAAGCAATTATCCGGTTGGACGACAATGATTTTAACAAAATAGCCACTAAGGTCCAGCGTGTACCGACATCGGCGCGCACGTTGACAAAGATCTTTAAAGCCTGTGTGGCCAGTAAACCATCTTTGGTTTTAGATGTAATCAAAGTATTCGCAGGGATTTAATTTGAATTTTTTATCTCTTCTCACTGAATTGAAGTTGTCGGAATTTGTATCCATTGATCTGGAGACCACCGGACTCCAGCCCCAATCTGATGCCATTATTGAGATCTCGGCCTACCGCTTTGTCGATGGTAAACCTGCAGATGAGTATACAGCGCTCATTAATCCAGGGATCAACATCCCCGTTGATATTGTGGAACTGACAGGTATTACTGATGATATGGTGAAAGATGGTCGAATTATCAGTGATGTCATTCCTGAACTGATCGATTTTATTGGTGACATGCCTCTGATCGGTCACAATTTATCTTTTGACCTGGCTTTTATTGAAGCGGAACTGGCTCGTCGGGGAGAAAAATTATCCCCCAGATCTACCTTTGATACGCTCCCGCTGGCCAGAGCCTTTCTATTCTTCTATCATGAATTCAACCTCACTGCTGTCAGTGATTATTTCGAACTCAATCGTGATGGAGCCCATCGAGCCAGTACGGATACCCTGAACACAGGGAAGATATTCCTTGAGCTCGTCGAAGAAATCGCCTCCTACCCACTCCCTGTAATTGAACAGATTCATAGAATTATTCCCGTTGGGCATCACAATGGGGAGCTATTCCAACGGTTAGTTGAACAAATGCTTGAGAATCGTGCGGTTAATGGTTTTTATACCTCTCGAATCGCTAAAACGATTAATGGATTTCACTTCAGCCACCAATCTACCAACAACAATCAGAATGTGACAATTGATCCGGGAGATTGGCTGAAACCGGATGGAATTGTTGCTCAGAATTGGTCAGATTATGAATCCCGCCCCGCCCAGATTGATCTGACCTCCGATACCTTCAATGCCTTTAATAACCAGCAGGTTCACCTGGCTGAGGCGGGAACTGGATTAGGAAAATCTCTGGCCTACCTTGCAGCCGGCGTGCTGCATGCACATCATACGGATACTCCGCTGGTCATCTCGACTTATACCAAGAATCTTCAGGATCAGCTATTTCTCAATGATATCCCGCGGGTCAGTGAATGTGTTGATCTTGATCTCAGCGCTGTACTCCTGAAAGGCCGACATAATTATATCTGCCGCAGCCGCCTTGATCATCTACTAAAAGATATACACGAACTCCTGCGTCCTGATGAACTGGAGCATATACTACCGGTCATTGTATGGCTGGGATACACCCAGTCCGGGGATATCAGTGAGTGCCACGGTTTCCAGAAACAGACTGCCTACCGCATCTGGACCATGATTCGTTCTGAGGCTGGATTCTGTACAACGCCGCGCTGTTCTTCCCATAATGGCTGTTATCTAGGGAAAGTACGTAAAGCTGCCCGTAAAGCGCAGATCCTGGTTATCAACCATTCCCTGTTGTTGAGTGAAGTTTTACAGAACAGCAGCAGTCTCCCTCAATCATTTAACTATGTCATTGATGAAGCACACAATCTTGAATCTGCCGCGAAAGAACAACTAATCGCGGGGATAAATGATCGTTCTATCCAGGATCTTCTTCAGTTTTATATTAACTTGTCCCAGCGCTATTCTGCCGAATGGAATGAGATACAAAATTTTGCATCTGAGGTCAATTCCATTTTATCTGAGGTTATTCAGACAGCCATGCTGCTTTTGACTTCATCACATAAATTATTCCAGAATTACGGAGCAATCAAGGCAGATGCGTTGGATGAAACGACTTTTCGTTACGAAAAAGCCTTTATCATCCAAAATGCCGAGGAAGAGTTTGGAGGTATTCAACCCAGCCCCTTTGAATTGTGTGGTGATTTGGATAGCTTTCAGCACCAGGTATCCAAGTTGGTCAACGCTACCAGTGAATTACCGCTTTCACCTGAAAACACCTTGGCTCAGGAACTTGAAATCCAACATAATCGTCTTCTGGATCTTGTCACTACTTTCCATAGAATTCTGGCAGTAGAAGATGCGGACATCGTTTGGGTTTCATTCATTCGTCAACGCAATCAATTTCAACCGACAATGAAGTGCGCACCTCGGGATGTAAGTGGTTTTATCGCTGAGAACATACTTAATCGGCAGACAGGTGGTCTTTTCTGTTCTGCCACGCTGACGATTGAATCTCATTTTGATTATATTAAGGAGTCTCTGGGTGCTCATCGGGTTTCACCTGAAGTGGAAATTACTGAAAAAATATACCACTCTCCATTCTCTTATCCTGACCAGATGCAGTTGTATACGTTCTCATCTAAATTACCAGTAAACAGCCAGGCCTTCCTGAAGCAGGTTGCGGATCAGGTTGATGCCTTTACAGCCCATATCCCGCGGCGTATGCTGGTGTTATGCACTTCTTATGCGCAAACAATTTTCCTTAAATCTCAGTTGCAACCAAGAATAACTAATGATGATCGACGATTATACGCACAGACTCCTGGTTCAAATAGATTGTCACTGACACGGGGTTACCTGGAGCATCGACGATCAATCCTGATTGGAACAGCCAGTTTCTGGGAGGGAGTTGACCTACCTGGTGACAAAGTTGAGGTCCTATGGATTTTAAAAATTCCTTTTGCCAATCCATCTGATCCCATGGTGGTTGCGAAATCACAATTGTTTACACAGATGGGAAAAAACGCATTTTTGGATTATTCCCTGCCGGATGCCATCATGCGTTTAAAACAAGGATTCGGACGCCTGATACGTAGCCTGGAGGATGTAGGAGTTTGTATTTTTTCTGATCCGCGTCTGTTGAAATCAAATTATGGGCAAGCGGTTCTCGATTCGCTGCCTGTTGAGGCTGAGCCATATATATTCATAGATGCAGTCATATTTAAGGCTAACAATTTTTTTCAAGCCGGATAAAGGAATAAGAACCGGATATTTTTAGTAAGTGACTTTAACAGCTGAAAGAACTGAATTCGAGATTGACAAGGCAGTGGAATTATATTTCTGATCTAAAAAACAGAAAGTGTGTTTTAGTTGGTTTTAGCTCAACAAGTTGCATATTGTTTAGATATAACAGGAGGTAAGTAGTATGGCGATTGTATTAGATGGTTCCGGTCTGACCATCGAGAAACTGGTCCGCATCGCACGGGACAATGAACCCGTTGAATTGCATCCGAACTCTATAAAAAAAATACACGCCTGTCGTGCTATGCTTGAGGAGAAAGTTAAGGCACGAGAAATCATGTATGGTGTTAACACGGGAATTGGAGAATTCTCTGAAGTGGTGTTGACAGATGATCAAATAGAAGACTTCCAACGTTACCTGGTTTACAATCACGCCGCTGGCATTGGTGATCCAGCACCAATAGAATATGTCCGCGGTGCAATGGCCGGCCGAATCAATGTGCACGCACATGGCAATTCTGGAAATCGTCTGGAAATTACCCAAACCCTCATTGACATGCTCAATAAGGGTGTAACACCATTTGTTTGCCAAAAGGGTTCTGTCGGCGCTTGCGGAGATCTGGCACCCATGTCCCAGATTGCCCTGTTAATGCTCGGTGAAGGTCAGGCGTATTACAAGGGTGAATTGTATCCCGGAAAAGAAGCCCTTGATCGCGCTGGAATACCTGTACCAGGTCTTCAGGCGCGGGATGGTCTGGCCACTATCAACGGGTCAAACCTTCTCACTGCAATGAGCGGAATTTTCCTCTACGATGCCAACCGCTGGCTGAAACAGGCTGAGATTGCTGCCGCAATGTCTCTGGAAGCACTGAAAGCAAATATGAAACCCTACACGCTTAAAATTCATGAAGTACGTGGGTTTGCTGGGGCAGTTCGCTGCGCCAAAGCCATCCAGAAACTGATTGCTGGAGGTGATTTAATAGAGGGAAACATAAAATGTAAGGTCCAAGATGCTTACTCAATGCGTTCCACACCTCAGGTTATTGGAGCTGCTCACGATGCAATGAAATGGGCTCGTTCTCAAGTAGAAATTGAACTCAACGGCGTGGGGGATAATCCGATCTTCTTCCCAGATGAAAACATCCAGCTTTCTGGAGCAAACTTCCAGGGTACACCGGTGAGTTTGCCAATGGATATGGCTGGTGCATCAGTGACCATGATCAGTGTATTATCTGAACGTCGTATGAATCGTTTGAACAATCCCGCCCTCAGCGTTGGACTGCCAGCCTTCCTGACAAAAGGTGCCGGAATGTTTTCCGGAATGATGTTGAGTCAATACACTGCTGATATGCAAATCGTTGAACAACGTATCCTGTCCATGCCCGCATCAATACAGTCTATCCCAGCCGCCGCAGACCAGGAGGATTTTGTCAGCATGGGGATGAATACCGCAATAAAGAATTTCCAAATTCTGGATAATGCCTATGGTGTATTGGGAATCGAATTTATGGCAGCTGCCCAGGCACTGGATTTCCGTGAATATAAATTTGGAAAGGGAGTTTCTGTGGCTAAAGATGTGATTCGTCGTCATGTCGATTTTCTGGATATTGATCGACCGCTCTACCCAGATCATACTGCTATGCAGGAACTCGTAAAATCTTGCGAAATCCTGACAGAAGTAGAAGGTGTCATTGGCAGTCTGGAGTAATTGATGAGACAGGCATTGACATTTGACGATGTTTTACTCGTCCCGGCATTCTCGGAGGTGTTACCGCAAAACGTTGATTTAACGACTGTTTTGACTCATCGGATTTCATTGAATATCCCATTTCTCAGTGCAGCGATGGATACGGTGACTGAGAGCCGTTTGGCGATTTCATTGGCTCGCTTAGGCGGTATGGGGGTCATTCACAAAAACATGACGATTGCAGACCAGGTGAAAGAAGTTGATCGAGTCAAGCGCTCTGAAAGTGGCATGATTCTCGATCCAATTACAATGCCACCAACCGAAAGCATCCGCAATGCCCTGGATGTTATGGCCAACTATCGGATCAGTGGTGTTCCAGTAGTAGATTCAGGTAAGTTGGTGGGTATTTTGACAAATCGGGATATCCGGTTTGAAACAAATCTCGATCAACCCATAGCGGCACGTATGACCAGCGAGAATCTGGTGACAGTGAAAAAAGGGACTACGCTTGAAAAGGCCAAACAGGTTCTTCAACAACACCGAATTGAAAAGCTACTTGTTGTGGATGATACTGGATCGTTGTGTGGCTTGATCACTGTAAAAGATATCCTGAAAAAGGAACATTACCCTAATGCCGCACTGGATACCCACGGTCGATTGCGAGTGGCAGCAGCTTTGGGTGTAGGGACCGACACTCTGGAACGCGCCGAAACTCTTGTAAGAGGCCAGGTAGATGTATTGGTGATCGATACTGCCCATGGTCACTCCAAAGGAGTACTAGAGATAATTGCTCAGGTGAAAGCGACTTTTCCAGATACAGACCTGATTGCTGGAAACGTAGCTACTCCCTCCGGCACACAAGCTCTTATTGATGCTGGAGTTGACGCTGTGAAAGTCGGAATTGGTGCCGGTTCAAGCTGCACGACACGCATCGTTGCCGGAGTAGGTGTTCCCCAATTGACCGCTGTACTTGATGCCGTTGAGGTGGCTAAAAAAGCCAATATTCCCGTCATTTCAGATGGAGGCATGCGCTACAGCGGAGATATCGCGAAATCCCTGGCCTGCGGAGCCAATACAGTCATGTTGGGCAGTATATTCGCAGGAACTGATGAGAGTCCGGGTGAAACAGTGCTATACGAAGGACGCAGTTTTAAAACTTACCGCGGTATGGGATCTATGGGAGCCATGAAGTTGGGTAGTAAGGATCGCTATTTCCAGAATGAAGTTGAATCCCGCAAACTTGTCCCGGAAGGCATTGAAGGTTTAGTACCCTATAAAGGTCCTTTGGCAGATTCGATTCACCAATTGGTAGGGGGATTAAAAGCTTCTCTCGGATATTGTGGTGCGAGTAACATCAGCGAATTCCAGGATGTTGCTGAGTTGGTGCAGATTACCGGGGCAGGCGTAAAAGAGAGCCACCCGCACGACATGCACATCACGCATGAAGCACCCAATTACCAACAGCCAAAATAATAATAAATTCCATCCACTAATAAAACAGGGTCCGTCAGCAAACGGACCCTGTTTCTATATCCAAAATTTCGGAGGACGATTTAGTCCAATGAATTCACATACCTGTAGATACGGGATTTCTGGTTTCCAGCCTGGTTTTTATGGATGATACCTCTGCTGGAAGTACGGTCAATTGTTGAGACAACTCCCGGGATGGCTTTGGTGGCTTCTTCCTTGTCGGTAATCGTC
>JGI10211J34971_10002687_pt1 | contig 14381 bp, 10 predicted proteins | sample Etolagsediment_FD_34971 | JGI IMG/M metagenome (IMG submission 34971) | reverse complement strand
CGGGACCGGCGCGCCGGTCGCCGCGGCCGAGCCCCCTGTCGCCCAGATCCGTTTGGCGCTCGACCAAGGCCGCGCGCGCCGGGCGTGGGCGTTGGCAAAGCCGCTGTCCAGGCAGGACGACCTCCCCGATGACGCCATCGACGTCGTGCTGAGGGCGGTCGAGGCGCGCGTACTCGAGATGGTAGATGACGGACACGCCGAGCAGGCGTCGGAGTTGCTCGAATCCGTTCTGATCAACCAACCGGCGTGGCGAAGCCGTATTCCGTTCGCGTTGTGTGTATGCCTCGAATGCTCGGGAGGCGAGCCCCGACTGCTGACACGGTACACCGAGGATGCCGAGATGCGGGAGCGCATTGACGCGGAGCTGCGGAGAGGCCTGATGGATCCCTCGCTGCTCGCCTTCCACCCCGACCTGCGATCCGATCATCCCCTCCGCGAAAGCGCCAAGATCATCACCGACGCCTGGGCCGAAATCGAAGCCGGTCTTCCCGGTTTCGCCTGGCAGGACTTGCGGGGCATTCCACGACACTCCCCGTTCAGCCCGTGGCGGCTGTTCCTCCACGCACTCCGAGCGTACTACGAACGCGACGACGAGGCCGGGCGCGAAGCGCTGCGCCGCATTCCGCCGGGCAGTGCGGCAGCGCAGGCGGGGAACGTCCTGCAAGCCTTGTTCGAGGACCGGTGCCCGGATGGCCCGATGGGCAAGCAAATGCTCCGTCAGACTCAAGGAAGAGACGACCGGAGCGCACTCGAACGGCTTGAGAACACCCTCCGGACGAAGTCGACGAAGGAGGCGCTCCGGGAGCTCGACCAGGTTTGCGCGCGGTTCGAGAACGCGGGCCACCTATCGCTCGCCTTGGACGTGGCTGCCTGCGTGAGCGCTGAGATGATGAACGGGGCCTGGCTTCCCGATCCGAAAAGCATGCCTTTTGCTGCCCGTCATCTCGACCGTTTCCTGCCCCGGTTCGCTGGGTTGATCCGCTTTGGGAGTGGCGATTCCTGGAGCACGAGTCTCGAGTCCAACCCGCGCGGCTTTTCTGCCCTGGAGCGTGCCCTGATCCTGGCTCGCGTCGCCGAGTGCCGGACCGACGTAGCCAAAGAGCTATGCGACGACGACCTGAGCAAGACGGACACCGAGGACTTGGAGGAAATCGACCGGCTCTACGAGCAGAGCGTGAGGACACACCCTCTGGCGGAGACGTATGTTGCCTGGAACACGTTCTGCCAGGATGCCGAGTTTGAGGCGGCACGTGTCCTGGAGGCCTGGACGAAGAGTTTACCAGATGACCCCGCGCCGCTGTACCACTTGGTGAGACTCGCCCGTGACGGGGGTGACATCGACGCGGCCGCCGATGCACTCGCGGCGTTGACCAAACTCGAAGGGCGATCTCCGCGCGTCGTCGCTCTCGAACCGTTCGTACTGCTCGAACGCGCCCTCGCATGCTTCGAACGCAGCGCTCCGGAGGAAGCGGAGCAACTGCTGGCCCAAGTCGAGGACCACAGCCAGGCCGTGGTTGTCGCGAAGGACTGCGTGCGTTCCCTCGGATCGGGCGCAGACCGCAAGCTCAAAGTGGCGCTCGGCAAGCGGTTGGCGGAGACCGAGCGCCCCTATCTTGTGCTGCACTGCTTCCGCAGACTCCGCGACGGCTTCCAGAAAGCCAGCTTGCCCGCCGCTGTAAGGCGCCAGTTAACCAACGCGAATATGACCGTATTGAGTCTGCATGATCTACTGGCAGTCACCGACGACGAGTGGCGACCACGGAAGGTGGACTTCTGCGGCGAGTGCATCGAAGCCTTCCGCGAGACGGACCTGCCGTCCCCGATGCTGATCGAGTGCCTGGCACGGCTCTGGACGACCGATCCCGGCCTGCTGGATCGCACGGCGCGGGAAGTCGTGATGGCCGCGACGGGGGCCGGCATCCGGCGCGACGACGATCTGATGCCCGATGTCCTGGCGTACCGGGCCTTGGTCTACAATGCTTATCTCACGGCCACGGGCTATGGATGGATGGCCTCCTCACAAGCCGCGGCATCCCACGATTGCCTGATGGCGGCAAGCCGTCTGGGCGCCGATCACAACCTGCTCACACGGGTCGGCCACGCCATTGGTTACCTTGACTTCCAGACCGACGGCAAGAAGGTGTCCGACAAGAAAGTGCGCGACATTGTCAAGCGCGAGAGGAAGGTCCAGTCCTGGACCGATTCGCTGGCAACGCCCACGGTCACCAAGCCTCGCTCTGCCGTCCCGAGTCCGAGAACCCCTCGGCGGACGGTGTTCGACATCATCGCCGACGTGCTCGATGATCTGGACGAGTTCGCCGGTGATGGCATGGATTTCGCGGAAGACCGGGAAGGTGATGACGACATATTCGGTGCCACTGCCTTGCCATGGCCAGGCGCCGAGGAGCCGCCCAAACCAAAGAAGCCCGCCCGCCGGGCAAAGCCCAAGAAACCCCCTTTGTCCGAGGACCAACTGGACTTCCTCGACATGCTGTAGTTCACGATCGCATACCAGGAACAGGGAGTCGCGTTCCGGACGCGGTCTCCCTCCCCCCATCATGCCTCACCCATTCATCACACTCGGCGTACCTGAGACGGCGACGGACGACGACATCCGTCGAGCCTACATGCAGAAACTGCGTCTGTTTCCGCCGGAGCAGAACCCGGAGCAATTCCAGGCCATCTCCGAAGCCTATGCCGCCATCAAGGACGAACTCGGACGCGCCAAAGTACGGCTTTTCGGAGTGGCAGAATACGGCCAGAGCCTTGCGGACCTCGTGCCGGCGAGTCCGAGTCAGCGCCAACGCATCGGCGTTGACCTGTGGCGCAAAGCCCTGAAGGGATACCGTCATGCCTGAGTTCTGGACGCCCCCCGGACACACCCATTACGAACCGCCGCCGTCGCCGTTGCAGCAGCTCAAGAGGAACATCCTGGCAGACTTCTCCGCCTGGCTCGACGAGCTCGATGCGGAGGATCTGCGGGCCGCCACGGACCCGCCGGAAGACGACAGCGCTCCCGACCTGTTCTCTTTTTTCTCCGAGCTCGCAGCCTTACGCCGGGACGTCCAGCTCCAGGGCAAAGCCAGCCAAGGACTCCGGAGCGATGTGCAGGACGTGACAAATGAGCTTAAGACCGGGGTCGAGGAGCAGGTCCGGAACCTGGCCAACGCGGTGATCGACATCAAGAACCAGGTTCCGCGAGCTCGGCGAGAGGCCCAGACCGCTATCGCCTTGGAGTTCGTCGAGATCGCGGAAGGACTCGAACGCTGCCGCGACCTACAAACGCCCGCATCCCTGCCCCTGTTCCTGACCCGCGGCAGGCGCGAAGCTGTGTTGCGCGAGCTGCACCGACCAATCGGACTGCTCGCCGCCAAGGCCGGGGACGCGTTGCGCCGCCTCGGCATCCGCTCGATTGCGGCGGTCGGGGACACGTTTTCCCCCGGCACGATGCGGGCGGCAGACACCACATCGGGTTCCGGTAGGGCATCCGGCACAGTGACCGAGATTGTCCGCCAAGGATACACATTGAACGACGACGTGCTTCGAGTCGCAGAAGTGAAAGTGGAAAAGTGAACATGGACAGCATCATTGTCGGCATTGACCTGGGCACGACCAACAGCGCTGTGGCAGTCTGCCTCGACGGTTGCGTCGAAGTCGTTTCGGAGAACGGCAGCGAACTGCTTCCGTCCTGCGTGGGGATCACGCCGGAAGGACGGCTGATTGTCGGCGAAGAAGCCCGCAATCAGTACGTGCTGTACCCCGACCGCACGGTCCGTTCCATCAAACGCAAGATGGGCTCGAACGAGAAGGTCACCATGGCCGGCAAGGAGTACTCTCCTCAAGACATATCGGCCATTATCCTGCGCGAGCTCAAACAACGGGCCGAGCGGCATGTGGGTGCGCCGGTGACCAAAGCGGTCATCACCGTGCCGGCTTACTTCTCCGACGCGCAACGCAACGCCACGCGCGAGGCGGGCGCCATTGCCGGCTTGGAGGTGTTGCGCATTGTCAACGAACCCACAGCCGCCTGCCTGGCCTACGAGACGCACGAGAAGACAACGGCCAAAACCGTCATGGCTTTCGATCTCGGGGGAGGGACGTTCGACGTGTCCATCGTCCAAGTCCAGGGCGACGTGGTGGAAGTCATCGCCAGCCACGGCGACACGCAACTGGGCGGCGACGATTTCGACGAGCTCATCTACGATCACCTGGTCCGTATCCTCTACGATGCCCAGAGCACGCCATCCCCGCTCACCGATGTGGGCAGCAACCGGCTGCGGCGCGCCGCGGAACTCGCAAAAATGCGGCTCTCCGACGAGCCCTACACCAACATCATCGAGGACAACCTGCCTACCGAAGCGGGCACACCCGAGCACCTCCAGTGCGAGCTGGCACGCGACGAGATGGACGGGCTCATCGGCTCGTTGCTCGCCAAGGCAATGACCTCCGTCAGCCATGCGATGGCGGCGGCCGGCAAGAAGCCAAGAGACATCGACGAGGTCCTCCTGGTCGGCGGCTCGACCCGACTCACAGTCGTTCCCGAACTGCTACGTACCGCGCTGAACATCACGCCTCGCCGAGACGTCCACCCCGACCTCGCTGTCGTGCTCGGAGCCGGCGTCATGGCCGCCCGCCTCACGGGGAACAGCGACCACCGGATTCTCGTCGACATAACGCCGTACACATTCGGCACGTCCGTTGTCGGCGACCTCGACGGCGAGTATTGCCCGTATGTGTTTTGCCCGATCATCCGGGCCGGCACGCCGTTGCCCGTCAGCAAGAGCGAACCGTTCTACACAATGGTTCCGGGCCAGCAACGGGTTGAGGTGACGGTCTTCGAGGGCGACAACCGTGATGCCCGCAAGAACATCCTCATCGGCCGTTTCCATGTCGAGGGGCTCGACCCGGCCGCCCCGGCCGACAGCACGATCATCATCAACATGAGTCTCGACTTGGACGGCATTCTGCGTGTGACGGCGACCGAGAAAGCCACCGGGCTCAGCCGCAACGTCACCATCGAACGAGCTCTGGACAAGCTCAGCGACGCGGACATCGCAAAGTCGCGCGAACAGATCGCCGAGCTCTTCGCGGACGGCGACGGGGGCTTCGACCAGGATACGGGTGCATTCCTGGACGACGAAAGCCCGCAGGCCCCGACCGGGGACTCCGAAGAGCTCCGCAAGGCCAGACACCTGCGCCGGCGTCTGGCCAAAATACGCGACAAGATGGACGATGTCGACCGCGAGGACGCGGACGACCTCGATGCCCGGCTCGAACAGGCCATGGACGACGGAGACGTGGCCGCGATGCGCAAGCTCATCACCGAGATCGACGACCTGGTGTTCTACGTGGAATCCGGCCAATGAGGTGCCCCACCTGCCGACGGCCCGCCGATGCCGGTGCCTCGACCTGTGGTCGTTGCGCCACCAGCCTGGCTGACCTCCATGGGTTGGAGCGGGATAGACAGGCAAGCCTCAGCCGCGCGAAGGCCGCACTCCGCGACATCCGCCTGGACGACGCCGAGCAGGCGATCGAACGCGTCTGCGACATCCGCCGAGACGGGGAATCGGCCCGGAGCCAAGCCCTGCTGAGCCTTCTCCGTCGCGACTTCCCCCAGGCTCTGCGATGGTACGTCCGCGCCAAAATGGGCGCCTCGGCGTCCTGACCGTGCGTTCTCGGCATCGAGACGCTGCCTGGCTGTTCCTCGCGTTCGCGTCAGTCCTCGGGGAACTCGAGGATCTTCTGCTCGACGATCAGGTCGTAGAACCGTCTGTTCCCCAAGGCATGTCGCAGCACGAAGAATCGTTCGACCTTGCCCCTGAACACAACGCAGGAGAGCGAGACGGCCGCCAACAGAAAATACGGCCAGGTCTGATACCAGCAGGATGCCCAGATGCCGAAGAACGAGCCCACGGCTCCCACGTACGCCATGATCAACTGAACTGCCGTATAGAGTCCGGGGATGAATTCCGTGTCGATCAGGCGGTTGCATAGCGACTTGTCCAGCGTGAACCGAACCGTACCGTCGCTATGCGCCTGTATGAATTCGTCGTGGGTCATAGGAAAACGACTGGTCGCCGCAGCCGGTTCGCTTTGCACTCTCGGAAGGTATGGAATATGGTCTCTCCCCCGCTCAATTCAACTCGCCGGCGGCCCCAGCACGTTCCGGAAGTGGGACGCCGGCTTGACTGAACGCGGGTAATACGAAATATTACAGAACCACCAGCAAGTGCTTGTTCGACTGGAGACGCCAATGAGATCCGCAGTCCGTGCCCTCGCCTGTTCTCTCTCTTTCCTGTCGTGTCTCGCCGCGGATGCGGGGGACGCATTCACGGCATTCGTGAGCATCCCGCCACAGGCCTGCATCGTTGAGCGCATCGGCGGCGACCGAGTGGACGTCCACGTACTCGTCCAGCCGGGCCAGAACCCGCACAACTACGACCCGACTCCGCGGCAGATGGCGGATCTGGCTCGGGCGCGGGTGTTCTTCCGCATCGGCGTGCCCTTCGAAGACGTGTGTGTTGCGAAGATCGCACAGACACTGAAGGGGCTGGAGATCGTCGACACCCGCAAGGGCATCCAACTCCGGCGAATGGTGGCCTGCGACGACCACGACCATCACCACGACCACGATCATGACGCAGAGGAAGGTCTGGACCCGCACACGTGGCTCAACCCTCGCCTTGTCGTAACTCAGGCGCAGACGATCCGGGATGCACTCACACGACTCGACCCGGCCGGCAAGGCTGTCTACGAAGGCAACTGCAAGGCGTTGTGCGATGATCTGACGGCGCTCGACAAGGAACTTGCCGCTACGCTTGCTCCGCTCCGGGACAAGAAGCTGTTCGTGTTTCATCCCGCATTCGGCTACTTCGCCGATGCCTATGGCATGGAGCAAGTTCCGGTCGAGATCGAGGGCAAAGAACCGAGTGCGCGACAATTGGCGCAGTTCATCCGGCATGCGAGGACGGCAGGCGTCAGAGTCATTTTCGTTCAGCCGCAGTTCTCTCAGCGCAGCGCCAAGGCGATCGCATCGGCGATCGACGGGGCAGTCATCGCTCTCGATCCGCTGGCCACCGACTACTTCGGCAACATGCGCAAAATCGCCAACGCCGTCCGCGACGCAGTGAAGTAAGCCACCGGAGCAGCACGATGAGCCATGCCCGCCGCCGCGTACGCATCGCCGTAGTTGCCACCGCCTTTGCATCATGCATGGCCCTGACGGACGAGGTTGTAATCGACGCCTTCGCGTACCCCGACCAGGACACCGTCCGGGCGGCGTGGGTGGTCCAGCCCGGTTCTCCTCCGCCCGAGATTGCTTTCGGCCGCACGACACGCGCCCTCAAACTCCCCTGCCCGTTCGCCTCTACGGAGGTCCCGCGCACGTACGTCGACCGCGCGGTCTCCCTGGATCTCACAGGCACAACGGAGTTCGTGCTTGGCGTGTTCGCAAGCACGCCGTCGCCGGCCGACAGGATATCGCTGTACTTCCGCAGCGGCACTGGGTGGTACGCCGGCTCCTTCTCCGTGCGTCCGGGTTGGAACGACGTGGTCGTGCGACGCATGGACTTCGGAGAAGAGGACGAGCCGGCCGGCTGGGACAAGATCACCGGAATTCGTCTCTCGCCGTGGAAAGCACGGGCAGTGGACGGCTACTGCGTGATCGAGAATATCCGTACGCGCCGAAGCGATGTTGTTCTGGTCAAGGGTACGGCCGCGATCCGCGGAGGGAACGCGGATGCAACGGGCGTAGCGAGGTATGCGGAGACCATGCAGGAGCTTCTGACCGGTGCAGGTATCGACGCGGGGATCATCGGTGACGAAGACGTCGCCAAAGGCGCTCTGAAGACCGCGAAGGTCGCGGTGTTCCCCTACAACCCCGCACTCGCCGACGGCGAGGGGGAAGCCGTGAAGCGATTCGTCGACCGCGGGGGCAAGATCATCGTGTGTTATTCCCTCGCCCCGGAGATCGCGGATGCTCTGGGTGTGAAGCGCACGGGCTGGCAACCACAGAAAGCGCCCGGCGACTTCGCCGAGATCCGCGCCGTCACGACAGACATCGCCGGCCTGCCGCCAACGGTGAACCAGGGCTCCTGGAACTCGACGATCGCCGAACCGGTCGGGCGCAACGCACGTGTCATCGCCAAGTGGCACAACGCGAAAGGCGAGGACACCGGCATCCCGGCAGTCACGTTGAGCGACACGGGCATGTTCATGGGGCACGTTGTGCTGGGAGATGACAACGAGCGTAAGCAACAGATGCTGGCCGCGTGGGTGGGCCATTTTCTGCCGGAGGTCTGGTCTCGCGCCGCGCGTCGCGCGATTGCGGACGCCGCACACGTCGGCCCCTTCGAGACTCTCGACGGACTCGCCGATCTCGTCCGGAGGCAGGCCGCCTCAGCGCCGAACGGCCAGGATGCCCGGGAGCACCTGTCCAAAGCGCGTCAGCTCCTGCAAATGGCCGAGAAGCGCCTGGCGGAACGTGCCGTGATCGGTGCGATCGAGACTGCAAACGCCGCTGCGGAGTCCGCAGGCCAGGCCTATGCGAGCGTGCATGCGCCGCGGGAGTGCGAATACCGCGCCGTCTGGAACCACTCGGGCACGGGGGCGTACGCAGGGGATTGGGGGGCGTCCATCGCGGAGCTCGCGGATGCCGGTTTCAACATGGTGGTCCCCAACATGTGGTGGGGGGGCATCGCGCATTACGACAGTGAGTATCTGCCACACTCCGAGACGTTCCGGATCTACGGCGATCAGATCGCGCAGTGCGTGGCCGCCGCGAAGAAACGCGGCATCGAAGTTCACCCGTGGAAGGTCAACTGGAACCTGGGTCGGGCGCCCGCCGAGTTCATCGAGCAACTGCGACGCGAAGGCCGCCTGCAAGAACCAGTCGCCGGCGACAAGAAGCCGTGGCTCTGCCCGTCGCATCCGGCCAATCTCGATCTGGAGCTGAAGACCATGGTCGAGGTGGCGCGCAAGTACGACGTGGACGGCGTCCACTTCGACTACATCCGCTACCCCCACGCCAATTCCTGTTATTGCACGGGATGCCGCGGACGTTTCGAGGCGACACTCGGGAAGCGCGTCGACAACTGGCCCGCGGGCGCCCACAAAGGGAAACTCCAGGAGGAGTACGGCCAGTTCCGACGCGACCAGATCACGCGTCTCGTCAAAGCCGTCTCCGAGGAAGTGCATCGGATCAAGCCGTGGTGCAAAGTCTCCGCCGCCGTGTTCAGCGGGTACCCAGCCTGCCGCGACAGTGTTGCGCAGGACTGGGGGCTGTGGGTGAAGGAAGGCTACCTCGATTTCGTGTGCCCGATGAACTACTTCGACGACGATGCGGACTTCGCACGCCGGTTGTCCGAGCAGATGCCGGTCATCGGCAGTCGTGCGCCCTTCTGTTCCGGCGTCGGCGTGACGTTGCGCTGGACGCACACGCCGGCCGAGGCGATCCACCAGATGCTCCTGGCCCGCGAGATCGGGGCTGACGGCATCATTGTGTTCGACTATTCCGAGAGGCTATCCAAGAGCCTGTTCAAAGCCGTCAGCGCGGGGATCTTCGCCGCCCCCGCCCTCCTGCCTCACAACACGCCTGAAATGGAATTTGCGCTCTCCGCAAAAGCGGTCGAGACGTCCCACGTGCTCGAGGCCGACGGAATGCTGATGGAGGCCACGGTGACTGTCCGGGGATTGGGGAACCACCGCAAGACGCCCGTTTCGGTCGCGGCCCAAATCCGCCAGGAGGACGTGACAGGACACGTTGTCAGCACGCTTGCCTCCGTCGATCGTGTCGGCCATCCAACCACCGTCTCTGTCCCGCGGCGCGCAGGCACGCAAAGGCTGGCCGTCGCCGGTTTGCTGACCTTCGCCGATGGCTCCCGCCAGCCTTTCGTAGGCAGGAGTTATCCGTTCGCATTCACCGGGAAGTAACCGGTCGAGCACGTCTTTAACCCGGAGTCCGCACCATGCCCGACAGACTCGTGGACCTGCGCAGCGACACAATTACGAAACCGACGCCCGGGATGCGTCAGGCCATGGCGGAAGCGGAAGTCGGAGACGACGTGTTCGGTGACGACCCGACCGTCAATGCTCTGGAGCAACGAGTCGCCGAGATCCTGGGCAAAGAAGCCGCGTTGTTCGTTGCCTCCGGCACCATGGCCAACCAAGTTGCCGTCCGCGTCCACACACGGCCCGGTGACGAAATGCTGGTGGACGGTAACGCGCACGTGTATTGGTACGAAGGAGGCGGCTCTGCCGCCCTCTCGGGAGTCACGTGCAAGCTCCTCCCCGGCGTCCGCGGCATCTTCTGCGTCGAGGATGTCCGCTCGGCTCTGCGTCCGGCCGATGTCCATTTCCCGCGCCCGTCCCTGCTCTGTTTCGAAAACACCCACAACCGGGGAGGGGGAAGTGTGTGGCCGATCGAGACAGTTGCGGAGATCGCAGCGTTTGCTCGTAACAACGGTATCGGGACACATATGGACGGTGCACGATTGTGGAACGCCGCCCTCGCCGGTGGCGTCGCCGAAGCGGACATCGCCCGGCACGTCGACTCGGTCAGTGTCTGCTTCTCCAAGGGGTTGGGAGCACCGGTCGGATCAGCCTTGGCCGGCACGCGCGAGTTCGTATACCAAGCCCGACGCGTCCGCAAGCAGTTCGGCGGCGGCATGCGCCAGGCAGGGATCATCGCGGCTGGCGCGCTCTACGCACTGGAGCATCATCGTGAACGGCTGGCCGATGATCACGCCAACGCGAGGCGTTTGGCGGACGGCATCGTTGACCTTCCAGGTGTCGAGCTGGATCCGTCCACCGTGGAGACCAACATCGTCTGCTTCCACACGCCCGGCAGGCCCGCGGCAAATGTCGTCGCGAGCCTGGCAGAGGCCGGAGTGCTGGTCCTGGCCCCCGGGCCTGACACGATCCGTGCCGTCGCAAGCCTCGCCGTTTCCCGCGACGACATCGACTACGCGATCCGCGTTCTCGGCAGCCGCTCCTGACACCAGAGACCTGACACTGCACAGAAACTGCCACAGAACGCGCCCGGTGGGGCGCGTTCTGTGGCAGTTCTCCTCTTTACTGTCTCTCTTCTCTCTTCTACCGCCGTGTCCGGTCGGTTCAATCCATCGCGATTTCAGCCCGCCTGGTGTCCGCCAGGGCCTGCTTCGTCTCGACCTGGAGCTTCTCCAGTTCGGTCTTCGCCAGGTGTGCATCCTCGGCCGCCTCCCTGGCTGCGAGCTTCGCGTCTTCTGCTTCTTCGGCCGCTATTCGGGCCTGGCGCTGGGCCACCTCGGCGGCCAGCTCGAGCTCACGAGCATCGGCCATGATCTGCTCGGCTTTCCGTAGAGCAAGTGTTGCCTTGCGTTCAGCGTTCTCTGCCGTCTTGAGGTCTTTGTAGGCTCTCAGCAATTCCCTGCTGATCTGGCCAACGCCTCTTTCCGCTGCTTCCCGGGCTTTCTCCGCTTTGTCCAGGTCCTTCGCGGCATCGCTGAAAGCCCTCTCCGCCGCGTCGAGCGCTACCTTCACGGCGTCGAGGCCGGAACGGGCAGCAGCCAGTTTCTTCTCAATGCCGACAGCCTTGCCTTTCGGGTCCTTGTCCTCCCATTTCTCGTGCTCGGCCGCCAGCTTCTCGTGATCGGCCAACGCCGCGTCATACTCCTTCTCCGCGTCGTCACGTACCGTCAGACGGCTTTCGTACAGAGCCCTGGCCGCCTCGACGTCACCGGTCGCCAGCGCCTGCACGCCTTCTGCGTCCGCCAGGCGCTGTTTCTCCGTCTCCACCGAGGCGAACGCTTCGGCGATACCCGCACGGGCGTCCGTCACGTCCCGCTCCGCATCACGGATCTGGAAAACAGCCACTTTCTGGGCTCTGCGCGCGTCGGCCTGGGCCTGTTTGGCACGGTACAATGCGCGCTTTGCTTCCTGCTCGGCACGTTTGGCCTGCGTCTCCGCCAACTTGCAGTCATGCGTGGTTTGGCGGTACTCGAAACGCCGACGTTCCTGCGCCTTCACGGTCTCTTCCAGATCCTGACGCATCTCCCTGAGATACTGCTCTCGACGCCGTTGTTCTTCAGCGATCTCACGGGCTTCCGCAACGAGCTCCTGCTGAAGCTGCTGCTCCGCCACGGTGTCGCCAGCCATCTGCACCTCTTCAGCCTTCTGCTGGAAGGCAGCACTTCGCTCTAGGGCGCTGAGTGCCTTCTCATACGCAGAATCCCCGCAGGCTACCGCCGCCGCCAGGAAGACGGCGCTCCACACTGCCAGTAGCCGGTTATCTCTCATCGGTTCGACTCTCCTTGCTGCGGTGACCGCTTTTGCCACGCCAGCGTCCGCTATATCACACCGTTCCAACCTTCTGTCATCAGCCGGGCTCATCACGATCCAACTCCTGTTACCGTCCACGACTCTCTGGGCGAGTCCTTCTGCTAGCCGCTGGTAAGCAGGGGTGTTGCCACACATTGTCTCTTGAAGCCTTAACACAGTGTTAATAGGCATCTTACGACGACGGCCGGAACGCGATGGAATGCCTGAATTGCGGGCCAAAGACCCGCTATTGTCCAAAAGTGTCCACGCATTCGGCGGATGCTCACGGGACGGGAAGTAGTTGGCAGCCACAACTTGCAAAAGCATGACCGCAGGCTTACTATTCGTTCACCAACCGTTGGTGCGCCGGGCGCGCCGAACCAAGGAAGTAGAGGAGCACTGCCATGGGGATCTTGAGTTCATTCTTTCGTTACATCCGAACGTTGGGCGGACTGATCGAGAGCGACATCGACGGAACGACCGACTCCCTTGTCACCACCCCGACCGGTATCAAGGCCACCTTCGCCAAGACACGCCAGGAGTGGAGCAAGCAGTACGCAGAGGTGCGCGAAGCGGTCGCGCAGCTCATGATGGTCCTCGACCAGAAGACCAAGCAGATTGATGCGCTCGCCAAGGAGGCGGAGGGAGTCAAGGTGAAGATGAAGGGAGCCGTCGAGCAGTACCGCAAGACGAACGAGCCAAGGTACCAGCAGGCCTTCACGGAGCTGTTCAACCGCGACAATGCGCTCACCGGGGACCAAGAGCAACTGAACGCCGAGGTGCAGCAACTGAAGTCGAAGATCGACACGTACAAGAGCAAGCTGCAGGAGATGCAGAAGCATATCGACGGGCTGAAGAAGCAGGAATCGGAAGCCATCGCGGACATTGTCAGCAGCAAACAGATCATCAAGCTGAACGACCGGTTGAGCAATCTGAGCACGGAACTCGACGACCGGAACGTCAGGGCCATCGAGGAACGTCGTCACAGCCTGGTCACGCAAGCGAAGCTGTCCGGGGAACTGGCCCATACGGAGCAGGAACAGGACTTGGAGGAGGAATTGCTGGCTGCCGGCATGCAGTCTGAAGCGGCGGACGTGTTCGCCGCGATGCTGAGCGAAGGCGGCAAGGAGACGGCAGAACGTGAGGAAGACAAGACGGACACGGCGCGGACGAGGGCGATCTAGCTCCTCCGGGGGAAGATGACGTATCACGATCTTGGCTTCATGGAACAGATTCGCGAGGCGTTCCTCTCGAATCAATCCAACCAGTTCCTTATCACCGGCAATGTGCACGACGTCTACCGGTGTCCGTGGCTGAAGGGGGCTGCGGCAAGCTCCGCGGGAGCGTACGTCTCGCTCACCGACTACCTCCAGCAACGCCTGTCCATGAAGCGACGGCTCGTGGTGACCTACAACATCGCCCGCGGTATCCAGTTCGAGTCCGACAACGATCTCGATACTGCCAAGGAGATCTACCTGACTCTGTTCACCGGCAAAGACCGCAAGGCCGGGCTGGAGAGCTTTGCCGAGGTGGTTGCGAAGAGTTCCGCCTACGTATTGGCCTCACTCGTATTTCTCAGGAAGCTCTGCCGCGCATCGACACTTCTCGGTCCGGACAAAGGCGTGTCCATCGCCCTCATTGTCGACTACGTCGAGAGCGTCGTACCCAACGTGCCTGTGTCGCGCATGGGCGACCACGACCGGCAACGGCTCATCCTCTTCAAAGAGTGGCTCACCGAGCCGGAGTTCGTCTCCTCAGACCACCTGCTGATCCTCGTCTCCGAGACGGCCAGCGCGGTAAACGAGTCCATCCGATCCCTGCCCCATTTGGTGAACATCAATATCCCGTTGCCGGACGAGGACGAACGTAAGCGGTACATCCGCTGGACGCTCCAGAACAACGCCAGGCTCAAGCTCGACGGCAGCCAGAAGTCGTTCGCCGAGCTGAGCGCGGGCATGACGTTGCTGGGCATTGAGCAGACTGCCCGCCTGGCCCGGTACCGCAAAGGACGGCTTCAGCGCGCCGATTTCCTGTACTACCTCAACCGCTTGCTAATCAACCAGATCGGCGATCACATCGAACTC
>JGI10211J34971_10002685_pt1 | contig 14388 bp, 14 predicted proteins | sample Etolagsediment_FD_34971 | JGI IMG/M metagenome (IMG submission 34971) | reverse complement strand
CATTCCATGCCGAGCTGCGAATGAAATTGAGCGAGTCTGATAACTGGTTGACACCGTTTAGACCGGCTAGTCCGGCCGCCACAATGAGGGCCGTGAGTAACAGGCTCAGGACGGCAATTTTATTTCCGATGGTTAATTTCATGAGGATACCTGATCAAAAGCTAAAAATGCTCGGCTAATCACCAGATCGGCGAAAAGACATTTTTCTTGAATGATATATAGGCTATTCAGCGCTTAACGTACTGTTTTTTCGGCGTGGAGGCCAGATAAAGGGTTAAGGGTTATTGGCCCCCGATAGAGAAAGTCAGACTGGCCCAGTGACTTTGCCATTCGGCGTTCTGATTCTCGAGGCGCAGTATCTTGACCGCCTTGGCCAGCCACGGACCCTCTTCGTCCAGGGCAATAGTGGCCAGACCGTTGCTGTCGGTGCGGATATTCTGTAAGCGTTGTGGCTGGTTTTTGCTGAATGCAATGAGCAGTAAATCGGGCGCGGGTTGGCCGCGGTATAACACCTTTAAATCAAGTTTTTCGCCCTTGCGCAGCTTGTAGGGGTTTTGCAGCGGCGTGATTTCCAGTATGTAGCCAATTTCGCGTAGCGAGTCATCCAGCTCGAAGTCTGTACCCGATTGTATTAGCAGCTTGGCGTGACGGATGTAATTCTCCTTGGCCGGGGTATTGGTCAGATTATGCACCTGGCGAAAACGAATGGCGTTGTCGAGGCCTTCTTCTCGCAGGTATTTGTTGAAAATTTCGGGTTCGATTTCGATGAAAGTGAAGGTGGTCTGGTGGCCGATCAGGTAGGTGCCTGGCTGGCTGGGTGTGAAACGGCCTGCCGGATCATCGCCAAGATTGCCTTCTATTTCGCTGACATTGGAGCCGCTATACAGGCTGAAATCATCATACCAGTTATAGATGTTGGGCTGGGTATCGCCCACGAACTGGGTGCCGATGTGCAGCGATATATCGACAGTTTTTCCCGGCTCGCTATAATACGGCCCCGCTTCCATCCAGAAATCATGCGCCTGTGCGGCGCTGCCCGCTAGCAAACTCGTCACAGCCAGGACCGTTCGGAATAAGGTATGAAATTGTTGCATAAAATTTTACTGGGATTGTTGTTGTTAACTGTGATCCTGCCGTCGCATGCCCACAAGATGCGGCCGGCCATCATCGACATTCACTTCGACCGAGATGCCAGCGTAACGATCCGCATTCAGGCCAACGCCGAGGCACTGCTGGCAGGTATCGGCCCGCAGCATGACAACACGGATGATGCGCCGCAGGCACAAGTCTACAGGGAGCTGCGCAATTTGCCAGCAGCGCAGCTACAACATCAATTTACCGATTTCGCCGATCAGTACAGTCGCGGATTGATGCTGGATTTATCCGGCCAGCGCGCGCAATGGAGATTCCGCTCGATCGAGGTGCCGGCCGTTGAGGATGTTCGTCTGGCGCGAAAGTCGGTCATCCAGTTCGCTGCATCGATTCCCCCGGGCGCGACGCATGCTGTGTGGTCCTATGACCCGAAGTATGGCGATGCCGTGGTCAATTTCTCCATCGAGGGGCAGGAGGAAAAGGTGAGCCACTGGCTGGTGCAGGGGCAGCCAAGCCCGGAACTGGCGCTGGATGAATCCGTGGTGCCGCGCCACTGGAGTGATGTTGCGCTTGACTACACCTGGCTCGGATTTCTGCATATTGTGCCGAAGGGACTGGATCACATCCTGTTTGTGCTGGGACTGTTTCTGCTCAGCGTGCGTTTCTCGCCATTGTTGTGGCAGGTCACCGCGTTCACCATTGCCCACAGCATCACGCTGGCGATGAGTATCTACGGCCTGATCGAGGTGTCACCACTGATTGTCGAGCCCTTGATTGCGCTGTCTATAGCCTATGTCGGCATAGAGAATGTGATTACCCGGCAACTCAAGCCCTGGCGGGTCATTATCGTGTTTCTGTTCGGGCTGTTGCACGGTATGGGTTTTGCAGGTGTCTTGCTCGAGCTGGGCCTGCCGGAGTCGGAGTTCCTGACCGCCTTGATCACCTTCAATGTCGGTGTTGAGCTGGGTCAGCTCAGTGTTATCTTGCTGGCGCTCGCGGTGGTTTTCTGGATTCGACGCAACGACGAATTATACCGGCGGATGGTGGTGGTGCCCGGCTCGCTGATGATTGCGGTAATCGGCCTGTACTGGACCATAGAACGGGTCATATAACGCGCAAAACCAGGTCCTGAGAGCTACTTTCCCACCGTCCATATTGGCGTCGTTCAGCCGGATTGTTCAAGCCGCTTTTCGCGCCAGATTTTTTCTGCCGACAGGCAAAATAATTGTGGAAAATGTGCGCGATACTCGTATTATTTTCCGCACCTCAAGCCCCCATACATGGCGCATTTATCACGGGTCTTACCGTTGCTTCCATGTCAATGGCCAGGATCGTGACAGGTTCAAGCTGTGTTATGTACGGGGACACGTTTTCATGCGGTCAATCCATCCATTTCACGGGCTTCCTTGTCCTTTTTTCGTTGTTGATTTATCAGTGACACCCTATGGGTGGGAGCAAGTGAATGTATCTTTATCCTTATGCCGGTCTGGACCCGGGTTATGAGTATCCGTCTGTCGAACAGTTTCAGGTGCGTGACAGAGAGGATGGCAAGGGCAAGGCGGTTATTACCCTGACCGGCCACGCGCGCGGCGAAATGATCGCCCGTTTTACCGGAATCATGGTGCCCTACCGTACCCAGCACAGCCTGCAGGTCAATCCCGGTCTGCATATCATCGATTCGCATTTCGTCGGTTTTCTGGCCCATGCCTGTGCGCCCAACGTGTTCGTCGACATGCAGGCGTTCGAGGTCTGGGCGCTGGAAGATATTGAGCCGGAAACCGCCTTGACCATGGACTATGCATCGACCGAGGATGAGTTGTATCGCCAGTTTCGTTGCCTGTGTGGCGCGACGAACTGCCGTCACTGGATTACCGGTCGCAAGGAGCGCATCAGCGGGGAAGGTCTTTTTTATACCCAGGAAGTCGCAATTGAACAGGACCAGTGCGCCTGATGAACGAGCATACCCACTGGTGGTCAAGGCCGGGTCTTGAGTATATCGATGGCCGTCTGCATCTGGCTGGCCGTGAACTGACTAAACTGGCTTCTCAAGCCGGTACGCCGACCTTCTGTTACGACGCGGCACGGGTGCGCCAGAAAGTCGGTCTGCTGCATCAGGCGCTTGCTGCACAAAGCCTGAATTTTCGTGTTTTCTATGCCATGAAGGCCAATCGTTTTGCGCCAATCATGAGTTGGCTGGCCAGCTCAGGTATGTGCGGCATCGATGCCTGCTCACCGCAGGAATTGCAGTTTGCCCTGGCATGCGGATTCGAAGAGAAGAACATTTCCTATACCGCCACGTCGGTATCCGATGGGGATCTGGATATTCTGGCGCGCTATCCGGAGGCCATCATCAATCTCGATTCGCAGAGTGCGATTCGTCGCCTGGCGGCGCGTTGTCCAGGGCGCGAGATTGGCCTGCGCATCAATCCGGCACTGGGTCTGGGTTATGGTGGTAACGAGTTGTTGCAATACAGTGGTGCGCGCACAACCAAGTTTGGCATCTATCGCGAGCAGTTCGATGAGACGCTTGAGCTTATTGCCCAATCCGGCCTGCGCTTAAACCGCATTCATTTTCATGTCGGTATCGGGTACCTCAGTCACCAGCTTGAGTTATGGGAACAGATCGTCGAGGCCTGCATGGGATTCGTAGATCAGGCGCCGGGCCTCAAAGCGGTTAACCTGGGTGGCGGCCTGGGGCTTCCGCATGTCGAAGGCGACCAGCCGCTGGACCTGCAGAAATGGGCCGCGATTATCCAACGCCATATCGGCTCGCGCGGGCTCGAAGTGGGCGTCGAACCCGGTGATTTTATCGTCAAGGACAGTGGTGTGCTGGTGCTCCGCGTGAACACTGTAGAGCGCAAGCGCGACACGCTGTTTGTCGGCGTGGATGGTGGATTCAATCTGGCGGTGGAACCGGCCTTTTACGGCCTGCCCTGTGAGCCCTTGCCATGCCAGGTGGCGAATGATGGCTGGCGGGAAGATAAACTGGCCCGGGTCACCATTGCCGGCAATATCAACGAGGCGCTGGACATCTGGGCGCACGACAAGCTGTTACCGGTCATGCAGGAAGGCGATTATCTGGCGCTGATCAACGCCGGTGGTTACGCGTCGGCGATGAGTTCCAATCACTGCATGCGCGGACAATTCAGCGAACGCCTGCTGCTGCCGGATAACTCGTAAAGCCTGATTCCAGTAAAACCCGCTTTGTCAAGCCACCTTGCGCCCAAACTCGGTGTGGTGGCATTTGGGGCAGGGCGGAATACGGCTGTTTTTGCTGAAGGTCATCTGCTGGTTACAGCTCAGGCACTGCAAGGTGCCTGGGCCACAGATCTCACCGGTATTGTAGAGAAAGTTTTCCTGCAGATGCTGAAAGCTGTGAAAATCAAGCCAGTTGCGGTCGGCTGCGCGTGACAGGAAATCAACGAAACGGCCCTCCACCTGCTGAATGTCGAAATTCAGCCACTGTTTGAAATCACGCCCTTCCGCCTGCATGTAATCGCGCGCATGGGCGATATCTCGTTTGACATGTTCGCTGATGGCTTTGGTTTCATCCTGCGTCAATGCGTACAGTTTTTTGACCGCAGCCTCGGTATTCTTCATCAGTTCGTCGATGGTCGGGGACAGCTTTTCCTCGGCCTTTTCGAGCGCGGCATGCAATTCGTCGACCATGTGATTGAATGCCTGCAACAGTTTGTCTTTAGACTCGCTCATCACTCGCTCCTTATCATTGTCGGTATGGTGCTAATATAGCCCCGCGCCTACATAAACAAAACCGATAACCCGCGATTTTTTCTCCTGGAGGGGTGATATGAGTCAATTCAGCCAGCACAGCGGTGTCGAGCACCCAATCATTGGCGGGCCCATGTACCCGTGCAGTAACCCCGAACTGGTGGCCGCGATATCCGAGGCGGGCGCGCTGGGGATCATCCAGCCGCTGTCACTCACCTATGTGCACGGTTATGATTTTCGTGAGGGCATGCACTATATGCATCGAATCACCAAAAAACCGCTGGGTTTCAATGCGCTGATCGAAAAGTCATCGAAAAAATATCAGCAACGCATGTCGCTGTGGATCGATATCGCGCTGGAAGAGGGTGTGCGCTTCTTTATCACATCACTGGGCAAGCCAGACTGGGTGGTCGAACGGGTGCATGCGGTTGGTGGATATGTTTACCACGACGTCACCGAACGCAAATGGGCCAGCATCGGCGTGGATTGCGGTGTCGATGGCCTTATTTGCGTGAACAATCACGCCGGGGGGCATTGCGGCGGGCTGTCCTCGCGACAATTGTATGATGAGTGTGCAGACCTTGGGCTGCCCCTGGTTTGTGCCGGCGGTATTGGCGACCATGATGGGCTGAAGTCGATGCTGGATATGGGCTATCAGGCCTGCCAGTTGGGTACGCGCTTCATTGCCTCGACTGAATGTCAGGTCAGCGACGCCTACAAACAGGCCATCGTACGTGCCAGCGCGTCGGATATCGCCTTGACCGAGAAGATGACCGGCGTACCCGTATCCATCATCAAACCCGAGCGCTACGCGCAGGAGCGGCTGAAGGCGTCTGGGTTGTTGGCCTGGGCGTTGGCTTCACCGCGTTTTAAGCATCTTGCGCGCATGGTTTTAAGCCTGCGTTCGCTAATGGGTTTGAAAAAGGCGATCGGCGCCAATGATCAGCAATCGACCTACTGGCAGGCGGGTAAGAGCGTCGCCGCGGTGGACTCGGTCAAACCCGTATTCGAGATTGTGCAAGATCTGGTGCGACAGACGAAACAATGAGGCAGGCTGCCGCAGCAGGCCGGTCGGCGAATCAGGCTGGTTAGATCCCCATGACCCACTGAATCACATTCTTGGCGATGAAGCCGAGCATGCCAAAGGCCAGCACGAAGAACAGTATGAAGGTGCCAAGGCGACCGGCGTCCGATTCCTTGGCCAGATCGTAGATAATGAAAAGCATGAAGCCGATAAAGAACGCCAGGCCCCAGGTCAGGCCGAAATCGGCAATTTGCTGCTCTGTAAACATGGTTTGAGTCCCTAGTCTGCCTGGATGCGCAGGGGCAGATTTTCGGCATCGACCACTTCGCGGTAAACGTGCCAGGAGGCATGGCCAAGCAGCGGATAGAGGATGATGAATCCGAGCATGCCGGTCATGAACGACAGGCCGGTGATGATCATGATGATCATGGCCCACCACAACATGGTAACCGGGTTGTTTCCGACGGCCTTGATGCTGGTCAGAATGGCGAGTTTGGTCGTGACGTCGCGTTCTACCAGCAGGGGTAGTGACACCACCGTGATGGCAAAAGCCAGGGCTGACCCCAACGCGCCGAGGATGGTCCACAGTATAAAATTGATTTCGTTTTGGGTCAGTACGTAACGCAGGAAATCAAATGGTGTTTCAATGTTTGCATCAATGAAAAAATGGAACATCACGACCGAAAATACCACCCATGCGGTGGCCGACAGCACCAGTAGCAAGCCAAAATTGAGTAGACATCGGCTGCTTTGGCTCCAGGCATTGATTGCATCCTTTAACGAAGTCGGCTTGCCGCTTTCCAGTCGGCGGCTTAGCGCGTACAGGCCAGTGGCCAGGAACGGGCCGGTCAATACGAACCCGGATACGGCCCCGGGCAGCAGTTCCCAGTGGATCATGGTGATGGCCAATATGGTCAGGCTTACCAGCGAAACGATGATGCCGTGCAACAGACTGGGTATCCCGGCGCGCCGAAAATCGTCCCAGCCTGCGGCCAGCCAGCGCAATGGCGCACGGGTATTCACCTCGCGAACCGGGGGGATCTGTAGCGGGTCGGACGGGTTTTGGCTCTTTTCATTCATGGGCTGTTATTCAGGCCTTATTCAAGGCACGGCATTATACATTAAAGTCGCGCGGGAAATCGCCAGTCATCATCCGGATTATATTTCCGCCCACGCCGCTTTTCGCCATTCTTGCCTCACGTTTGTTTGGTTATACTGACGACATGACTCCCGGCTATCCCGAATACCTGACGACCCGAGAACTGGCAGACCTACTGCGCATCAAGGAGCGCAAGGTCTATGATCTGGTCTCTTCCGGGCAACTCCCCTGCACCCGGGCGACGGGTAAGTTATTGTTTTCACGTCGTGCCATCGAGGCCTGGTTGCAGGGCAAGCATGGCGGCAGTATTACAGCCGATGCGCCGCTCGGTCGCCCTCCGGTCATGCTGGGCAGTCATGATCCGCTGCTCGACTGGGCGCTGAAAGAATCGGGTTGTGGACTGGCCAGTAATTTCAATGGCTCGCTGGATGGACTGGCGCGTTTTGCGGCGGGTGAGGGCATCGCCGCCGCCATGCATTTGTATGAGGCGGACAGCGGCGAGTGGAACATCGAACACGTGAGCCAGTCATTCGAGGGGCAGGCCGTGGTGCTGGTTGAGTTGTGCTGGCGCGAGCGTGGGCTGGTTATGTCGGCAGACCAACGCAAGCAGATTAAATCCATCAGCGATCTGCAGGGGAAACGGGTGACGCCCCGACAGGATAGCGCTGGCAGCCAGGTCTTGTTGATGCAGTTGCTGCAGCAGCATGCTGTGGACCCTGCGAGTATCGAATTTACCCCGGTCGCGCACACCGAAACTGATGCGGTCAGCAGCGTGCTGGACGGCTCGGCCGATGTCACGCTGGGCCTGAAAAGTATCGCTCAGCGATTCAACCTGGCTTTTGTGCCAGTCATGCGCGAACGTTTTGATCTGCTGGTCGATCGCCGCGCCTGGTTCGATGCTCCGTTTCAGCAGTTTCTGGATTTCTGTCGCTCATCCGCGTTTAGTGACCGGGGCAAAAGCCTGGCGGGTTATGATGTCAGCGGTTTCGGGGTGGTTCGTTTCAACGGATGAATCAGCGACCCGGTTGACTACTGATCACAGCAACTTGCGCTTTGAATAATCGACCGCTTTTTTGAGCTTGTCCTTGCGTCCGAGCGACTCGATATTGGATTCAATCTGTATATAAAAATCAAGCAATTGCCGGGACAACAGCAGTTTGTACAGGCGCAGCAGACTGAGTAACTCAGCGGTTGTCAGATCGACCGGCGCCACACTGGAATAAAAGATATTGCACAGGCTGAATGGCGAAAACGGATTATCCACATAAGCCTGGTCTTTCTTGTTTGCGATCGATGCCAGATGTTGTTCAATCTTGCGTAACACCTCGGCGTAGGCGTCCTCACTTTGCTGGTGTATTTCCATCATGCTCTCAAGAACCGGTAACATGTCGCGGTTATTGATCTGGATGGAAAACTCTTCCGTCGGCAGGTCCTGGATGGGCTGGTTTTGTGGCGCGAAGGACAGGTTGGACAGGCGCGCCTTAACCTGAAATTCGGCCAGTTCCCGAATGTGATTTTCGTTCGTGAGCAGACGTTTCTGCAGGCGCACCAGTTCGCCTTGCTCGTGCTGTAATTGGGCAGGTATATGCATGTGCATCAGTTCCTGCATCAGCGTGTCGATATATCTGATACAAAAATTTTCCAGCAGAATATAGGCGGATGAACGCCTGTCATCGGAGAAGCCGGGGTATCTCATAGGTTCCTTCCAGGATGCTTTGAACTCGTACCGGGTGAGTATATGAAGCAAGTTCGACGATGGCAAATGCCAGCTTGAGGGATGCGATTCAAAAGGACCCGATCCCCGAAGTGTCGAGCGCGGGCGCTTGCGCCATGTACGCGATGGCCCGGCTGATGCGATAATACCGCCCCAAAAGGTCCAATCGAGCACTGTTCGCGCGATTGCATGCTGTCCTAGCTCACTGCCTGGGCGCCATCCTGAAGGCTGTGCGCTGCGGTGGGCGGGCTGAAATTCACCCGATAGTCTGTCAAAGGCCGTTAACCAGACACCTATGCGCAAAATCATTCACATCGATATGGATGCCTTCTTCGCCTCGGTTGAGCAGCGTGACAATCCGCAGTTGATCGGTAAACCCGTTGCCGTGGGTCGTTCCAGCGAGCGCGGTGTGGTGGCGGCGGCCAGTTATGAAGCGCGTGAATTTGGGGTCAGATCGGCGATGCCCTCGGTGACGGCGAAACGTAAATGTCCACAGCTGATCTTTGTGCCGCATCGCATGGATGTCTACAAATCCGTTTCGCGCCAGATACAGGCGATATTTCATCGATATACCGATCTGGTTGAACCGCTATCGCTGGACGAGGCTTATCTCGACGTGACGCGTAACAAGCCGGGCCTGCCCAGTGCAACCGATGTGGCGAAGGCCATCAAGCGGGATGTGCGCCGTGAAACCGGCCTGACCGCATCAGCCGGTGTGTCGATCAACAAGTTTCTGGCCAAGATCGCGTCCGACATGGATAAACCGGATGGCCTGTTTGTGATTCCGCCCGAGCGCGCGCAGGCCTTTATCGATGAGTTACCGATCGAGAAGTTCTTTGGCATTGGCAAGGTGACGGCGCGCAAGATGCGCGCGCTCGGCATCCACAATGGGGCATCGCTGAAGACCCGGACGCTCGATGAATTGATTCGCCACTTCGGCAAGGCCGGGCGTTATTTCCATTCGGTGGCGCATGGCGAGGATGAGCGGCCGGTGGTGTCACACCGCGAACGCAAATCGATTGGCGCGGAACGAACTTTCGCAGACGATTTGACGATGCTGGAGGCGATGCTTGATAGCCTGTCGCCGATCGCCGAAGAGGTCGCGCGGCGCTTGCTGCAGCAATCACGTCGCGGCCGTACCCTGACCCTCAAGATCAAGTTCGCCGATTTTCGCCAGATTACGCGCAGCCTGTCGCTGGATGAATCCGTCGCGCAGCAGCCTGAGATTCACGCGACGGCATGTCGCTTGCTGACCCAGGTTTTCCAGCCTGGCATGCGCGTGCGTCTGCTGGGCATCACCCTGTCTAAGCTCGAAATGCCCGAGGCTCAGGCGCAGCAGATCGCGCTGGCCCTATGAGCAGGCGCTGACATTTTTTCCATCGAGCCATCAGGTCTGTTGCACAATCAGCTCACAGTGCTGCTCATCTGCAGATGTGTCGGAGCACGCGGCCCGGTTTGCAGGTCGGCCTCGTCGGATGTGAACACTGCGTTATTGCAAGGCGTCTATTCCCGAGACTCTTGCGCCAAATCAATTTATGCGCGTTCACAATCCGTCCCCTTTTAGCTAAAGTAGACCGTCATGAATCGTCTGCTTCACCTCATCAATACCACCATTGGTCGCAAGCTCATCGTCGCCCTGTCCGGTGTGGTGCTGGTGCTGTTCGTGGTGGGTCATGCGGTCGGTAATCTGACGCTGTACATGGGTTCCGACGCCCTCAACGCCTATGCTCATTTTCTGCAATCCAGTCCCGTGTTGTGGTTTGTGCGTGCCGCGATGCTGGCGGTCGTCGTGGCGCATATACTGCTCGCCATTGCCGTGTCCAAGGAAAACAAGCGCGCCCGGCGGATGCGTTACTGCGCACGCCGTTCGCCGATGCAGATCTTCATGGACAATCGCATGGTGCTCAGCGGTATCGTGCTGTTGATCTTCATCGTCGCCCATGTGCTGCACCTGACGCTGGGTATGGGTGTGGGCGAGGTTTTCAACTGGCTCGATGAGCGCGGTTACAAAGATGTCTTCGCCCGCGTTGTTTTAGGCTTTGAAAATCCGCTGGTGGCCTGGGGTTATATCGCGGCCATGCTGTTGTTGGCGGTGCATCTGCAGCACAGCGTGCGTGCGCTGTTCCAGACCCTGGGTTTCTTCAGCGAAAACTACTTCGATATCTATGTGGCGCTGGCCTGGCTCATCACCATTTTCGTCGTGCTGGCGCTGGGTTCCATTCCACTGGTGGTCCAACTTGGGCTGATCGACTCGCCACAGCAATTCATGCCGCCGGGAGGCGCATCATGACCATGCAAATGCCTGATGCGCGAATCCCCGAGGGCTCGCTGGAAAACAAGTGGCACAGTTGTCTCGATAGCCTGCGCCTGATCAATCCGGTCAACAAAACGCGCAAGAAGGTGATCGTCGTGGGTACCGGGCTGGCCGGTGCATCGGCCGCCGCCACCATGGCCGAACTGGGCTATCAGGTCGAGGCCTTTACCTTTCATGATTCAGCGCGGCGTGCGCATTCGATTGCGGCGCAAGGCGGCATCAACGCGTCGAAAAACTACCGCAATGATGGTGACTCCGATTACCGTCTGTTCATGGACACCATCAAGGGCGGTGATTTCCGCTCGCGCGAGGCCAATGTCTGTCGGCTCGCGCAGATCAGCGGCAATATCATCGATCAGTGTGTTGCTCAGGGTGTGCCTTTCGCGCGTGAATATGGGGGCTACCTCGATAATCGTTCGTTTGGTGGCGCGCTGGTCTCACGCACCTTTTACGCCAAGGGCCAGACCGGCCAGCAGCTGCTTCTCGGCGCTTATGGCGCGATGAACCGGCAGATTCATTACTGCAAGGTACGCCTGCACACACGTTGTGAAATGCTCGATCTGGTGGTCAAGGATGGGCGCGCGGTCGGCATCATTACGCGCAGCCTGCTGGATGGATCGATCAGGCGCCACAGCGCTGATGCCGTGGTACTGGCGACCGGTGGTTACAGCAATGTTTTTTACCGGTCGACCAATGCAGCGGCCTGTAATGTCACGGCTGCATATCGCGGCTACAAGCGCGGCGCTCTTTTTGCCAACCCGGCGTTTACCCAGATCCATCCGACCTGTATCCCGATTTCACATGAGCATCAGTCAAAGCTGACGCTGATGTCGGAATCGTTACGCAATCATGGTCGCGTGTGGGTGCCGAAAAGCGGCGATGACCGGCGCGCCCCGGGTGATGTGCCGGAAGACCAGCGTGATTATCTGCTGGAACGCAAATACCCGTCCTATGGCAATCTGGCGCCGCGTGATATTTCCTCGCGTGCGGTCAAGGAGGTATGCGACGAGGGGCGCGGTGTCGGTGACATGCGCCAGAGCGTGTATCTTGATTTTAAAGGCACGATTGCCAAGCAGGGTCGCAAATTCGTCGAGCAGCGTTACGGCAATCTGTTCGAGATGTACGAACACATCACCAATGAAAATCCCTACGACGTGCCGATGAAGATCTATCCCGCCGCGCACTACACCATGGGCGGTCTGTGGGTCGATTACCATCTGATGTCGAATATCCCCGGCCTGTTCGTCATCGGTGAGGCGAATTTCTCCGATCATGGCGCCAACCGGCTGGGCGCCAGCGCGTTGATGCAGGGTCTGGCCGATGGTTATTTCATTCTGCCGCAAACGATTGGCCACTACCTGGCCGACAATCACGAGCGAGTCGAGGTCGATGACGAGGTCTTTGCCGCAACCGAGTCCGATACGGCGCAGCGCATTGCGCGTTTGATGGATATCCAGGGTCAGCGTTCGGCGACCTCGTTCCACAAGGCGCTGGGCGACATCATGTGGAACTACTGCGGCATGGGGCGCAACCGCGAGGGCCTGAATAAAGCGATCGGTGAGATCAGCGCCTTGCGCGACGAGTTCTGGCAGAACCTGCGGGTTCCAGGTGACAGCGCCGATTTCAACCAGCAGCTTGAATACGCCGGGCGCGTCGCCGATTTTCTCGAATTTGGTGAAATCATGTGTCACGACGCGCTGACGCGCGAAGAATCCTGCGGCGCACACTTCCGCGACGAATATCAGGATGAGGGTGAGGCCCGGCGCGATGACGAGCGGTTCTCACATGTTGCGGCCTGGGCTTATCAGGGTGATGCGGCCGGCCCCGAGCGCCTGACTGAAAAGCTCGAATTCGATTGCGTCAAACAAACCGTCAGGAATTATAAATAGGAGCCTGATGATGAAGGTGACATTGCGAATCTGGCGTCAGCGTAATCAGGCAGCGGAAGGTGGTTTCGTCGAGTATGCGGTGGATGGCATTAGCGCCGACGACTCGTTTCTTGAAGTACTGGATGCACTCAATGAAATGCTGATCGAGCAGGGCAACGAACCTGTCGCTTTCGATCATGATTGTCGCGAAGGCATTTGCGGATCCTGCTCGTTGATGATCAACGGCAGTGCGCATGGACCGGTGCAGGCGACCACGACCTGCCAGTTGTACATGCGTCATTTCAGGGATGGAGAAACCATTTCGGTCGAGCCCTGGCGTGCCGAGGCCTTGCCGGTCATCAAGGATCTGGTGGTCGACCGCTCAGCCATGGATCGCATTATGCAGTCGTCCGGTTACATTTCGGTCAATACCGGCGAAGCGCCGGATGCCAATGCCATTCCTGTGTCGCGATTCGATGCCGACAAGGCCTTTGACGCGGCGGCCTGTATCGGTTGCGGTGCCTGCATCGCGGCCTGTCCGAATGCCTCTGCCATGCTGTTCGTGGCGGCCAAGGTAACCCAACTGGCGATTCTGCCACAGGGCCAGCCGGAACGCGTGCACCGCGTCACGTCGATGGTCGAAGCGATGGATCGTGAGGGCTTTGGCAACTGCAGCAACCATTACGAATGCGCGAAGGCCTGTCCGAAATCGATTCCTATCGCGTTCATTGCGCATCTCAACCGAGAATTCATCAACGCCGGTCTGTTTGGACGCGAGTATGGCAAATCGGCATTCCATGCCGAACATGAAGAATAACGATTGACCCGCACAGGCGGCCAAACCAATGGTGCAGCATTCCTGCAGGGGCTTGAGTTTCATGCGAAACCGGTACGGGTTATTAATAACGGGTCGGAGTTGTGCGCAGTTTGTCGCCTGGCTGTGCAGACCCTCTAGTCGTGGTCTATGATCGATCCATTGCGAAAGGCGCGCGGTTGTTACACGCGGCATAACGCATACCCACAACAACAGGATTCCTGAATGCCTCAAAAAACTCTCTCCATAGCGGTCACGGGCGCTGGCGGTAGTGGTGCCGTGACTACCGGTATGATTCTGCTCGAAGCCATGGCCCAGGCCGGTTATTACGGATACATGGCGCGTTCCGCCGGTCCGCAGATCCGTGGTGGCGAATCGGCGGTCATGCTGCGCTTCGCCAATCAACCGGTATTCAATCCGGACGATCGTTTCGACGTGCTGCTGGCGCTGGACTGGATGAAAATTGAACGTTTCGCCGACGAAATACCTTTGGATGGCGGCAGTCTGCTGATTGGAGATAGCAGCGCCGGTGATGCACCCGAGATCTTCGCCCAAACCGGTTGCCAACTGGAACTGCTTGATTTCAAGAGCGAAGCGAAGGAGGTTGAAGGCGGCCGGCCTAACATGGTGGGGTTGGGTGTGCTATCGAAACTGCTCGGCCTGACGCCGGATACCATGCACAAGGCCTTGCAGGCCACGCTTGGGCGTAAAGGCGAGGTCGTTGTGCAGTCATC
>JGI10211J34971_10002683_pt1 | contig 14399 bp, 9 predicted proteins | sample Etolagsediment_FD_34971 | JGI IMG/M metagenome (IMG submission 34971) | reverse complement strand
TACCCAAAACAAATCATCTAATTTTGATCCGTTTACACTATTTGCGTAATATCTGCCGGCAACAAGTGTTAGATAATTTCCAGAGTATTTTATATCACGTTTTATTCCTCTAAAAAATACACGTAAATCATTAGTTTCTTTAGTTTTATCTAATGTTATATCAGAATATTGATTTTTTACATAATTATACGCTTCTTCTACAAGAAAATCCTCAGTCAAAGATAATATAGTTGATAAATTTATTCTATTTGTATCAGCATTTAAAGAATTTGATCCAGATAAAGTTGGATCTGTATCTCCGCTTTGTATTCTAAATTCTACAAAATTTTTATAGTCTGCAAATATAGCTGCTAAAGCGTTAATAGCATCTGGAGTAGTAGTTGGAAGATTACCTGGTTGGTCTACAGTATTTCCAGATGATTTTACTATAGGTACACCGTTTGCAACATCACTTACAATACTTTCTATATGATTTATAGCTGTTGTATGATAAATCCAAGTGTTTGCATATTCAGTTTTAGGACCAGTAGCAACTATCGTTGTTGATCTTAATTCGTCGCCCATTACAACACATCCTGCAGGAATAGTTATTGGTCCTACTTCTTCAAATCTACCTGTCGCCACAGCAACTTTTGCAGGAGTTAATGGTGTTAAGTTATCTTCTATAAAATTACATGCATATCTTACAGTTCTAAACGGTCTATCTGCAGATTTACCATAGCCAGGTTGATCGACACCGTGTTTTGCAACATATACTATGTCGGTATCAGCACTAACACTTCTCCAATATGCCTCAAGTTCGTCACTTACACTTAACACTTGTCGTTCTGTTCCTATAGGAACACGAGCAGATCCAAAACTAGATCCATCTCCAATTTGTCCTATTCCTAAATCTCTCGACAATCCAAATGTAAGCATATCACCTGGATACAACATACCTGCAGGTTGTCCTGCTTGTATTAAAATATCCCAATACACGTATCCGCTGCCATTATCTCCTGGGAAATTATTAACAGCCGATTCATGTTCTTGGTTACAAACATAAGTAGTACCTAAATATGTAACTACATCGCCTAAAGAATAAACGGTATCTGTTTGCCATACATTTAAAAATATTTTTCCTGGTACTACTTGTTCCCAAACCTCTTCATCTAAATAATCTAAAGTGCTTCCATCTCCGTCTGCAATACTTACATCTCTTACTGCTCTATATAGGTATCCTCCTCTTTGTACAATATCTCCAGTTTTAAAAGGTGTTGAATAAATTTTATTCCATAATCCTCTAAAATTATAATTTTTTGATAATATTCTCCAATCAATTGTACTATCAACCGTGTCAGAAACTTCACTACGAGAAGGTTGGCTGTCTACATTATTATTGATTGCATAGTATAGATGTCCTCCATATCTTACAATATCTCCTTCGTTATAAACAGTAGTACTATCCCAGACATTATCAAATTGACTTCCTGGAATTTCTAATTCAAATTTTTCATCATCTATTTCTAAACTTCCTGAAGTATGTGTTTCTATACATTTAAAAATTCCTCCACCATATCTAACTAAATCGTTTAATTTGTAATTAGTGGTAACTTCCCACACACCTTTGTAGTCATATCCTTCATAATGTACTACCCAATTTCCTGTTTCGTTTTCAAAAACTCCACTTAGATGAGGTAATACACATTTATAAATTATGCCACCATATCTCACTGTTGATCCTAAGCCATAACTTGTACCTGGTGACCAATCTGTTTGATATCCTTGTCCTAAACCATACAAAACCCATTTATTTGAGCTAGTATTAATACTTTCATTAACACCTTGAGAATCTGTGTGAAAATCTGTTGAAGCATGTGCGACTTGACAAACATACAAAGATCCTTGATATTGAATAATATCACCTACATTGTAATCGGTAGCAGTTTCCCATTCGCCTGCAAAAAATTTACTGCTAGTCATTACTATCCAACGAGGTTGTGGAATAGGAGGACTAGATCCTGGAACAGTAGCTTCTTGATCTGTTCTAAATGATGCGCTTGCTGTATGTCCAACTACACAGACATAACTTTTACCATTAATTCTTACAATATCGTCTCTAATATAATCAGTGCCTGCTGTCCAATCACCTTTCCAGTTGTACTTAAATCTGTCTAATGAAAATTCTGCCATTTTAGTATCCTTGTCCGTTCGGTGTATATGGTGTTGGGTCTTTTAGTACTGCATCTTCATTTCCGTCGCTATATGAAGGACTTGAAATTGCATCTGGATAAACATATGCTTGTGATAACCGTTGAATGAATTGACCATCTGTAGGATCAATAAAATATGTTAACGATCTACTGTCCCATTTGAATTGCGGATATCTAACATTGTTATATAGTTTGTCATGATTTTCGTCTATGCCGCTAAGAAAATCAATACCTTCTTCAAAGTCAAGATAGTTTTCTTCAGCAATACCAATGTCATTTACTACAACAACATTCTCATCTCCGCCTGCTAATTGATCTGATTTCATCAAAAATAACTCACCATCTTCGTTTCTACGTAGTCCATAAAAATAACGTTTAATAAAACTATCAATAACGTCGGTTGGGCTTGTTCCTATATAATATGTCATTATGTTATCTCCACATAGCTGACTATAACATCAACTGAATCGTCAACACTTGATCTAACGAGTAATTGATTGCTAGGTGCTAATACTAATTTTTCACCTGTACTAACTGCCCGTAAACTTGTTCCTGCTGGCAAAATACTGTCTTTTAGATAATAACCTGTAACACTAGTATTGTCTTTAATTAAAACATCGCAATATATAAATTGGTCTGTAAGATTTGTAAAACTCAAACCGAGAATAGTTACCCTTGTTGTAGGTAGTGTTTCATAAATCAACACAGGCACTGTGCCACAATTTTTTATTACTGTATTTTTTAATATAGTTGCCATTTATCTATCCAAATATCAAAACCTTTTCAATTGCTATTTCTTCAGCTTGAGCAAAAGAAATACCACCACTAGCACCTGCTACTGATACCCAACTAGTTCCGTCGTACAATTCAACCCTTGAATCATCGGTGTTAAAACGGATCATTCCTTGAACACCTGTTGGTCTAGTTGCGTTTCCGCCTACAGGCAATACAACACCTTGTGTACCATCAAACTTAACATATCCGTCTCCGGTATTTTCAAAAACTGTAACAGCATCATTTACTGTATTTTTGATAGTACTATCTGTAAAACCTAAATTTTCAAATTTTACAAGACCAGTACCATTTGCTTTGAACTCAAGATCTGTATTAGTTGTAATACTACTTATCACATTACCGTCTATTTCAATGTTATCTACGGTTACACGATTTGTGTTGAATCTACTAGCATTCATATCTGCTACAACAGCACCGTTAATGTAGTATCTTATTGTGTTATCATTAGCACCCGGTGTAATCTCTGCTGTAATACGTGTATTGCCGTCTAGATCTTGTAATCCGTCTAGTTTTATCCAGTTACTTCCGTCATAGCCTTCAAATCTTGATTGTTCACTGTTAAATCTAATTTGTCCGGCTGTTGGAGTTGGTCTAGCTGCATCGTTGCCAATAGGTAAAGTAAGAGCACCAGTACCGTCTATTTCTACTACACCACTACCTGGTGTAAATACCATATCTGCTGTACTAGAAATAATATTACTGTCTATGCTTATATCGTCTATTACAACACTTCCTGTACCTGCCGCACGTAGTTGCAAATCACTATTGCTATTTGTAGTTGTAATAAAGTTTTCCCTAATTACAATATCACCTGTGCTAAATTCACTGGATGTGATTGTACCTGAGCTAATTAAATCTACAAAGTTTGTTGTACCTTGTACTGTTAAATCATTTGATATAACAACATCATTGTTTGGTATAACAACATTGCCTGTACCGTTGGCTCTTAGTTCAAGATCTGCATTCGAACTAGTTGTTGTGATAATATTATCGTCTATGAGTATTTCTTCAAACTGTGCTGCTGCACCTACAGTTAAATCCTGTGTTACATCAACATTTCCTGATATATCTGCATTACCAGTTTGTGTGTGTAATCCTACAAGAGTTACTGTGCCTGTGATGTTTGTGTTACCTAGTGTGCTGGTTCCATTAACTGTGAAATCGTTGTCAATTTGCACGTCATTAGAAGGAAAATAAACGTTACCTGTGCCGTTTGCTCGTAGTTCTATGTCTGCATTACTGACTGTGCTTTTTATATAGTTGGTATTGATTTCTAAATCATCAATAAACATAGTATCTACAAACAAATTATTCCAAGTTGTATTAGAAGCACCTAAACTAAATGTGCTGGTGACGTTTGGACGTAGATCGGATGTGATGCCAGCAACAATTTGCAAGTTGTCATTCCCGCTATCACCTAGTGTAATATTTCCTCCAATTGTTACGTCTCCAGTAACATCTATATTTCCGTCGACTGTGACATTGTTTTCAAAATTTATTTGATCAGTAGCAGATTCAAATATCAAATCTCCTGATGTGCTTTCAATAGTATTTCCACTGATTCTAATATTGCCAGTGTCAATTCTTTCACCATTTATAAAAGTTGTATTAGAGCCATCTGTAAATGTTGCTCCTGTTGTTAGTGTAATGTTTAAAGAGGATGTGTTAAATTCTACAGTACCAGAGTCTTGATTTACATAAAATAGATCTCCTACACGGAAGTCACCTTTGTGATCAACTGAACTGTATCTTATTTGTGCGCCATTTGTTTCAACAACTTCATTTGCTTGTACAACACTACCGGTATCGTTTGTAACTTCTTTGCCATTACCTATGTAAGCTAGATTTTGTCCTATAGCATAAACTAGTACTCCTTCACCATCTCCTACCAATCCAAAATTACCATATACATTTGCCGATCCTATCATACGCACTTCTGCGCCAAAGTCTCTAACATCTATATTTTCTATGGTAGTTGCAGATCCTCCACCGCTAAATGTTATACTTTGAGGAGTGGTATCAAATCCAAGTAACTGTGTGTCTTTACCATCAATTATAAGTATATCTCCGCCATCTACGCTTTCAATGTTCAAAGGTCCAATAACAGTTGATGCATCTGTTGAAGTAAATGTAACTGTTTGGCCGCCTGCAGGCGCTGCACCTGCAAGACCACTTAGTCTTATTCTTGTTTTGCCGTCGTATGCAAACCCTGCATTACTATCAAATGCGTGTAAACCTCTATTGGCAAAATATGTAAAACAGTTTAACCATTCAATTCTTGCACCGTTTGTCGCTACTAATCCGTCAACACCAGGTGTAATAAATGTTACACTATGGAACAACATAGCAGCTTCTCTGCTCGCCGCTGTAGCATATGCACCGTCTACATAAGCACCTTTACCAGCATCACCTGATAAAAATCCTCTAGGATCGTCTGCTGTAATAGTTGTGCCTTTGGTTATTACAGTGATGTTTCTAATATATGGTGAACGAGTGGTCACTTCAAAATCAGTTGCAAAACGGAATCCATACCCATTGTCTGGAAACACTTTGTTGTCTCCGTTACAACTAAATGTTAGATTTGAAATGAATACACTATGTCCTACATAACTGTCATGTGGTGTCACAGTAGTAATTTCAAGAACCCCTGTTGATTCATTATAAGTTGCTGTGTCAACATTAACTGGCGCAGTACTGTCACTAAAATCAACAGTCCCTCCGCTAACATATGTGTGTGCTTGGTTTGTTGTTCCTACATTTACTTTAAATGTGTCTGCATCTACTATTTCGGTAATTGTAAAATAATTACCACCACTGTAAAAATCTTTGACTGTTAAATCTTCTACCGTACTTTCACCATTTACAATAAACGCATCATTGTAGCGTGTTTCTGTAGTAGGAGAAATATTAACACTTCTTAAACTGTGTCCTTTAACAGTAACTCCGACTGGCACTGTCATTGGAAACGCTTCTGTATATTCTCCTGGATAGATGTGAATAGTATCACCACTGGTTGCTACGCTTAGTGCTTTTTGTATAGAAGCATATGGTGCTTGTGGATGGTCGCCATCACTAGTGTCATCACCATTTTCAGCAACATAATATATATTACCTTGTTTTAGTGTCAGATCAATACCATTAACAGTAAGTGCTGTGGTTGTAATAGATGTTGCATTAAAATTGTTTACATATACATCTGCCCATTGCCTTCCAACTTCTCCAAGTTGATATGTATTGTCTACATCTGGAATAACATCGCTTGCAACTTCTGCATTAAACACAATATTATCTGTATCCTGATCACCTAGTGTAATATCACCGTCTGATGTAATACTTCCGGTTGCATGAATGTTTCCTGTTACATTCATATTAGCTAGTATTTCTACAGTGCCAGTACCGTTTGGTCTAAACTCTATGTTAGCATTGCTATCATTGGTTGAAATAGTATTACCTTCAATGTCAATGCTATCAACTCGCAATTTGTTTTGGTATACTACATTGTCAAAAGTGCCTAGGTTTAGATAATTTTGTTGTGTTGAAATTGTGTTACCTTCAACAGTAACATCTGCTAGATCTGATCTAGTTAATACTGTAAGATTGTTTGTTCTAGTAGTACCTGAAACATCTAACTCGTGTTGAGGAGAACTTGTCTTGATACCAATCTTCTGATTGTTGACATCCAAGTATAATAAGTCCGTCTCAAAAGCCAGATCAATCCCGTTTCGAACGAGATTCGACTTTAAGAGAGGACCGGATATGCGACCAACTGCCATCTCTACTCCTTAACACGGGGATCCTGTCCCTCCAACCACCTTGCATTGCGGGTTGACCACAGTTCGTCCTGCTACGGATTTGGTCGATCCTTTGCAGCATTAATAGTATTTATCGTTTGTAAAGAAAAGAGTAGACTTAGCCGTAAATAAGGCTTTGAATTAGGCTTTCATCTTCCATATCTGCTATACTTACGTTTTCAAACTCACCAGCAGAAGTAATCCAAGCAGTTCCAGTCCAAGATTCCATTTCACCACTATCTGTGTTTATTCTAGTAAATCCTATTTCCGGACTGCTAGGACGTTCTAGCTCAGTACCAGGAGGCATTAGAATAGCGCCTGGCCCTGCAAACTGCCAATATCCGTCATCACTGTTTGAAAGTAGTAAAACTTCGTCTGGCACTGTGTTAAGTATGCTGTTACCGCTAATTGTAATTCCTTCTATAACTACATCTCCATTACCGTCAGGGCGTAATTCTAGATCACTGTTGCTTATATTTGTTTGAATTGTGTTGTTATCAAGATTAATATCTTCGACTTGCAAACTGTGAAGGTTAACACCGTCACTGTCAAAACTTCCTAGTAGAGCATTATTGACTCTAAGGAGCAGTGTATCGTTTGTCGGATGTGCTGTAACATTTGTTTTTAAATCATCTGAATATACGCCTCCTAAAGCAACACTAGAATTAACATAAAGTTCAAATACATTACTAGTTGTGTTAAATCTTATGTCTCCTTGGTTTTGACTGCGTTCTGCACTTGTTCCTCTTGGTAATAATAGAGCTCCTGTACCGTTTATTGTAAGATCTTGTGTAACATCTAGAACTATGTCACTGGTATCAGAAAATAAAATGTTTTCTTTTATTTTAATGTCATCAAATGTAACATTTCCTGTTCCTGCATACCTTAGTTCTATATTACTGTTACTGTCTACAGTTTCAATTACATTGTCATAAATTTTTAAATTTCCTATGTCAAAATCTGCAGAAGTATTTTGTAAATTTAAGTCTCCGCTATTTGTAGTTCCTAAAACAGTAATATCATTGTCTATGTTAAGATTAGTGAGAATTTGAATATTACCTGTTCCTGATGCTCTTATATCTAGGTCATCGTTATTACTCTGTGTTTCAATTAAATTACCTGTGATATTGATTTTTTCTAGTTCGGCTTTGTTAATTTGTAAATTTTGTCCAATTACTAAATTTCCATCGACAGTAAAATCATCACTGATCGAATAATCACCTGCAAGTGTTACGTTACCTGTGATGTTTGTATTTTTTATTGACGTAGTTCCAACTACAGATGCATCAACATCTATTTGAACATCATTATTTGGAATATAAACTCTGCCAGTTCCGTTAGCAAGAATTTCTAAGTTACTATTGGATATATTTGTAGTAACAGTTGTATCAACAAATCTTACATTGCCAATGTTTGCTTCACTAAAATAACCTTCAAGCCATCTTAAATTATTACTACCTATATTATAATATCCTGTTTGTCCTGGAAGCACATTGCTGTTAATGTCTGCATTAAAATCTATGGTATCAACCCCAAAAGTATCTCCTAATGTGATAAGTTCACGTCCTATACTGAAATTACCTGTCATTGTTAGATTCTTTTTAAATGACACATTGTTATTGAAAACTATATTATTTGTAGTATGACTATCTAAATTAATTGCTCCAGCAAGTGATTCGATAGTGTTTCCGCTAAACCTAAAATTACCTACATCTATAAGTATAGGACGAATTATAGTTTCGCCACCGTCACTGGTAATTGTTAAACTTGAAAGATTATTAAATTCTGCAGCACTTAGTTCTAAACTAGTTTGTCCAGTATCAAAGTCAATAAAAAATTGATCTCCAATTCTAAAATCGCCACCGTGATCTTGTGATACATGATAAATTTTACCGCTGTTAAGTTCTACAGTTTCTTGAGTTTGTATTGCACGACTGGGATCGTTGTCTACAAATTTTCCTGCTCCAATATAAGCAAAGTTGTGTGCGATTAGATACATAATACAGTCATTACCGTCTGCTTCTGAACCTATATTTCCATATACACTTGCTGAACCAATGCTTCTAATTTCTGCTCCGTATTGTATTGTAGATCCGTCTGTGCTTAGATGTCCTGTCGCACCGTTCTTTGCATACAATCCTCTGTTTGCAAAGTAGGTAAAACTATTAAGCCATTCAACTCTTACTCCGTTTGTCATTGTTATTGCATCAACACCGGGTGTAATAAATGTTGCTGAATGAAACAACATACTTGCTTCATTACTTGCACTTAATACGTCTGCTCCATCTATAAGTGCTCCTTTACCTGCGTCTCCGCTTGCAAATCCTCTAGGATCACTTGCACTTGTAGTGGTGCCTTGAGTTATTACTGTAACATTTTGTATGTAAGGTGAACGACTTGATATAACAGTGTTTGGTGCAAAACGGAAGGCATAACCTGTATCACTTCCACTGTCATAATAAAAGTCTTTAATTGTAATATTTGATATTGTGGTTTCACCATTTAGGTGAAAAACATCTTCACTTTGATAAGCACTTTCAGGACGAATAATTGTGTTTCTAAAATCTTCACCTTTGATAGTTACATTACTAGGCACAACTAGAGGAGTTTGTTCTTCGTATCCTCCTGGCATAACGTGTATTGTGATAGGCCCGCCTGTACTAGCATCTGCGGCATCTAAAGCACGTTTAAGTGTTTTGAAAGGACCATTAGGATGATCGCCAACATTTGTATCGTCACCGTTTTGTGATACCCAAAAAATATTTCCTTGCTTACGATTTAAAGGGGCAATACTGCTTACATCAATTGTTCCAGATACAACGTTAGTACCATTTAATAATCCTGATACTAAAGTAGACCATCTTTTTGTTGGACTGCCTAAACTATAAGTGTTAGTAGTATCAGGAACTAAAGAACTGTTTACATCAGCATTAAAAACAATATTATCTTCAGCACCATCACCAAATGTCAAACTGCCGTCTGCTGTGATGTTACCTGTCGCGTGAATATTACCTGTAACATTTACATTGCCAAAAGATTCTACAGTACCCGTGCCATTAGGATCAAATTGCATGTTTGTATTACCCGAATTTGTTCCTATGGTATTATCTGTTGCGTAAAATTGTTCAGTTTCTAAATTGGATAATACTATTGCACTAGATGCATTTAAAAATATATTACCGCTGTTTATATCTATATTATTGTTTGAAATTGTAAAATTTGCAATATTGCTTGATGTAGTTGAAATATAGTTTGTGCTTCGACTATCACCTTCTATATTCAGTTCAACTAGTGGTGCATTCCTATTGATGCCGATTTTACCAGTGTTTACATCTAGATAAAGTAATTGTGTTTGGTCAAGAGTATTTCTAAACGCAAGGTCAATGCCATTACGCTCTAGATTTGCTGTTAATAAAGGACCGGATATTCTACCTACTTGTGCCACTTAATAATCTCCTGACACAGTATTTATTGCTTTATTTGTCGAAATTATGTAGTACTGTGATTGGTTTGTCAAGATCAGGTGCAGAAGTAAACTGCAAATACCAACCTGGTAAATATGGTCCTGTGCTTGTGCCAGCTCTAAATATTTCACCGCTGTTTGGAACATAGTTTGCAGTATTACCGCCACTGGTATCAACACCTACTTCTATTTGATTAGGTGCAGGTATACTTACGATAGTGTGACTACCTGGTGAACTAGAATCGTCTGTGTTTAAATTTTCAAGTGCATCGTCAATGGTGCTTTCAACTTCCGTTACATAAATTAAGTCTGAAGTTGTATAACCGTGATTGGTTGCTGTTTGGATTACAGTTGTTGCACCTGTACTTACAACAGTTGAAATTGTGTTTTGATTTCCAGGATTTTGTACAAGAGAATAGTTTGTTCCGGAAATTTGAAATACGTTTTCTACAAATACTAGGATATTTTCTGCAGAAGTTGGAACTGGATAGAAAGGATCACCGCTTGCTAGTGGACCAAAAATAGTTTCGTTAGCATCACCGCTACCTAAATTTTGCTGTGTAATTGGAGCATAGGTTGAGGGTGCAGCAATTCTTATACCATACCAAGCGCCTGCTTCGTAGATTTCAAATCTATTGTCAGTAGTATTGTATCTAAGATGTCCGTTGTTAGGAGATGAAGGCCTTTGTGCTGTAGTGCCTTTTGGAACAAGCATAACGTTTGTACTGTCAACAATTATTTGATCATTGACATCATACTTTACGCCTTTACCGTAAATGTTTCTTAGATTTGTATTTTGAGCTTTTAATAATCTCATTAGACTTCCAAATAACTAACAGTTGTTGCTAAATCAGAGTTACCAACAAAAGATAGCATATCTCCTGCTTCAAGAATTACTTTTTCACTATCAAATGTAAAAGTCTCTCCAGCAGGTAAATCTAAATTATTAACAACTCTAGTAACATTATCATCTAATGTACCTGGTGTTCCACCTGTATTAGCAATCAAATGTATGTCAAAAGCCTGTGATCCGCTACTACTGTTATTACAAACTAATATGTTAGTAATTGCATATCTTTTACCTGAAGGCACTACTACAACATTGTCTTGACTTCCTGTTAATCTTTTGTTTACTATTGCCATTTCTTTTCCTTAAAAAATCATTCCATACAGCAATGATCTATTATTACTTATTATTTCGTCTCTGGTATTGCTACTATTTACAAAAAATAATCCTGTGCCGCCAGTATCTTCGGTATTTACATACAACTTTAATCTATCAGAAGCTGAGCTTGGAACTCCTATTGTATTTTCAATGCCAAACAAATCCCTTGCAATAATTTCTCCTGCACCAGTACCTTCTAAGACCAAATTATTAGAGCTATTTGTAGGACGAATAGTTGTACCGTCAAATTGTAAATCACCTATTTCAACAGTATCTGCTTTTACGCTTACTCTTACTGTATTATCTATTCCTATCTCTACTACGCTATCTAATCCAGTTACTTCAAAATCTTTAGTTTCAACAAATGTTTTACTAGTAGTTCCTTCTTCAATACGATCCTGTAGTGCAGTTGCAGTAGCATATGCAACATAATCAACTAGAGCCTTTGTATTTGGAATGTTATCATCGTCTATGACAACTCCGCCGCCACTGTCTGTGATGTTTCCACCACTGTATGTGAAAATTCCTTCTTCATAACTTGTGCTGTTTGTAACACTGATTACATTATTACCTGTGTCAATGAATAGACTGCTGTTTGATTTTATTCCGTCTACAACTAGTGTAGTTTTATCTCCAGCACCTGTAAAAAATTTAAAGCCACCAGTTCCTGTATCACCACCAATTTCCCAACTAACACTGTCGTCAAACACAAGTAGTGCATTTGCTTCTGAACCTCTGTCAATTTCAATACCTGATTGATAATTTTTTGATGCACTTATTCCTGCACCTAGTTGTCCATTGTTTAGTGTAAGTATGTTGTCATTGATAAGTGTATCATTTGATTCAACTGTAGTAGTTGTTCCTTCAACTTCTAAACTACCCCTGATAACCACAGTTCCGGCAGGTAAGCCGCTGACTGTTGCTCCACGAGCTGTATCAAGAATTATTTCTCCGCCCGATTCAACTTTTACTGTGTAGTTTCCGTTTTCAACACTTAGTACTTTTGACATATCTTAAATCCTGTAGTATGGGGGACTAAGCCCCCATAAATTAAATTGCTGTTAATACTAGCACATTGGCAGATGAATCATTGTCAACATACCATGTGTATCTATTATCATCATAGCCTGTTATTACACGGCCTGATATTTTCTTAACAATAACAGGATTATCTGATGATCCGCCTACAAATCCACGAACTACCATTTCTCCATTATCAATTCCTGATGAACCGTCATCGTCAACAAGTTTACAAACTCCTACACCATTTGATCTCGAAAATATTTTAAATCTACGAGCTCCTTTTTGTTGTAGAATGTAAAGATTGTCACCAGCTCCTTCTGCTGTGTCCATATCTGCTCCTGAGATCCGAGCTTTATACACAGGAATGTTATAGCCTTTTTGACGATCTGTACTTGCACTTGTTGTATTAAAACCGTGAATATTACGACCGTCGCCTGTATCAGGATAACCTGATGTGCTTGTTGTTGAACCAAGTGGTCCAAAGTTCTTTTTACCTAATGGTCTTCCCATTTGTTTTCTCCTTATTAGAAGTCCGATGCAGGTTCTAGCTGCTACGGGGTTGGTATCCCCATAAGTCCGCCACTTAATGCGGCACACTATCTGACATATGTATTTATCAATGTATGCAGAATAGATAAAAAAGTCATAAAAAAAGGGCGACATAAATGCCGCCCTTTTGGGTTTTAAATGCTAATCTTAGCTGAAGCTTAGGTTTGCAGCTGTTACTTCTACTTTTTCTAAGTAGTCAGCAGCATTACCAAGCGATGAAGCTGTGTTTGAAAGCTCAACATAACCATAACGTGTCATAAATGATACGACTGGTTCGAATGTTGATGGATCCAGCACAACACCACTGCTCATCAATGGAATGTATGGGCAGTAGAATGCAGCAGCATCTGATTCGCTTGAACCTTTGTAGCCAACTAGTACATCATCATCAGCAGCATATGTGTTAACATATACTCTCATTGCGTTGTTTAATGTACCAACAAACTTAGTGTTTGTAGGTGCTTCAAACGCACCTTCAGTTGTTCTTGCGAACGCTGAAGTTGTTGCTGATTGTAGTACAGTTAAGATTGCAGGAGATACAACAGCCCAGTTACCTGCGCCTCTTCTTGTTCTCTGTGCAATTCTGTTTGCAGCTCTGTTAACTAGAACAGCTAATGCAGCATGTTCGTCACCAACAAATGTTGCAGTACCACTTACAGCAGCCTGATCAAATGTATCAGTTCCTGTTCCTGCTAATGTAGATAATGAACCTAGGATCTCTTGATCAATTTCAGCAGTAATTTCTTGTGCTAAAGCAGCCATAATTTCTGCTTCAACATCGATACCATGCTGTGATTGAGCGTCCTGTGCAGATTCAAAAGTCCAGCGAGCTGATAGCTTTCTGGTCTTTGCTTCTACAGTTTGCTTTAAGATTTGAATGCTTAGTCTGTTACCAGCTGCACCTTCAAGCGCCGCTGTTGAATCTGCTTTTGCAGTCGTAGCGTTACCTGAATATGCTTCAGCAATCTTAAATGGTGAAAGTGCTTCTTCACCAGCTACAGCACCGGCTGCGCCTGAGCCTGCTGTGTCTGAGTAGCGTACTCTCAATGTGTGGATTTGACCCACTGGACCTGTCATAGGCTGTACACCAACGATCTCGTTTGCGATCACTGTTGGCATTACACGTCTAATAACGGGTAGGATAACTCTGTTAAGAGTTGCAACATTACCGGCAGAAGTTGCACCAGCTGTAGCAGTCTCTGCCAAATACGATCTTGTATTTTCTAGAGTGGTTGCCATCACCTGTTTCTTTGTGCCTGAAAGGCCTTCAAGAAGTGCAGTTTTTGTATCCTGCCAGCGACTTTCTAATAGTTCTGACATTTTGGTTTCTCCTTAATTTAATCCCGCAAGTCTACGTAAATCAATTACGTTACTATCACTTGCTTTGTCACTAACGTTAGTTTCTTCTCTATTGCCTGTTA
>JGI10211J34971_10002681_pt1 | contig 14405 bp, 12 predicted proteins | sample Etolagsediment_FD_34971 | JGI IMG/M metagenome (IMG submission 34971) | reverse complement strand
ATTCGGCGCAGCAGGGGCCGAGGGAAGGTCCGATGCCCGCCATGAGGTTGTATCTATTGCAGCCGAAATCGCATTTCATCCGTTCGACAACCTTTCCAAGGATATTTCCGACGTTCCCTCGCCAGCCGCAATGGACGTTGGCTACGACGTTCATACAGGGGTCAAATATGATGACTCCCTGGCAGTCGGCCTGCTTTACCAGGACGGCAAGTCCGGGGATGTCTGTTATGACAGCGTCTGCTGCAGGAGTTGGCACCTCGCTGGCGGCGCCCCCCGGCCGAACCACAAAAATGCCGTTCCCATGAGTCTGTTTCATATACATGAGGTGTTTGGCGCCGACGGTATTCTTGATAATGTCGAGATTGGCAGTTACATGCTTGGGAAGATCTCCCACGTTGTAACTGGTGTTGAGGCGGTCATAGGGGGGGTTGCTCGTGCCGCCATGCCTGGTAAACACAGCATGTGCAAGTTGATTATAACGTGAAAGGCCGGGGTAGCGGAAATATGGGATACCCGCTTTTTCGGACCGGATAAGGCGCTCTTGTTTTGGCATGTGCTTTGTTGGGAAGGGAGGCATGAGATGGGATACATAGGAGCGCGGTTTTTTGAAAGTCCTTGGCCGTGCATCCCCATTCAAGCAAAGATCAAAATGCCCTTGCCGCACGGATAAATAACATAGAGATCATCACGACACAGGCTTTCTCATTTACCGCTGCTTCCTTCCGGACCTGACGGGGTTCATGAGCGCCTGTTACGTGAGGTCCATGTCAACGCCGAATACGACACAGGAACAGATTGAATCAGGGCTCTCCTGGAGGATTTTCAACCCCGCATAAGCGGATTTCGGGTTACAGGGCACCGCTAGCTCCCCATCTAGCACGACCAAGGTTCTCAAATACATTTTATTGAAGGTCTACCCTCTCTTTCAGCTCTTTTCCCACCTTAAAGAAGGGCAGTTTTTTGCGGGATACCTTTATTATTTCTCCCGTCTTAGGGTTTCGGCCCTTGTACCCGTCATAATTTTTTACTTTGAAACTCCCAAGTCCTCTGATTTCAACGCGTTCACCGTTGATGAGGGCGGTTTCAATTTCTCCAAAGACTGTGTTTACCACCTCTTCCGCCTTTTTCAGGGGTAAACTCTCTTCTCTGGCCAAGGCTTCTACCATTTGCGATTTGTTCATCTTTCCCCCCTGTGAGATTTTTGCTAAATGCGCCTTCCAAACGTTTTTTCTTATATGTTATTATTTGCTGAAAAAGACCTTCGTGCGATTACGTGTCAATATGATGACATTTACATTCGGAAAAACCGTATCTTATGTCGCGGATATCTTCCAATAGCGAGTTACATAAGCACGTAAAAATAGTGGATCAAGGGTCTCAAGTCAAGAAAAAATCAGAAAAAATATGTCATGAAAGAGAAAGAACAGGAAGAGAGAGCCTGATGAGTAGTTTACATTTGCATTTTCTTCCATTATAAGAGGCTGCAAAGCAAACGTCAGCTGTTTATATAATGAGGAGTCTTACGTATGAGAAAACTGGTTCGGCAAGGGGTGGAGGATCTAATCCCCTATCCACCCGGGAAACCGATAGAAGAACTTGAACGGGAACTGGGCATCAGCGGATCCATTAAATTAGCATCCAATGAGAACCCGTTGGGCCCTTCCCCCATGGCTGTCCAGGCCATTAAGGACCATCTGACGGGGCTCAACCGGTACCCTGACGGGAGCGGGTATTACCTCAAGTTGAAGTTGAGCGAAAAGCACCATATTCCCTTTGATCGGATTATTTTGGGGAACGGCTCGAATGAATTGATCGAGTTGATTGTCAGGACATTCCTGTCTGAAGGCGATCACGTGATACAGGCATTTCCCACCTTCCTGGTCTATGAAAAGATCGTCACCGGGGCCGGGGGGCGGATGACGTCTGTACCCCTTTCAGATTTCCGTGTTGATTTAAAGGGTATCCGGGATGCGATCAGGCCTGAGACCAAACTCATATTTATCAACAATCCAAACAACCCTACCGGTTCTGCCTTTGACAAAAATGAGATACGCCAGTTTCTGGAAAAAATTCCGCAGGATATCGTCGTCGCATTAGATGAGGCATATATCGAATTTGTTACGGATGAAGCGGCTACGGATGGCATTGAAATGTTGGACGCGCACCCCCTCCTTTTCGTGTTAAGGACCTTTTCGAAGCTCTATGGCCTCGCCGGGTTGAGGATCGGTTACGGATTTGCGCCAGAGGAAATGATTGACTACATGAACCGGGTCAGACAGCCTTTCAATGCCAATACCCTGGCGCAGGCGGCTGCAACCGCTGCGTTGGGCGATGATCGGTTTGTGTCGGAAACGCTTGAAACAGTACGGGAAGGTCTCAGCTATTTATACCAAAATCTGGGTGACATGGGCCTTGAATATGTCCCTACACAGACCAACTTTTTCCTGATAAAGACCCCCGGCGGTGGGAAAAGGATTTACCAGGCGATGCTCAAGCAGGGGGTGATCATCAGGGCTATGGACAGTTATGGCTTAGCTGATTACATCCGCGTGTGTGTGGGATTACCGGAAGAAAATCAAAGATTTATTGAAACGCTCAAAAGCGTATTATAAGTGTCTGATGTTAATCCAGAGGCCATATGAAGATGATAACCATTGATGGTCCAGCGGGTTCGGGGAAGAGTACTGTCAGCCGCATGTTGGCCAAAAAAATCAATTATTCATACCTCGATACCGGGGCGATGTACAGGGCGGTTGCCTTGGTTGCGAAAAGAAAATGCGTGGATTTTCATGACGGGAAGGGATTAGGGAACCTCTGCAGGTCACTGGATTTATGGTTTGACAGAGAAGAAGACCCTCCGAGACTCATGCTTGGCAAGGAGGATATCTCAGCCTTGATCAGAAGTCCTGACATGGATATGATTTCGTCCAACGTATCTGCGGTTGGGGAAGTGAGGGAGGCGATGATTGACCTTCAGCGCAAGATGGCCGTAGGGGGCGGGTTTGTGGCCGAAGGACGGGATATGGGAACAGTGGTTTTTCCCGAAGCTGATTATAAGTTTTATCTGACGGCTTCCGATGAAATACGGACGGAAAGAAGATATAAGGAGCGCCTGGCACGTCGTGAAACAGTGGCAAGGGAGGCCGTGGCTCAAGACCTGAAAAAGCGGGATGATCAGGATCGCATGCGGGAGCTGTCTCCTTTAAGACCTGCGGATGATGCTATTATTATTGACTCAACGGCGTCAACTGTTGAAGATGTTATTGAACGGATGCTCGATTATCTCAAGCGGCTATAACCTATTACGTGGTTTCGGGTATTAGCACAAATTGCGGATTGCGGCGTAAATAATGGTTGATATCTTATTTAACTTTTGATAAACTACAAAATTTAGAGGATTCGGAGAGGGGTAAAATAGGCAAAAAATCTTAGGGGGTACTTACGTTAATGGAAAAGGAAACAAACTTTGCAACCAATGAAGTAACCGACCAGAATGAAACGACACCTTTAAATCTCGATGAGAATCGTGAGACGCTTGACAGCGGCTCAGGCACAGAAGACGTCCTGGAAGACGAACAACCTGTTATTGAATCCGCAGAGGAATCGGAGGAAGAATCAGGGGAAAAAGCAGAGGAGGAATCGGTTGATGATATTCAGGATGCCGATAACTTTATGCGTTTGTATGAAGAGAGCCTGAAGAGTATCCAGGAGGGGGAGGTCGTTGCTGGAGAGATCGTCCAAGTCGACAAAGAATATGTCTTGGTTGATATAGGTTACAAATCAGAAGGACAGATCCCTATCCGGGAATTTGTTGATGCCGAGGGCAACCTGACGGCCAAGGTGGGTGACAAGATAGAGGTCCTTTTGGAGCGGAGAGAAGATGACGAGGGTGTTATCAGGCTTTCCAAGGAAAAGGCTGCAAAGATCAAGGTCTGGGATACAATCAGGGAAATCTACGAAAACAACGGTATTGTCAAGGGGATGATCACGTCGAGGGTGAAGGGGGGACTTTCTGTGGACATAGGTCTCCAGGCCTTTCTGCCCGGTTCGCAGGTTGACCTCAGACCGATCAGGGATATGGACTCGTTGGTAGGGATGGAACATGAGTTCAAAATCGTTAAGTATAATAAGCGGCGTGGCAATATTGTTCTTTCCCGCCGGGCGATATTGGAAGCGGAGCGTATGGCCCTGAAAGAAAAAACCCTCGAGATCATCGAGGAAGGCGCTGTTCTCCGTGGGGTTGTAAAGAATATTACCGACTACGGCTTATTCATTGACTTGGGTGGGATTGATGGTCTTGTTCACATTACCGATATGTCCTGGGGAAGGGTTGGGCATCCTTCTGAAATGCATCAGGCCGGAGATGAGATCGAAGTAAAGGTTTTAAGCTTCGATAAGGAGCGTGAAAGGGTATCTCTCGGTATCAAACAGTTGGCGCCTGACCCGTGGAGTCAGGTTGAAGATAAGTACCCCATCGGCACAAGAATTACCGGTCGTGTGGTCAGCCTTACCGATTATGGCGCCTTTGTAGAAGTTGAGCAGGGCGTAGAGGGATTGATCCATGTCTCTGAAATGTCCTGGACGCGAAAAGTCAGGCATCCTTCACAGCTTTTGAATATCGGGGATATGGTCGAGGCCATTGTTCTGAATATGGATATTGCACGGAAACGGATTTCTCTCGGTATGAAACAGGTGGCTCCGAATCCCTGGGATGTTATCGAAGAGAAATACCCTGTTGGGACGACTATAGAAGGGAAGATTAAAAATATCACTGATTTCGGGGCATTCATCGGAATTGATGAAGGGATAGACGGCCTTGTGCATATATCTGACATGTCATGGACCAAAAGAATCAAGCACCCCTCGGAGCTTTATAAAAAGGGTAAGGAAGTACGGGCCGTGGTGTTGAATATTGACAAAGAAAATGAACGCTTTTCATTAGGCATCAAACAGTTAACCAATGATCCATGGGATGAGATCCCGGTGAAATACAAACCGGGAACCCGTGTAACAGGGACGGTTACGAATGTAACGGACTTTGGCCTGTTTCTTGAGCTTGAAGAGGGAATAGAAGGCCTGGTCCATGTCTCCGAGATATCTTCTGATAAAAAGGGAAACCCCCTGTCGAGATTCCAGATCGATGATGTTATACAGGCAAAGGTCATTAATGTTTCCCGTGAAGACAAAAAGATCGGTCTTTCCATACGAAAGCTGGAAGAGACCAGTGAAAAAGACATTTTCAGGAGTTATTTGAATAGTGATCAGGAAGCCACATCCAACCTCGGAGAGCTGTTGAGAGAAGAAATGATGAATCTGGGACAGTCGCAACCTGGAAAGTCTGAATCAGATGATAAAAAGGACATTCAAGAAGCGGAGGTACCGGGGCCTGAAACGGGCGATGGTTTAGACAATTCCGACAGTTCTCAGGAGGAACCTCAGGCTGAAAAAAAACCTGACGTGTGACACATTCGTAAAAAATCAATCCCGCCACAGCGGGACTCGCGCAAGTCGCAAAGCACGCAAAGGTAACTTATTAATATTTAGAAATCTTTTCTTGGCGGTCTTGGCGTCTTGGCGAGAAAATATACTTTTTACGGGACCATCAAGTGTGAGCTTCCCAAAAAGCGACGAACGTTTTGAATGACTAACATGCATGTAAACCCGATCTCGCTCACGGCAGGAAACCCATATATCCTCGTAGGGGGCACCCTAACTTCTCATTCATTAACTTAATTCAGTTTAGATCACTGTAGCTCACTTCAGTTACTTTACATGCGTATTTTAGAAAAGCTATGTCAAGCAAGCGACATTCAATACTGATCGTCCTGCTCATTATCCTTGTCATAGCCCTCGTGTTAGGCAGCACGATGGTCATCGCAGTGCATATGCTTTCCCCTTCTTCGTCCGGCCTGTTCTTCAGTGAAAAGATAGCGGTCATCACTGTGGATGGTGCCATATCCTCCTCTCAGACCGTGTCATCTCAGTTAGTTAAATTCAGAAAAGATAAGGGTATCAAAGCGATTATCCTGAAGATTAATTCTCCAGGGGGCGCCATAGCGCCCAGTCAGGAGATCTACAGGGAGATTGAAAAGACAATCCCTACCAAAAAAGTTGTCGTTTCAATGGGTACGGTTGCGGCGTCCGGCGGGTATTACATTGCGGCGGCTGCCAACAAGATCGTGGCCAACCCGGGTACTATCACGGGTAGTATCGGCGTCATCATGGAGTTTGTTCGTGTGGAAGACCTGCTGAACAAGATCGGTGTTGACCTGGAAATTATGAAAAGCGGGGAATTCAAAGATATCGGATCGCCTGACAGGAAATTGACTCAAAGAGAACGGGAGATTCTAAATGCCATGATCCGGGATATGCAGAGACAGTTTGTGGAGGCGATTGTCCGCGGCAGGGGGCTGTCTGTGGAAAAGGTTCAAGAGATTGCCGATGGCCGCATCTTCTCGGGGGCCCAAGCCAAAGAGTTAGGCCTTGTTGACCTGTTGGGTAATTTTCAAGATGCAGTTGAAATAACAAAGGAATTAGCTGGCGTTAAGGGAGATGTAACCTTGGTTTACGCCAAGAAGAGCAAGCTGGAATTATTAGACCTCTTACTTGAAACAGGCGCCAGGTTTGTTGCCGGGGTGCTCCATAATCTGAAGGGCCGGGCAGCTTACAGATGGAGCGGGATTTCAGGGCTTGATATCAGAGAAAGCTACTAACGTCTCCTTTCCCTTTTCGTATTATTTCAGGTGTGTCGTCGATCAATGAGACAACACTTGACGGACTTTGATCAAATACCCCACCATCAATGACAATATCAAGATAAGATCCATAGGCCTCTTTTATTTNCCAGGGATCATCATACCCTGCACTGGTACTTATCACNGGCCGGCCAAGCGTTTGTACAATCCCTAAGGTGATTTTATTGTCCGGNACGCGGATGCCAACCGTTTTTCTCTTTGTCAGCATGATCTTCGGGACGAGTTTTGTCCCTTCCAGGATAAAGGTGTAGGGTCCGGGAAGGAGCCTTTTCATGGTTTTGTAGGCATAATTGGAGACCAGGGCATATCGGCTTATCTCCTTGAGGCTGTCGCAGACAAATGAAAATGGTTTTTTGAGGGGGCGTTTTTTGAGCCGGTAAATAAGGTGGATGCCTTTTTTGTTGAAAAGGTCGCACCCTATCCCGTAAAATGTATCTGTCGGATAGGCAATAAGACCTCCTTGGGCCAACACCTCGCTGACGCGATTGATGTGGCGTTGCTGCGGGTTTTCGGGATTAATAGAGAGGGTCACAGTTTTTTTGATGGTTTTCGAATTCATGGTGTTAATCCTCTGAATTGACTATTGATTATTGAGAAGACGACCGAATGTCCACCGAATGACGTGTCAGTTCCGTGTCCAAGGTTCAGTGTCCGACGTCCAATAACGGATAACGAATGACGAATAAAAAACCCGCAACCCGTAACTCGAAATCCGAAACTCGTAAAAATGACCTTTGAATCAATTATGGTCCTTTTTTCCTTTCTGTTTGGGCTTTCTCTCGGAAGCTTTGTGAATGTATGCATTTATCGCATTCCCCTGAAGCAGTCCATAGTGCATCCGCCGTCATCCTGCCCTCACTGCGGTGAACAAATCAGATTTTATGACAATATTCCTCTCCTCAGCTATCTCTTTCTCATGGGAAGATGCAGGCACTGCCGTCATCGAATCTCGTGGCGCTATCCGGTGGTAGAGTGCCTGACCGGCGTTCTGAGTCTAATGTTATTTATCAGATACGGTTTGAGTTATCAATACATTCTCTTGTTCCTTTTTGCGGCTGCGTTGGTGACCATCAGTTTTATCGATCTTGACTACCGGATTATACCGGATGTTCTTTCCTTTCCAGGGATTGTGGCGGGGTGGGCCGTTTCGTTGTGCCCATGGAGCGTACTCTGGCTCGATTCGTTGATCGGAACCTTAGCGGGAGGGGGCTCTCTATATCTGGTGGCGTTTGTGTATGAACGGATCACCGGAAGAGAAGGAATGGGAGGCGGCGACATAAAACTCTTGGCTATGATCGGGGCATGGATGGGCTGGAGACCCCTGCCCCTGATCGTGCTCATCTCTTCGTTGACGGGTGCTCTCATCGGTCTTGTATTCATCCTGTTTGCCGGTAAGGGATATCGGTTCAGAATTCCTTTTGGCCCATTTCTTTCCTTAGGCGCCCTCATCTATCTTTTTTGGGGCCGCGGCTTGACCAACTGGTATTTCAGCTTATTCCTGTAAGGAGGCGGGGCCTTGAAATTTCCTCTGTACAGCTTGCGGACCGGGATCGTGGCCTGCCTGAGCCTTTTGATTGTGTTTGCCATGCTCCTCATAAATGTGGTGATGGTTAAATTTGCGGAGAGAGATCTGATCGATGCAAAGGTGAAAATCGGTCATCTCCTTATCCATGATATTGGACAGAGGGTGGTATATGAGATGATGAAGCGGGAGGACGCCCTGAACAGTCTCCTGTCGGATTTCCCGTTCAGGCAGGAAATGTCCCGGCTCCTCAGGATGGGAGGATTTTCAAGAGTATTGATGGTCAATACCGAAGGGGTGAGCGTTTTCAGTGTCGGTTCATGGGAAAATAGTGGGAGAGATGTGCCTTTCAGTCCCACAGAAACCCTGAGAACCCAGCAATCATCCCTTGAGTTTCTCGGAGAGACATGGGGAGTGTTCTGGTTTGTCCCGGAGAGGATCAGGATATCCGCCCCGGTCGTTTTCAGGGGCCGCACGATCGGTGCTGTCGCCATCGGTGCTGACCTGAATTCCCTGTATCTGAAGTTGAGGACATCGCAAAATTTGATCTTAGGTTACATCTGTTTAAATACGATTATTCTGGTTCTGTTCGGGATTTATCTGCTTTCTCGAAATATTATCAAACCGATCCACAGGCTCCTGACAATTACTGAAAAAGTTGAAGAGTGGCCCATGCTGTTTCCTGCAGGCGAATCATCCAAGAATGAGATTGGGCAGCTTTTCCGTTCCTTGAAGATGATGCTCCATCGGCTTGAGGCAAACAAGAAGGAACTAACGGATAATATCGCCTCACTCGAAAAGGCCAATTTAGAAATCAAAAAGGCCCAGGATGACATCATCAAGTCTGAAAAGATGGCCTCAGCGGGGCGCCTGGCGACCGGGGTGGCCCACGAGATCGGCAATCCTTTGGGAATCATTTTGGGCTATCTGGAATTGCTCAAGCGAAGTGATCTGAACCGTGGAGAAAGGGAGGATTTCGTAGAGCGCATTGAAACGGAGGTCACCCGTATCAATCAGATCATAAGGGGCCTCCTCGATTTTTCAAGGCCTTCAAGCGCCGAATATGAAGAAACAGGGGTTCATCAACTCATCAAGGAAACTGTCAGTATGCTCGAACCCCAGCCAATGATGGATCAGGTTGATATCCAGCTGGACTTGAAAGCAAAAAAGGATGTCGTTTGGGCAGGGACGGACCAGCTGAAACAGGTATTTTTAAATATTATTATGAATGCTGCCGATGCCATGGCAGAGGCGGATATGTCATCCGACGGCGATTTTTCAAAGATACTGGTTATCGGGACAGCGAATACGGATCAGTCTATTGTGATTACTTTTACAGATACGGGGGCCGGAATCCCCCCGGAAGCGATCGATCGCATTTTTGATCCATTTTATACGACAAAAGAACCGGGAAAAGGTACCGGCCTCGGCCTGTCTGTCTGCTACACCATTATGAAAGGATTGGGGGGCGCCATTCGGGCGGAAAGTTCGCCCGGCAAAGGGACCCGCATTATGGTTGATATGCCCTTTGGATCGACAATTGACTATTGACTATTGACTATTAAAACCTGCAACAAGTCAGTGGTCAGTGGTCAGTGGTCAGTGGTCAGGAACCTGAAACCCGTGCGTGACTCGTAACCCGCAACCTGTAATAGAGGAAATAGATTATGACTCAACAGCGTGTGCTTGTGATTGATGACGAAGAAAACATGCGGCATATGTTGAAGACAATGTTGGAGAAATCAGACTATTCTGTTGAATGCGCCGGCGACGGCATGGAAGGTCTTGAACAGATGGCAACCGTTGATTTTGCGTACATCCTCTGTGACATAAAGATGCCGCGTATGGATGGGATGGCTTTTTTGAAGGAGGCGGTTATCCGGTATCCTGAAAAGACGTACATTATGATGTCTGCTTATGGGACTGTCGAAACCGCATTGGAGGCCATTAAAAAAGGGGCGTATGATTATATCTCAAAGCCTTTCAAGACAGACGAGGTCCTTTTGACCTTGAAAAAGGCGGAGGAACGTGAGGTCCTCAGGAAAGAAAATCTGAAACTCAAAGACAGAATAGGCATGATCGAAAAACGATACTCGTTCGGAAATATCATCGCCCGCAGTGAGGCCATGGCCCGCGTGTTTGAGCTTGTGGAAAAGGTGTCTGAGCACAAGACAACGGTACTCATTACAGGCGAGAGCGGGACAGGCAAGGAGTTGATCGCCAAGGCGATTCATGCTAACAGCCCGAGATCGTCAGAGCCTCTCGTAGGCATTAACTGCGGGGGTATCCCTGAGAATCTCCTTGAAAGCGAACTGTTTGGGTATAAGAAAGGGGCATTCACAGACGCTGGAAAAGATAAGCCTGGCAGGTTTGAGGAGGCGGACAAAGGGACGTTGTTTTTGGATGAGATCGGTGAACTGCCATTTTCTCTTCAGGTAAAACTCCTGCGCGTATTGCAGGAGGAGGAGATTACCCCATTAGGGGGTGTGGGTTCAAAAAAGATCGATGTGCGGGTGATCGTGGCCACTTCAAAGGACCTTGAAAAGGAGGTTGCGGAAGGTCGATTTCGTGAAGATCTCTATTATCGGATCAATGTTGTAACCATTCATCTCCCACCGTTGAGGGCAAGAAGAGGAGATATTTCCCTGTTAATCGGTTATTTTGTGGACATGTTTAACGAAAAGCTGAAGAAAAAGGTAGAAGCACCGTCTTCGGATGCCGTGGCAATGCTGATGGGATATCACTGGCCGGGCAATGTGAGGGAACTGGAAAATGTTATGGAAAGGGCGGTCCTTCTTTCGACCGACCGGTGGATAACGCCGAAAGAGCTTCCGTCGAGGCTGGTTCGCAGCGGGGGTGGTCCCCAGGATTTTTCTATTGGGACCAGCCTTTCCATAAAAAAGGCGTCGAGAGATCTCCAGCGAAATCTCATTGAAAAAGCCTTGAAAACAACGAAGGGGAACAGAACCCAGGCGGCCAAACTTCTCGAGGTCAGCAGGCCGATGTTGATCTCAAAAATAAAGGAGTACGGGCTGTAGGCATTAAATCATGTAAGGCTTGAATTCTCGTTTGTCGCGAACGGGTGTAGATAATACCCTGCTTTCAAGTGTGACCTGCTCAATGCCGATGTCACTGACGGTCCGTTCAGCTGTGTCGCTGTAGGCGGCCGTGATGGCAGTTGCCATATTGAGGGCATCCGCGGAAATTTCTCCTGATAAAAGCGCTGTAGGTCCGGGTACTGAAACCGATCTCAGGATGATATCATTTTTACCTGCCAGGGTCCGGATATGTTGGTTTTCATCCTTGTTCCTGCCTACCACGATCTTTGTGTGCGGACTGATCCGGAAATGCCTTCCCAATTTAAGGAGTTCCAATTCCCTCGTTTCCACATCAGTTTTGTCCATGAACAGGTCTTTGAGGCGTCGTGAAAACCCTTTTTCAGTCAGGAGGCACCCCCCGGCCGGTGAGGGATAGTCTGCTATGCCCAGCCGTTTTGCCATTTCCATCTGAGGCTTTCTGGAACGTCCCTGAAAATCGAGGAGCTGGTTTCGTTGAATCCAGCCCTTTTCTTCAGGGATGGTTGGCGTAAGGCATTTTGCCGAAAGGGGTCTGACTAAGAGTCCATGGAGCCCACTTTCGGTCGCAATCCGATTGAGAGATCCCTTATTCTGTGACATCGGTCTCTGGCCTAAGACTTCACCTGTAAAAACAAAAGAGGCGCCTTCCTCTTCCAGCATCTCACCGGCAATTCGAAACATCAGCGCATGGCAATCAATACATGGATTCATATTGTTGCCATAACCATGTCTCGGGTGTTTGACCACTTCCAAGTGAAGGCGTGTGATATCTATCACTGTTAACGGGAGGGCCATGGCACGGGCCGATTTTTTGGCCTTCTTGGAATTGAAAAAGGGGGTTTCAAAAAAAAGGGCCAGGACATCCATGCCCTGGGCCCTTATCACGTCAGCGGCCAACATGCTGTCGAGGCCCCCTGAAAAAACACAGATCGCTTTCATATCATATCAGAAATTCCCTTCTATAACCCCGCCTCTGTTAACGATTCCAGTAGGGATTTTTGTTTTTTTGTCAGTTTTTTCGGAACGGCGATATTGACTTCAACATAGGCATTCCCTTTGCCAGTATCCTTATAATAGGGCATACCATACCCTTTCAGACGGAATTTTGCATTATCCTGGGTGCCGGGGGGGATTTTCAGCTTTAACACCTTTTGTTCGATGGTCGGCACCTCAATTTCGGTGCCTAATGCCGCTTCAGAAAACCTGATTTTCTGTTTTGCGTAGAGGTCTGCATCTTCCCTCCTGAAAATCGGGTGATGGAGCTCTTTGACCTGAATATAGAGGTCGCCCGGGGGACCACCATAAAGACCGGGTTGACCCTTTCCCTGCAACCTTAATTTCTGGCCCCCCTTCATACCTGCGGGGACCTTGACAGAAACCTTCTCCTGACGTCCGTCAATCTGATAGGCGATCGTTTTGTTTGTAACACTGCACAATTCCTCAAGGGTCATCGGGAGTTCATAGACCAGGTTCTGTCCCTTTGCCCCTTGACCACAGCCTTGAAAACCGCTGGAACCACGGCCGAATCCCCCCCTTCCGCCATACATTTCGCCAAATGGATTCTGGCCTCTTCCGCCACCGCCAAAACCGAATTCTCTGAAGATACTGCCTAAGTCGAAGCCTCTGAAGATATCTTCCTGGGTGAATCGGTTATGGAAGCCTTCTGCGCCGAACATGTCATACTGCTTTCTTTTCTCAGGGTCCCGTAAGACGGCGTAGGCCTCGTTGAGGTCCTTGAATGCTGCTTCCGCAGACTTGTTTCCCTTGTTGTGATCCGGATGATATTTGAGGGCTAATTTGCGGTAGGCTTTTTTGATCTCTTCAGGAGAGGCGGATTTGGATACGCCTAAGATTTTATAGTAGTCTTTTCCGGCCATGTTTTTAAGTGTCAAAATTCAGTAGGAGATAGATTTTGTCTCGGGAAAATTTAATCACAAGCGGGAAGAAGTCAAGATAGATAGGGTGCAATTTCTTATGCCATGACATCATGATTCTTCAGGGGACGCTTCTGCGGAAGCGGGTTATTAGTCCTGTTCAGATGATATAGTGTTGCGCCAACCGGGGCAAAAGAGAGCAAGAGGATGTTTAAGACCGGTATCAGAAAAGGGAGTCCGAACCCTAAGTGGAAGGGTAGGGTGCCTGATAAGGTGCGGAAGCGGGTCCTGAACGGTATGAGCTGTCTCGCCGGGATGAGGTCGGTATTGTCCCATGCAAGGAAAACAGCGGCCACGGCCGAGGAGAAAATCGCAACGATCGGGCCTAAAGGGGTGAGCCAGCCGATAATCATTATCAGAATAGACAAGACGACCGGTACGATGGTTCGGGGGATTTCCTGGCTGACAAGATAACCGAATGTTTTTAAAATAGAAGCGCTTTCAGCCTCTGTTGTTTCTCCTCTGATCATACGCTCGGTAATCCGGGACATGTGATCCATCACCGCAACGCTGAAAAGAATTTGGGAAATCAGATACGAAATGACTGTTGAAATACTAACGAGACAGACAGCGAGAAGCCAGGATAAGATATACCATAACCAGAGGATCCAGTGACTTGCCGGTTTTGTCCAGATAAAACCCAAAATATCCTGGTGATACATGAGGATCAGGCTGGCCGAGATGATCGTTATCAGGATCACGACACAGAACCTGAAAATACCCCAGAAAAGGAGTTTGGGTGTCTTGATGCCAAGAATTAACCCACGAAAGTTATAACGGATACCCTGAATGAAATTCATGTTCCTGCACCGGACCGGTTCAGCGGTCCTGACCTCCTTTTGGTCATTCGTTATTCGTTAAGGTGCTACACCAGTCTGGCCACCGCATCTGTAATAAAATAGAGGCCGAAATAGAGCATGGCAAGGCCGCATATGATGAAAACGCCCATTTGCAGCTTTTTTCCAAAAAACCGGTTTCCCTGAAAACTGACCCAGCTCAGGAACTGGTACCAGACCAGGTCGCAGGACCAGTGAATCAATGCCATCAGAATCAGACCCATGATCCCGAATTCAAGGGAACGGAAGATCAGACTTGCGCCGACAGTGGCCCACCAGAG
>JGI10211J34971_10002680_pt1 | contig 14408 bp, 15 predicted proteins | sample Etolagsediment_FD_34971 | JGI IMG/M metagenome (IMG submission 34971) | reverse complement strand
CTTCTCCTGCGCCTTCTTTTATTGCTCTCCATGCGCTTCCTGGCAGGCTTGCCTCATCAAGCGTGTCTTGTGTTATTATGTTCTCAAGCACCTGCCTGCTGTTGACTGGATTAAATTCAAATTTTGCGCCGAATGCAGCTCCCTGCGCCCCGGGTTTTCCAAGAAGGCCGTATTTTTTTGTTCTTCTGTTAAATGGTACGAGGATATCCCATCCTTTTTCTGCTGTTCTCACTCTCCTGCATAATCTGCCTTTTTCATCTGTGCATTCGTCTGTGCCGTGTGTTATGAGCTTCTTGACTGCACTAACTTCCTTGCCGACATTATCTGCCTTGATTGATTTTGTCTTGACAACAGTGTCTGCTAATTGGACATCGCTTATGTCGCTGAACATGCCAAGCAGCTGTGTCTCTAGCTTTGACTCAACTTCCTTGTTCATGCTCTCTTCTGGATTACACTTTTTCTTGCCCATTTTTCAAAAACTGTGTTATGGCATACTCTATCACATGGCTTTTGTTCCTGAAAAGCCCTTGTTTTAGCTCTTTCTCTATCTTTTTCATGAGCTCTTCTTCCACTGTGATAGAAATTTTCTTTTTCATGGTAGTATGAAGTAGGATATTGTCATACTTTAAAAAGATGAGGGTATTTTAACTATTAGAAAGTGATTACTGTTGTGTATTATGCTTTAACCAGTCTAAAATAATTGAAGATTTTGCCAATATCAACCCGAGTCTTGTCAACAAATCCATCAGCTTGCAGTTTTTCCTGCTTTCTTAAATGATGAGAAGCCATCGCAATCTTGTTTTTTACATACTTAAGAGTTCTTTCAGCTTCTGGATTGTCCTGGAACATATCAGCAACAATTTCAAAGTCATCAACTGTGCCTCTGAAATCACCAACAGCATACCTTGCCAATCCTCTGAAGAAATACGGGGCAACAACATCTGTATCTTCCTTAATAAAAGCAGTGAAATCGCGTATTGCATCATACATTAAGTTTTGTTTTTCATTCGGCATGAAAAAAGCTGTTTTGTATTTTCTATCTGCTTTCTTGAATTTTGCCAGTCCCCTGTAAAAATGCGCTACTTTATAATTTTGCATGGTTTCTACATTTTCTGCAACATATGTAAGGTCCTGGATTGCAGTATCCAATGTTTGAAATCTGGATTCATCTGAAATATCATGTGTCTTGTTTCTTTCCTGCTCCATCCACAATTTTACACTAAAAACTCCTCTGTTTCTATACGCTTTTAAATTCTTGGGATCTGCTTTAATAGCTTTAGTAAAATCTTCAATAGCGCCGGTTTTGTAGCCTCTTTTCCAGTTAGCAGAACCGCGGCAATAGTGCGCGAATGATTCATTGCCCCCGTCAAGAGCAGCCTGGATTTCAGCTACGGACATACTCTCAGTTCCGCATTCCTGAAAAGCAGTGCTCTGCATGTTGCTTTCTAAATTCATTTTATTTTGCCTCACTCATAACTAGAAAAACAAAGGCCATTTATAAAGCTTGCGGTTTTTAACTACCCGGCAGTGACTATTACTTCATTTTTCAAAAGTTCAGTCCGCAACCAAAAAGCTTATATACAAGTTAATACATAATAGTTATTAGTTAGTAAATTTTGGTGATAAAGATGTTACAAAAGCTTAAACATGCGCCTACCCTAAAGACAATTATCATGGTAGAAAATACTTTAAAAAAAATGGATGAAAGCGTCATCACAATTGCAGAATTAAAGAGAAAACTTCCAAAGCAAATTAATCATAATACTTTAAAAACAATTCTTGAATATCTTGATGAAAGCAATAAGATTATTATTGGAATTAAGGGAATTACATGGATACATAATGATAGCCCAAAGCTAAAGAAAGCAATTGCCAATGGATGGGAATGGAAACCCAGATAAATAAAGCGGAAATTTTCCGGAAAAATGTGGGTTAAAGTTATAAAAACTCTTTTCTAAATTTATTTTATGAATAAAGAAGCTAAAATTATGTTTTCATCAGAAGCAAAAGAGGTTTATGATTTCTTAAGCAATAAGCCTTATAAAAAAGAACAAATGATTTTAAAAGCAATTAATAAAAAATTAGAATTAATTAAGAGGAATGTTCATTATGGGAATGTCCTTTCTAAAAAATTGATTCCTTCAGAGTATCAAAGCAAATATTGTGCAACTAATTTATTCAGAATAGAACTGCCTTGTTTCTGGAGAATGCTTTATACATTAACTGCAGAAAGAAGGATAGAGGTAATTGCCTTTGTTCTGGATATTGTTGACCATAAACAATACAACAAAAAGTTTGGTTATAAAAAGAAGTAATTCAAACACTGTCTTGCTTGAATTCTTTATTGTCTTTGAGGCATAGCTGTGCCCTCATCAGTTCTTTTCCAATGTAAGCTGCATGATCCTGCCTTGAAATTAAGTTTTCGTGGATTATTTCCTTGTATATCTCTTCTGCACTGTCTCCTGCAAATACATGTCCTGTCTTCTTGTTATCGTTGGTGAAATGCTCTACAATGATCCTGTCTTTCAAATATATCACAAAATAACCTCGCGGGTCTAATACGAGTGTCTTGTTCTGCTTCAGTCCGGCGTTTATTGCTTTTTGCACCTCTTCCCAGTCTGTTTCATAGATGTGCGCAGAATTAGAGACAACTGTAAGGTTGCCGTACTTTATGCCTGTCTCTTTGCAGACATATCTTAATAATTCATTCAAGGCAAGGGTGTTTAATGGCCATGCCTTGAACATGTCATTTGACCTTATCACTGCAGTCAGATATAATCTTCCGTGGCGCACTAAAAAATGGTGGTAAACTAAACAAGGAGGGTGCTTGCTGTTCCTGTCTTTTTCAACATTCCAGGTCATTGCAACTGCTCTTCTTGTGAAAGGGGTTTTCTTTAATTGCTCTATTATGCCTTGTATCTGGTTTATCTCTGCATATTCTTCTATCTTATAGGAAAATAACCGTTCTCCATAAGTGTAATTCAGGCCGACTGGCTTGTTAGCAGTCAGGACAGTGGGCAAATATTCTGTAAGCCGTTTTTTAGAGACTTTCAGCATCGGATGCAGCTCCTGATGCTCGTCTTCAATGATCATCACCGTGTTTAACAGCTCTTTTTCTTTCATGCCGTACTGTGTTTCTTTTATTTCGCCGAATTTCATTATCAAGTCAAGCATCTTTGGCCAGGCCTCTGCAATCTGCTTCTCTCTGATGATGAAATTCACGTTTTCATTAGGCAGTTCTGGTATCTGCTCTTTCTTTTCCTCAAGAATGATCGGCTCTCCAAAAGCCCCTGTTTGTTTTGACTTCAATTGCTTTAATGTCTCAAGAACATCATCAAAGGATTTGTTTCTCAGGTCAATCACGTCAACCTGTTTCCTGAATATGTCTAGATGCTTTTTTTCTATGCCTAAGTCAATATCCTCGCCATTCACAAAATTGATGAACTGCTCGCCAGACTCTGCAAGGTCTTTTCCGAAAATAACAATATACCTTATCTTGGGGTTTGCCAAAGTATTCCTTACAAGATATGCCATTCCTTTTGTGGAATAAAGATTTCCAAGTATTGCATAAAGCTCTTTTGGGAGTTTTTCAACTAATTGCTCTTTCTCGCTCCACAAAGTGCAAACTCCCACATTAGAATCAGGATTTCCGACGATAAGATTGTGTTCAAAATAAAGAGGCCAGTTCATTTTGTTTCAATTAAGTCAAACGCTTTAAGCGCTTGTTTGCTTAAATAGCTATCAAGCGGGACTTGGCTAATCTCTTCTCTAGATAGCCACTTCGCATTCTTTAGCTCACTCTCTCTAAATTTCATTTCTTCTGGATTCAATGCTTTGCAAAGATAAAAAAGACAGCAGTGGTCATGGTCTCCTACAGAGTGCAGGTTGACATCAAAAGGCAGTGCCAGCACTTTTTTGACTTGTGCAGCAGGCATTAATCCACTATTACCAATCAATTCTACATCCAGATTGGTTTCTTCTTTTACCTCGCGTTTTACAGCTTCATCAAATGTCTCATTAGGGTCTATATGCCCGCCAACAGGCAGCCACATGTCTAATTTACGATGATGTATAAATAAAACCTTGTCATTCCAGAACACATACGCATTAACAACTAAATCTGTCTTCATAAAAAAATAAAAAACACAACTCCTTAAAATACTTTTAGTGTGACTAAAATATAAACCAAAGAATTCATATGACTACTATTGAAAGGTTAACTTTATATACCTAGAATACATCTGAAATTTCATGGCCAAATTTCAATTTTACCCGCTGGATCTGACTTACAAAGTGGTAAATGGAAAGCCGATAATCTATATATTTGGAAAGACAACTGACGGACAGCAGATCTGTGTTCTGGATGACTCTTTTGAGCCGTATTTTTACGTGATTCCAAAGGCCGGTGCAGACATAAAAGACAAATTAACGGCGATTTCTGCTGAAAAAGACAATGAGTCTTATCACATAACCAGGGTTGAAAGCGAAAAGATGAAGTTCAAGGAAAAAGAGATTGATGCTTTGCGGTGCTTCACTAATGTTCCTCGGGCGGTTCCTGCTCTAAAAGATATTATTTATGACTGGGATTCTGTAGAATCTGTAAATGAATATGATATCCGCTTTGTAAGAAGGTATTTGATTGACAAGAATATAACTCCCTTGACTCTGGTCAATGTGGAGGGTGATATTGTTCCTGAAAAACTAAAGGTTCCTGCAATAAAGGCAAAGAGCATTGAGCAGTTTTCTGAAGATACTGTAAAAAACCTGAAAATCCTGGCATTTGACATTGAGACATATGGTGAAGTCGGCCGCAGGATCGCTCCAGAGAAAAATCCAATCCTTATGATTGCATTGTATGGGGAGAATTTCAAGAAAATCATAACCTGGAAAAAATTCAAGACAGAGGAAGATGTTGAGGTCCTGCCTTCAGAAGCAGATGTGATTCAGAGATTCCAGGAATTGGTTGATGAGTACAAGCCAGATGTAATTGCAGGATATTTCTCAGACGGTTTTGATTTTCCTTACATCAGGACAAGGGCAAAGAAATACAAGCTGAAAATGGACATTGGCCTTGATTATTCTGAAATAAGGATCGGCAGGGGAGCCCAGAAGACAGCGCAGGTAACAGGGATAATGCATTTTGATGTTTTCAAGTTCATCAAGAGGGCTGTCTACAAGACCTTAAAGACAGATGTCTATACATTAGATGCAGTTTCAGAGGAAATTCTTGGAGAGAAAAAGATTGATGTTGACATGAGCAGACTGTCTCCTGCATGGGATGAGACAAGCGATGAGCTGGGCCTTTTTGCAAAGTATAATCTTCATGATGCAAGATTGACGTATAAATTATGCTTGAATTTGATTCCAAACCTGTTTGAGCTGGTCAAGGTTGTGGGCCAGATGCCTTATTCTATCAATAGGATGAGCTTTTCACAGTTTGTTGAGTGGTATATATTACGGCAGGTCAAGAGCCTGAAAGAGATTGCTCCTAACAGGCCCGGCTATAATAACCAGATGGCACGGCAGGCAAAGAGATTGAAAGGTGCTTTTGTTTTTGAGCCGACCCCGGGATTGTACAAAGATATCATTGTGTTTGATTACAAGAGCCTGTATCCTACAATAATTGCCTCTCATAATATCTCTCCTGGAACAGTCAACTGCTCTTGCTGCGAGGGAAAGAACAAGGCGCCTGTTGACATGATTGATGCCTGGTTCTGCACTAAAAAGCGCGGTTTTGCATCAAGCATAATAGAGGACTTGATTACAAGAAGGTCCAGGATCAAGGAGATGCTTAAGGAAAAAGACGATGTATTGCTCAATGCAAGAAGCCAGACCCTGAAAGACATGGCAAATTCATTCTATGGATATCTTGGTTTTTCAGCAGCAAGATGGTATTGCTATGAATGCGCAGAATCAATCCTTGGCTGGGCAAGACAGTATATCCATAAGGTGATAGACCAGGCAAAGGAACAAGGGTTTGATGTGCTGTATTCTGACACAGATTCTGTTTTTATCCGGCTAAAAGACAAGACAAAAGAAGATGCTGTCAAGTTTGTTGAGAAGATTAACATGGACCTGCCAGGTGTCATGGAATTAGAATATCAGGGATTTTATCCAGGCGGAATATTTGTATCCACAAAAGCAGGAGAGTCTGGCGCTAAAAAGAAGTATGCCTTGATTGATGACAAGAACAATGTAAAGATAACTGGTTTTGAGACTGTGCGAAGAAACTGGTCTTTTATTGCAAAAGATGTGCAAAAAGAAGTGATTACCAGGATTCTTAAGGAGCAGAATGCTGATTCTGCTGTTGATTATGTAAAGAAAGTCATTGCAGACTTGAAAGAAGGCAGGATTCCTGTTGAAAAAGTCTCTATCCGCACTCAGCTGTCCAAGGATATTGATGAGTATGACAATGTCGGCCCTCATGTTGCAGCTGCGCAAAGGATGAAGTCCAAGGGGCTGGTTGTGGGCCCTGGCAGCATGATAACTTATGTTGTCACAAAAGGAAAAGGAAGGATAAGAGATAAGGTAAAGCTTCCTGATGAAATAAAGCAGGGCGATTATGACGCAGAATATTATATCGACAACCAGATAATTCCTGGTGTTGAACGAATTTTTTCTGTAGTGAATGTCAAAAAAGAAGAATTAATGGGCAAGGGTTCTCAGAGCAAGCTGGGAAGTTTTATTTAAGTTTGAATGATGCTTGTGCTGTCTTTTTGCTTGTCTTCTTGCATTCGTTTCAGGATATCTTGTATCCTGAATTCAAGCTCTTCTTTTGAGCTTGGGCGCAAATCTGTCACTATGTCTTTCTTGATTTTTCTGGACCTTTTATCTTCTACGCATGGCTTTCCTTCTTTAAAGCAGAGATATGGCCTTAATTCTATGTAGTCTTTTTGTATCTTATGAAGCATTCCATGGGCAGGATTTCCATTTACCATTATTGAAATATACTTGCCGACTTCAGAATAAAATATGCATTGGTGCATGATATAAACTCTTATATCTGATTCAGTTACTGTTGTGTGCCTGCTTATGTCGCTGATCATAAAAGCAGTAGGCTTTTTTTTGCGGGCAAGAACATAGCCTTTTCTAGTATTTGCCCAGTCCACCATTTCACTGAAAGTTATTTCTCCTTTTTTATGGTCAACTTTCTCTAGTTTTCCATAGAGGCGGCTTGCCTTGAAACTAAAATCCATCCAGGTTCCTGGCTCATATTCTTCCAGTCTTCCTTTTTCTTGGGTCATTTCTCCAAAACCTTTTGTTCCATTGCTTTCTGCCATAGCTATCCTTTGATTTTGATAGTTTTTAAAGCTTCACAAAATAATCACTTGCTGATAACAATAAATGCATTATATAATTTATATAAAAAGGCTTATATATTTAGAAATACAGTACATTATAGCAAGATTCTAGATTGGTGAATAAAATTAGAATAAGAATCAAAACTAAATTGACAGACCCGAGCTAATGGAACCCATCTTCTTTTTCAATTCAATGGAGCACTTAGAGCCCAAATGCCCGAAGTGCGAGACCAAGATAGAGTATGGTGTGACAACTGAATGGGATGACAAGAAGAATTCTCACAAATGCAAGAAATGCGGGGAGATTCTGGAATAACACCACAAATATATCGAAAGTTATAAATACTTACATAGCTTATTTTTATACTATGAATAATAAAGAATATATGCAAATTATTGAAAAAAAAGAAAGACTTGATAGGCGTCTTTTTGACTTGTCCAGCAAGGAGAATATTGATAATCTGGAGAATTTTTTAACAGAACTTTCTACTGAAGCCGGAGAAACAGTGATAGGCGTGCCGCTTGTTCAACCATACGGTGGACCTGTCTGCGGCTACATTGCATTGCCAGAGAGCGAATACACTAAAATGCGGGCCGCTTTAAAATCCAAAGAAGTGCAAAGCGTTCCTCTAGAAGTGGGCGTTCCGTATGATAAAAAAAGGATTGAGATTAGCAGAGAGCAGTTAAACAGAAAATTTCAAATTCCTAAAGCGTATAAGAATTTCATGGAAAAAATAAAAAAGAGGGGAGCAAATAAAATAGAAGTTTATCAGGACCTTGCATTTAATTACTAAGTTTCAAATAAATCTGCGTGTAATTCTATTGTTCTTTTAACACGCGCCCAGTCTATTTTATTTATCCAATCAAAGAAAATTTTATTCGCGAAATGGTTGTTGTCGATTCTGAAAGAGCTAAAATCTTTTGAGATTAAATATTCTTCGAAGGAAGGAATAAATAATGTTTCTGGTTTTGACTGCGCATATGACTTATTCCATTTATTACCGATTACCAGATTTACAATTCCATCAGGCAGATCCAGAGATATACTTTTTGCTTTCTCATATGCTTTTATTTTATTTATGTCGCGTGCATAAACAATTATTGTAGGCACTTCCCACGCGTTTGTCCACAGTTTATTTTGATTTAGCTTTCTTGTATTTGTTCCAGCAACTAAAACAAAATTTCCAATATCGGGATTGATTTCATATTTGTTTGCATGCAATCTGAATTGTTCAAGAATATATTCCATGGAATCCTGCTCACATTTAATGATTAACTCATTTTGTTTTCCACACCCCACCACAGTTATTTTTTGGCGTATTAATTCGTCCACGTCTTCTTCTTTGACAGGTGTTTGATCAACTAAAAAATACCTGTCGGCCCTCCAGCCTTCTTCCAGATTATACGAGCTGAATCTATTTATTGCCTCATGTTCTATTCTTTGTACTTTGATTTGATCACAATATTTCTGCAACATGCTTTTTATTTCTTCATAGTGGGGCCTTCCTTCTAGCAAATCCTCATGTAAATAACTAATTTTTACAGCGCAATCATCACAATAAAAAGAATCACTTGCAGGATATATATTGAATCCTGTGATTATTTGAATGCCTATCGCCGGAAAAAGCAAACCTCTTATTTTTCTGAGTTCGGCAGAGGTTTTATTTAATCCCATATAAACTTAAAGGCAGCAAGAATATTTAAAGCTTTTGTTTCTGAGCAGTGATAACAAGATAGAATGTGTTGATTATTATTTTTAAGCAATATCTTTGTACTCCCGGACACAAATTATTTGTGGCAAAGATTGTTTTCCATTATAAGAAGCCTGTGTTTTTACTGCCGCCCCCGCATTTTCAAAAGACGGTTTAATGCCATTGTAATGATACCAAAAAACTAAAGCGTATCTATCATTCAGATGGTTTAAAATGCGTTTTTTTAGATCTTCGCCTTTTAAGTCTTGATCAAAAAGAATATCGTCTAGTAATTCCTGTTCCTCCTCACTTCTTGCCCGAGTAGGCACAGCCAACAGTTCAGTTTTATCGCGCACCATATACATTTTCTAGATTTCTAACTATTTAAAGATTTCGGCATAAATAGAATGCAAGAAGTGCGGCGAGATCCTGAAGTAATTTTATATAGTTCCTTCTTTTATCGTGAAATATGAAGCGCCAATACACAAGACTTCACAGGCTTGCAGTTGATGTTGCATATGATCTTAAGATAGACTTATCTCCCACATCTTTGTCAGATGACGTATATGTTATAGATATATCTGGAGAGAGAGCAGGGCTTTCACTGGAATATTATCTTGAATATAACAACAGGGAGAGCATAGAGGCAGAGCGTGGTGACGATAAATTCTATGTCCTAAAAAAAGAACTTGACGGCTGGTATGTCTATCTGGAGCTGCCTGGAAAAAACATCATTTTAGCGCTGGAATCAAATAAAAAGACTTCTCTCGATAATAAGATAAAAGCAGCAGTAAAGAAAAATCCTGCTGTCCAGAGCTGGCCTGAGAAACAGCACGAGCTTGAGATCAAGATTGAAGACAGTGACTTGAAACACGTCACAGGTCTTCTTATCTTGAAATATATGGTTATAAAATCACCGACTGGTGACGAAAACACGAATCTTTAAATAATTTCAGGTCCTATACACGGATATGACACAAGGTTTAAATACGCCAAACCCTTTAGTAACATCCACAGTGGGGGAACTTGAGAATACTGCACAACGTCTCGCAAGAGAGTTCGGCATAGTTTTAGATAAAACACCTGCTTCTGGAATCTCTTATGAAACAGAGCTTGAGGGCAATAATGATGAGCAGTCACTGCACTATCTTAAAGATGCTCAAGTTGAAGGATATGAAGTCATTACTGCTGCTAGAAAAGATAATGAATTTAAAATAGCTGTCTGCGAAGGAAAGTATCTGGTTATTCTAAAGGTATTAGGGCAAGATCTTTATTCAGGAGCTGAAAAGCCGCGGGATACAAAAGTTGAAAAAGAGCTGGATGCTCTTATTTTTACTGACAGTGAAATCAGAAAGCAGCCAGAACAAAAACACGAAGTGTGTATCAACATAGAGCAAGAGGATGTTGATTCTATTTCTCGTAAAACAATTGAAAAATATCTTGCTTAAGAAATATTTTATGTATGTCCCTTCAACCCCAAACTCTTATGCTTGTCTATTATCAAGAAAGTCACAGTTTTTGCTGCCGGATTCCATTTATAGACTATTCTATAATCATCTAATGGATATGTAAGCCACGCATGATAATAACCCTCCCAAGGACCCCCTTCAGGCATAGGATCTTTTATTTTTCTTTTATTTTTCTCGGTTGTTGAAAGATAAATTTGTATAGCCTCTTCCCTGGCATTTATAATTTGCTTGTACGGCCGATAATTTTTATTATCTTTTAAACTCAGATATTTTTTAGTATATTCTGCTCTTGGCCAAATCCGGGATTTTTTCTGTTTTTCAACTAAAGCCAGTAATTGCGGCGCAATAGCATCAATACAAACCGCCATATCTTGAATAACCTGCCAAAATATGTCCTTGAACAGCTCTTGATATGTTTTAAGGTCTTCTTTCACTTCTTTATCAGTCAGATGCCTGGGCAAATCTTTCTCTATGTCTTGAATCAGTTGATTGTAAAGCTTTTTCAGGGTTGCCCAGTTTGGGCTTATTATCTTGATTTCAGCAGGATAGCGCTCTGCAAAAACCTCCACAAAGAAATCCATTTTTTCTGCAATCTGCGCAAATTGTGAATGGATAAAGCGGGTTGTTCTTCTGGCAGCTTCTATATTTCCTTTTTCCAGCTTCTTATAAAAATCAATCTGCAGCTTGCTTTTCAATGCTTCAAGCAACTCTTTAGTTGGTTCCATGGTCTAGACTGCAGTATTCTCATATTTAATCCTTTTGCATAAATATAATATATCACCCTCAAGTAGTCAACTGCATCAGCTTTATAAAGTATGACCAGGTAATACCGAGTATGAAGAAGAAGATCAGTATTTCTATTGATGAGGAAACCTTGCTGAAGATATTGGAGAGTATTGACAAGGGGAAATTCAGGAATAAGAGCCACGCAATAGAGTTTGCTGTGAACAGCTTATTGAAAAAATGACACTAGAAGAAAGCATACCGGATTATGAAGAGCCAAGAGATGAGAAAGTCTATACAGGCAGGAATCTTGAAGGCCATGAAATAGGCGATAAATTAGGAGAAGGCGGGTTTGGCGTAGTTTATATTGGCGAGAAAGACGGCAAAAAATTTGCGTTGAAGGTATTGCGGCAGAATAATCCAAGGCTTAGTTCAACATTGCGCAGGGAGTTCAAGGCGCAGGAGAAACTGTCTCACGATAATATCAGGGAAATCAAAGAATTCTGCCCATCTGCTTGTTTTGATGACAATGGCAATGAGCCGCTTGCCTTGCTTGTCATGGAATATGTTGCGGGCAGCCATCTTGATGTCACAAAAACAGATGCAGACAATTTTTACAGCATTGCAGTGCAGACCACAGAAGCGCTTCAGGCAGCTCACGATGCAGGAATCATCCACAAGGACCTGAAGCCCACAAATATCCTGATTACTAATGAAGGAAAAGTCAAGGTAACTGATTTTGGACTGGCAAAGATTGTGCAGGAACATTCTGTGCTTGAGCAGTCACTGCCTGTTACCAGCGCGCCTCATGAACGCAGCATCACGGGTCCTGGAACTTACGGCCATTTTCCTCCTGGAGAAGAACCTGATTCTCCTGCTTATGATCTGTATAGTCTTGGCGTGGCTTTTTTTCAGATGATTATCGGCAGAAAAGAGTATCCTGACCCAGATGTATATGACGATGTGAAAAAAGCTGCAGAAGAAAAGAAGCTTGTGAAGCCTGAAGCCATTGCAGAGCTTGTCAAGAACCTTGTCTCAAAAAAAGTAAACAGGTGCGCCAACATTGCTGAGATGAAGCAGATGGAGGGTTATCGCGCGATTGATGATGCTGAAAACAGATTCTGGAAAAAAGTTTCTACATTCTTGAAAGAACAAATCAAGTATTGTGATGAGCCTGCTGAAAACCAGGAAGAGCTTGTTGAGAATATGGAGAGCTACCTAAAAGTGCCAAGAAGCCAGCGCTTAAATGCAGTAAAAAATGTCTTGTCCCGGTTTTCTCCAAAAGACAGGGAATTCTTGGCTAAACAGATAGCATATCCTGACTTTTACACTTCGCTTGATTCAGACGAGTTGCTAAGGCTGTCTTTAACATTGTTCTCTTTTGAAGAACTAGTCAAGATTTCAGATTTAACTGACCCTGAACAATACCAAAAAATGTGGGACCGGTTCAATAAAGCATCAGAATTGTCAACTGAACTGGGTTTTGAAGATTATTTTGAACAACAAGAGATGGCGCTTTGGGCAAAACATCAAGATAAGTTTGACCAGGCAAAAGCTGCTGAAAAAGAGCGAAAAGATGCTGAAACAAGAAAATTAAAGAGAAAAAGACTTGAGAAAGAAGAGAGCGCGGGCCGATATTATGAATACGCCAAATTGATTAAAGAGGCAGACCCTAAAAAATTAGCTAAGCACCGCGATGAAATCATTGCGCTTGCATATAGAGAAGGGCTGGACATAGCTTTTAAGGTTGATGAGCACAGGCATAAAAGTCTTCTTGAAAGAATATTATCCCGCAATGAGCCAATGTCAGTTGAACTAGATGCTAGAAAAGAAGCAGAAAAATATTTCACAGACAGCAAGGGCCTGCCTGATGACAAGACATTGAAAAAGATAAAGAAGATTGGCAGAAAAAAAGGTGTTCTTGTTCACGACCTGGTCAGAAAAGCAGTCAGGCACAAAGTAAGACTTTCGGCATTTGGTGGTACAAACTCTACTTTTGAAGAAATGCTTGGCCTTGCAGAAAAGCAGGATGTTTATATTGGCGATATTATTGAGGATGTAGTGCAGGTAAGAACAAGAAAAATTGTTAATCTCTTGAGAAATAGCAAGGACCCTTTAAGACAAGCAGTACCTTTTCATGAATTATTCTATTTAGCCAGATCATATAACAGCTCATTTGTGTTAGATAGCCTTATAGAAGTTACCAAGATGCAGCATATTAATCAATCCAACTTTAGTTACCTTTTTCAAGATAAAGACAGCTTTAAGAAATATCCTGCGAGAAAATTCTGGAACAACTATCCTAAAGCAATGACTCTTGTAGAAGAGCGCAAAAAGCAGCTGATGGAAAAAATAAAAAAAGAATCTCTTGAGGAGAGAGTCAAAAAGCCCGGCAAATTAAGCAAGGCTTTAGCAGTTACAAGGCAGATGGCAAGCGGAATAAGCACAGCAGTTACTGAATCCCTCATATTCAAATGGTATAAGGCTCTTGCTGATATTGTACTTATCGAACCGGTTTGTGAGATAGCACAGTATATGAAGAATAAAATATCAAAAAAATCTCTTGAAAAAAAATCCAGAAAAAAGACAAGTAGTTCGCTGCTGGGCAGATTGAAATCAAGATTTGTTGACACAGATGATTCAATAGACTTGGAAAATCTGCAGGAAAAATACAAAAGCAGCGTTAAAAGCGGGCTTTCTTTCAAGCAAGCACGCAAGATGCTTGACAAGATTGCAAAATACCGGAGATATGATATTGATTTCTACAATAAAGACCTTGGTGACTTAGTGAGGCTGCAGGTGAATGAAATATTGTTTGGCGGCAGCGAGATGCCGCATAATGTTTTTATGCCTCAAATTGCAGGAAAATACATACATGATGCAAAACAGTTCGCAAAAAGGTACAACACAGACATTACTGACGTAATTCAAAAATTAGTAAAAACTAAAGCAAAAAATAAAATCAAACAATGTCTTCCAGATCCTCTTCCTCCGTACTCAACTCATTTTGAATATTATGAGCAGCTTGAGGAATTATTGGCTTTTGCAGAGAGAAATAAGACAGATATCAAGCAGATTGTTGATGAAGAGCTAAGAAAGAAAGCAAAAAAGTTTGTGCAAAATGCAGGCACTCCCTGGAGACCTGAAAGCATAGCAGACCTGCAGCAGCTTGCAAACTTAAATGAGCTGTACGGCGGTTTTGACGAAGAGCTTGACAGGGCGAT
>JGI10211J34971_10002677_pt1 | contig 14415 bp, 12 predicted proteins | sample Etolagsediment_FD_34971 | JGI IMG/M metagenome (IMG submission 34971) | reverse complement strand
ACGCTGCCGAGAGTGTATGGATTAACGCAGGCAAGGCTACGCCAGTATCAACTGGTCTTGCATTTGAAATCCCTGATGGTTGGGAAATGCAGATAAGGCCCAGGTCTGGCATGGCTTCAAAGTTCAACATTACTCTACCTAATTCGCCTGCAACAATTGACGCAGGCTACCGTGGTGAAGTGCTTGTTCTTCTAACAATCATTAGTTCGCATTGCAGCGAGTACGAGATTCATGAGGGTGATCGTATTGCCCAAGCGTGCCTGAAGAAGGTATACGACACAACCTTTGAAGTTGTCGATGAACTTGGTGATAGTGAGCGTGGTGAAGGCGGGCTTGGGAGTACAGGCAAATGAAAGTTAACTCACGAGCGAAGGGCGCACGAGGTGAGCGTGAGCTTGCTAAGGCATTAAGGTTTTATGGATTTGTTAATGCTGAACGGGGACAGCAGCATTCTGGAAGTCCTGATTCACCTGATATTAAGAACGCTATTCGTGGTGTCCATATCGAGTGCAAGCGTGTAGAAAAACTCAACCTTGACAAGGCTATGGAGCAGGCCCTCCGTGACTCTGGTGATGGTATTCCTACTGTTATCCATAGAAAGAATAATACAGAGTGGAAGGTTACGGTAAACCTTAGCGACCTTATTGACCTCTCGCTTCTTGTTCTTGATGAGCTTGATCGTCTCGTGTACGAGGAATCATGTGATCCATACAAGGTTAGTGATGTATCACCCGCGCTACTGGAGGATGACGATGCCGCTCTTTGAGTTTGTATGTGACAGGTGTGGACACAAGGATGAGTTTCTTATGAGTGGAAAGAACGTTCCAACAACGTGTGAGTGTGGCGAGTGTGGTGGTACAATGGTAAGGAAGATTAGCTGGTCTTCTGCACGCCTTAAGGGTGAAGGTTGGGAAAGGGATGGCTATGGCAAATCAATGGATTCGGGAACTTGATGGTAGACTTAGTTCAGTTGAAGGACAGGTTGAAAGGCTTAATGACATCCTTGGAAGTCTTATGAACAGGCTTGACATGGCTGTTGTTGAAGGGCCTTTCGTAATAAAAGAGTCAAAGATTGACAAACTTGAGGAGCTGATTCATGGAACAGAACAACGATTGGGCTTTGGGCGAGGAGATTCCGAACTATCGTGTGACGGTGGAGACGGTGAGGACGAAGACGGTGATTGAATTGTCAGATGAACTTAGTACGGAGTCAATCGTTTATGAGTTGTTACTCCCTGTTATCTCATCCCTAACATTCCTACCTTCGCAGACACGAGAGATTGCACAAGGTCTAATGGAGGCAACCACTCCTATGAGTGACAAAAGGTGGTGGCGAAATGATTGTGGTGAATGGATGAAATGAATAGAATGGTAATTCACTAAAAGGATTCAATAAGTACGCATAGAGATAGGACGGGCACGCCTCTCGAAGAAGCGCAAATTGCAAAGGGTGCAGCCTACCAAGTGTGGCCTGCTTGGTTCCGTCTGCCGCTCCGGCTGCATACTGGGGCGGTTTTATGATCTTGTAAGAAAAAACATATACTTTTTCTTACAAAAAGGAACCCCAGAGGTGATGTGCTTCTGGGGTTCTTTATCTCTAACCTACTGGTGGTTAGCTATACAACCGTAACAATAAACACTAATGTATTATTGGTTTCCTTCCTGCATTACACCACTTATATTCTCTGCCCAGTAGGTGAGGATGTTGTCATACTCGACAAGCTTCTCGTATGCCTTGTCACCAACCCTGCTACGAAGAGACTCACGCTGTTCACTTGTTAATGAATAGAGAAGTCTCCTGCTACGGATAGATTGCACAGCACTACGCGTATCGCCATCCTTAACAGCAATAGCATTGTTGATGTTCTGTCGTGGATCACGCCCTTGCTTGATGTTATTCATTGCCCTTCGCATATACATCCTGAACTTCTTATGCTCCTCTTCCATGTGGCCTGTTTTGAATTGACCTGGAGGAAACTCATCATAACGCCACTTCCAGTATGCCCGAAGAGAACCCTCAAGTGCTGTATCTCTATCGGATAATCCAACAGTAGCAAGAGCGGTTGACAATGGGGCTGAGGCGGGAATCCTTCGAGTGAAGAATGTGCTTACACGCTCAAAGGCTGTCTGATCCTTGTAAACACCATTGCCACTTGAGAACTTGTATAGCTCATCAAGTACCATGCCTGGAAATGTTGCGCCTGCAATAGCTACTGCGGGATGTGTATCAGGCCCACTTGCGTATCTTGCAACAGCAGCGAACGGCCCAGTTAATGTTGAGTACAGGAACGAATCAAACATGAACTTTACTGGCTCATCCTTTGCTTCATTGATTGCGGCGTGAAGTCCAGTAGTCCCCCCAAACGCAAGGCTAAGGATCATATAGCCCAATGCACCCTGACCAATCGTTGATCCAGTCACACGCCCAAACAGATAAGCCTCTGGAGTCTTCATCGCCCTCATTGCAGCAGAGAAGTTGTTCGGGCTATCCTTCCTTCCAGTCTTGTACGCGGAAGCAAGGGCATCAAAGGTGTCCTTCATCGACTCTACCTTCTTCATGCCATAGCTCATGAATGGGAATACCTCACCAAACCAACGGCTATTAGCGGCAAGCGAGTCACGGCCCTTAGATAGTTTTGCTGATGTAAGATACTGAGCAACCTGACGGATAAACCTAAGCCGTGCAGCATTCTCAGCTTCTGTTACCGGACGATTGCGCTTTGGCCGCATAAGCAGTTCAATATCTTTATTGCTCATTTTAAGGTTACTCTTCAGGAAGGTATGGTCATAGCTTGCAACTTCACCTTCGCCCCACATACGCCACTTAGCATCAGCAGCAGCTACAGCCATGTGTTCCTGAAGCTCGTTAACATAGTGGTGACCAAAGGCACGCTTCATCATGTCACCAGCAACACGAGTGTACTCTCTACCAGTCCGTGTAGGATCAATCGTCATGTTTACAGGGTCAAGTGTCAAAGCACCAAGAAGGTTGTATGTTTCCTTCAAGGTCATGCTACCTTCAGCACCCTCTCCTGTCTTCATATTCTTCAGGCCACGGAATAGTGCCTTATACCCAAGGAATGCAGGGATATTGCCTACTACTGATTCAGCAATGTTTGGGAATACTGAAGCAGTCAGCATAGCACCACGGTACAACTGCGCCAACGCCTTACCACGCTTTGCAAGTCTATACCAGGGGCTGTTTGGATCAAGTGCAACTCTTGTATCAGCAGGTAGTCCATTAAGCACACGCTGCATCGAGCCAATATAGGCTTCATCAACTAACCCAGTAGCGTGTACACGGACATCTTTATCAAACGTATCCTTCGATTCAATTACTTCACGGAATCGAGGGTTAAGCCCTGAATCAATAAGATGGTTAACACCCTCACGCATCGGCTCAAGTATGGATGAATCAAGTGTAAGTTCACGCTCGCTACGCGCACCCTGACCGAAGCGGCGCATATACGATATTGTTGACGATGACCTTCGAGTGTAGGCATCTGCATACTTGATCGGGTTAGCCTCAAGTATCTGGTACTTGTAACCATTGTACTCAAGTGTTGACGGGAAGTTGTCAATTGCTCTTAAGTATTCCTGTGCAAGGTGTGATGTGCCGCCATCAAGGTCTGAAGTCTTTCCACTCTTCGCTGCGCTTCCGGCAGTCTCAAAGTAGTTATCAATCTTTGCACTTATGTTTGGATCATGCTCGTTAAGCTTGCGGAGTACACGCCTAAGGTGTCCAGCTACACCACGGCTAGGTTTTTCTGGGTTATAGTGTGCGAGGATTGCATGAAGGTCTTCACCACTAATACGAGGCGCAATGTCAATGTTCTCAATGTCACGCGTCTCCCACTTGCGAACCCTTCCGTTACTATCTGTTGCAATGTTTCCATCCATGTCCTTCATGAGGATGGTATTGCCAGATTCTACTATTTCATACTCTACCCACTTGTTTGACATTTCATCATATATTTCAATTCTGTGTTCAAACTTGGGTGCGTTCTCCTTAGCGGCCATCTCGCTACCGCCAAACCTGAGCAAAGTCTTCATGTCATTAAGGAACTGAGTCTCGGCTGCTGTTAGCTCAACTTTGATATTTGGGAACGTGTTTGGTTCAGCGGCAAGCCTCCATTTAGGGACGGTAACGCCTGGCATTACTTCGATAGGTTCCATCATAGACTGTGCTACTTTTACACCTTCACCACGTCCATACGAATGGATCACCTCAAGGTGTGGAGCCATTTTACCACGCATAGCCTGTGCGTGATCAAGCACATACCTAAGGTCAGCAGCAACACTCGGAGTAATACCTTTGGCCGTAAATACATCAACCATAGGTTTGAATGTGTACTGATAGACTTTATCTCTTAACCCAATCAGGCCACGAATAAGATCGCTACTCTTTGCTGCGTTAGCCACACCTTCAATTGTTGAAGTGCTTTCATTGTTTACATCAATGGTATCATCTGTAGGCTTTGCTGATGGGTCTTGCGCCTTAGTCGCTCTTTCTTGGTTGAGCAGGTATTCATCAAGCTTACTTGGATCAGCACCAAACTTCTCTGCTGCTTCAGCCGCACGAGCCGCATTACCTTTATATCCATAGTTGATAGGTGAAAACTTCTCGGGGTCTTTTAGTACGTCACGAATAACATTATCAGGCGCATCAAAAGCCTTAAGCATTTCCCTTAGCGCAATATCGCCAGCGGCTGGGTCAATTTCATAAAGCTTCTTAATACCTGAAGCCTTAACGAGTCCACCCCAATCCTTCATGTAGACCATCGCTTCAAGCATCTTCTGATTTTCAGCGAAGCTTTCCTGCTGGAAGCGTGCAATCTCACGGGATTGCCATGGATGGGTTGTTGCGCCGAAGTATCCACCAAGCATCCAGTTGAACACCTGATCTTCCATCGGGTCTTTACGAAGTGTTGACGGCCCACCTTGAACGACAGCGCCAGCTAATGCCTTCAATACCCTATCAGCAGAACGAGGCTTTCCGGCAATCATTAGCTTTGATGTAATCGTACCAACATTGCCGATAAGCCCAAACGCTCCACCGTAAGCTGCACCGCTACCTAAACCATGAAATCCTGCTGAGATTCTCTCGCTAAGGTCACGGTCATCCCAAGGGTTAATACTAAACCCAGAGATTGCCATGGCAGGTGAAAGCTCTGCTGCACCATACATTGAACCCTTGAGGATATTCTTTGCGCGTGTGCTTAGACGGCTTCCATTGATAAGGCTCTCGGCACTTCTAAGCGTAGTTTTAACGGCAGGTGCTTTTAGGATACTCGATGAGAAAAGCATCGGCACAGAGCGTCCTTTAAGTAACCCGCCGAATGCCTGCCCGACGCCCATTGGGCCTGCAATGCTTTGTGCACGTTTGATCAAATCGCCAGACTTGAGTACAGACTCAATTACTGACGTAGTGGCTCCGGCCTTCTTTAGTGATTTGCCAACGATCCGTTTAGCAACAGCCTTCTGCAATCCTTTAGAACCCCAGAAGAGTGCAGCCTTTGATGGTGCTGTAAGGATGTCAGCCGGATCGGGGACAAAGCCGATAAACCCAGCAAGGTTTCCAACACCACGAGCAATCTTACCCGCAACAGACAGAGGTTCACTGCCAGTATGGATGGTTGTGTAGCCTTCAAAAAAGCCTGTACCAAGCTGTGTGAAAACATCAATCGTCTTGTCAACGAATGACGGATCATCAGCTTCAGGAAGAGCAAACTCCGGCCCTACAATGGACTGGAGTTCGTCTCGATCTTCCTGTGTAATCATGCTTATCGGCATATTACCAGACCTAATAATCTAAGAGTGATGCAAGTGCTGAAATTGTTTCAACATCCATTAGACCTTGCCCTTGTGCCCTTGTGCCCTCTGCGAGATTAAGAAGCCCGGACATATCGGAGAATGCCTCACGAGTAATTCCCGGCTGAATGAAGTCGGTAATTCCGTGTGTCCATCTTCCTGGCTTTCCTTGTGCCACAAGTTCTTCGATCTGGCTCCGTCTCATGTAGCGTGGGATATTGTACCCACGATCAAGATAAACTTCACGAACATTCTCAGGGATTTCGACAACATCTTCAGGAGCAGTACGGCCAGTAAGAAGACCGGGGCTTTCGTCTGTTCCTATCAATATCTCAAATGCTCTGCCGCTCCTCTCTCGCCTCGATTTTAGATCCTCTGTTTGAGCTTCTACTTGCGACCTAAGCACACCAATCTGTTCAAGAGACTCTTCATGTCTCTTGTTGATCTGGTTTGTTTGCGCCTCAAACATTTGTCGAGTTTCTTCTGCACGCCTTGCGCGTTCACTAGCATTATCTGCAAATTGGGCCTTGTATAGTCCCTCTTGGAACGCTATTTGCGCTGCTGATAGGTCTGCTTGGAATTGCCTGTTAGCATTGTTTTCTGCTACTTGGAATTGCCTTGCCGTAGCAGCTTCACGCTCACGCATAGCCATCTCTTCACCACGCATACGCATTTCATCCTTAGCCTTGTTGCGGGCTGAGGCTATCCTGTAAAGCTCTGACATGAGCTGTGGATAAGGGTTCTGCTGTTGAAAAATCTGGATTGCCATTTACTATCTCCTTAGTAGGATGATGTGTGCGTTGGGCCTGTAGTCATTGTCCGGCTTTGTTGATACCGTGGCCTGCTTACGGCATCACGCCCTTGCAGTGACAACTGATACTTTCTGCGTGCTTCTTGGTCTAAGAAGTCGTACCAATTTTGGTATGGGAATGAAGTATATGGGTTGATATACGGGTCATCAAGTGTTTCTGCGGCAGGGATAGGTCTTGGCTGCTCACCCGTAAACCTATAAAGCTGTCGCTCAGGCCCACCACCACGGATTTGGTATCTACGAGTAAATGGCGAAGATGGGTCAGCCATATCTTGTATTGGGATGTGGCTTACAACTGGGCCTGTTGCGTATGTCATGCTATCAGGCTGTGCTGCCCCCGCCATTCTATTTAACCACAAGATATCAGAAATGGTTGTATCAGCAGCCTGGTTTAATAGAGTGTCTGCTGTTACGGTTGGCCGCTGAGGTGTCGGCTGGCTGTTTGTGACTGGAGGCATAGCCATCGTGGTGTCAATAGGTACCGGTACTCGTAGAGGCATACTCCTTAGTGTGTCTACAGGTGTAGGCATACTTCGCAGTGTGTCTACAGGTGCTTGTACCCGTACAGGTGTATTAGCTTGTGGAGTTACAGGTGTTTGTACCCGTGCAGGTATATCCGTTGGGGTATCTACAGGGCGGCGTAACGGTAAAGGTGTCGCTGATGTGTCTACAGGTGCTTGTGTATTTGTTGGTACAGGTGCTGGTGTGCTTGTTGGTGCAGGTGCTTGTGTATCCGTAGCCATATCTGTGGTATACAGCTTGCCACGCCACATGAACACAGCCCCTGGCCCCATCATGTCACGATACGTTCTAAAAGCATCACCAAAATTCATTCTATCAGTAGTCATGCCATCACCAGATTCCGGCTGTGTAGCCTGTGGTGGGTTATAGACTCGTTCAGCTATCGGGCCTGGTGCGGTAGGTTGATACCGAAGGCCAAAAGACTGCGGAGCAAGGTTCACGCCATTTGGTAAGTTTCTATAATCTTCAGACCTGCTACCCCTAGGCGTGTTATCGTCCCTATTGCGAGAAAAAAGTCCAATCAAGTCTCTAAGTGTAATCTTCTTTCCACCTGTTGATTCCTGACCTGGGAGTGGCCTGTAATCATCTGCCATAATTTCCTGTCGTGCCATTTGTTATCTCCTTTACGGCTGAGGGTAGAGGCCCATCTGACGGCCCACTCCAATTCCTAACTCGTTCCTGGTTTGGTCATAGCCAACACTATTACCACTATCAAACAATCCCATCTCATTCCCAGCAAGGAATCCACCGACTAACGTTGGTGCAATACCCTGCATTGTCTGGGATGCCATAGAGGATTGCCAGTTGCGATAAGAAGCCTGATCCTCTTCACGCTGAAACTGCTGTGGCAAGAGCTGCTGGGTTAGTCCAGCTTCACGCTGCTGTGCGGAATTGATTAAGTCACTCATCGCCATTGTGCGGAACTCTGTTGACTTAGTCTCACCAATCTGCCTTGCTGCAACTGGATCAACACCTTGACTAATCAACTCAGCGATTGTGCGCCGCTTAACCGTGTCAGCATTTGCTTCTACCTGTCCCTGCTCCTGATTAAAACCGCCGAAGCGTTCAAGGTAGTTACGCGCTTTATCGGCAGCATTAAACTCAGGAAGACTTTTTTTCGGGCCGAGTAGTCCAGCAAGTCCACCAAGTCCACCACCAAGCGCACTACCAACCATCGCTCCGCCTGGGCCAAAAAACGCACCAACGCCTGTTCCAAGGAGTGAACCTACACCTTGACCTGTTGATGCCCAATCTTCATTATATGGCATACCTAGCTCCTACTTTTCAAAAACGTCACGGGAACCGTGTGAATCAATCTTTATATGGAAGTCAAGCTCGTGAAGGAACACATCACTCGCGTAGGTATCATTGACCGTATTGCCACGATACAGCCGTCCTACAAGCATAGAGCTAAGACCACCCTGAGTCGTGTTAGGTGTAATATCACCAATTGTTCCAATAAGATGATCGTTCTTTACTCCGCTTGCAGCCGATACATCAGACACTCTAGATGTTGTTGGGAAAGTATCCCACACATTAGCCCATGAGTATTCAAGTCCCCACTCTACATTTCCAGCTCCAGTTGTAGACGGTGACCAATGGCAATGGGCGCAAATCGTTGAACCCTCTTCCATTTTATGTGGAAACTGGACAGTAAAGAATAGCTGATCACCTTTACTAAATGACCAGCTATACACGCCCGTACTCCCTGACCCATCATCAGCAAGTTTTACCCATGTCGGAAGTCCAGATGACCCATGCGTCTTAAGCGCTGTCGCTGCAATTCTCACATCATCATATCGAGGCAGTACATCAAGCCATCCAGTTGATCGAGGCGAACTGATCCACACCTTCTCGCCATCAGCATACATATGGGTATCACGGCCAAGGTAGACAGATCCTTTAGATGCACTAAGCGAGTCAGTCTGAACATCCTTGACATTCTTGATCGAGTATCCACTAAGGTCAAGGTCGCGTGTCATTCGTTCTGCAAACTGTCCATCATCAACCTGAATGCGTGCTGAACCACGGCCATCCTTTGTTTGCAGCTCTACCCTGTGACGGTTCTTATCTTCCCTTACAACCTTTAACTGTGCTTGGCTATTCCTTACGTCCTGAACCTCACGCCAGAGTTCTTCAAGCGCAAGGTCAATATCACGGCTACCTGTTCGTGGTGCGCGGCGCTTATCCATTAGTGAACCCCGCTTAGGTTGCGATAGACAACACCAATGGAATCAATAAGACAATCTCCTGCAACGCTTGTCAGCTTAACCTTGATCCCTCGATCACGAGTGTTAAACGTGCTAACCTTCATCTTTGTCTCATCATTAGATGTAAGACTGATTGAGTTTCCATCGTGGTCTTCCGCTGAAATCGTGCCACTCCATGTTGACCTTTGATATGGGATTCTGATCTCGTAGAACTTCTTATCCTTTGAGTTTGTACCCATGTCAAGAACCCTTGAGTACCACGAATAAGGTCGCCTTGATGCTTTATTGGAAAAGATTGAATACATTTTGACACTATCACCTGCATAGACAACACCGTCACGCCCGATAAGCATTCCTTTAAGTAGCGAGTTTGCAGTCATTGTCCATAAATCCCATCGCTTTGCGCCAACAGAGTACGCGAACACATATGTGTAATCAAATCCCTCTGTTGTGTATTGAAACGCAGCACAGAATGCTTTTCGTTCTGGCTCAAAGAATGCAATTGGCTTATATGATGTTACGCGGTCATTCCATCCAACACCTACAGCGCCTTCACCATTCAAGATTGTATCGCCAATAGGCATAAACCCTGATCCAACGTCAAGGTAAAGCCCCTTTACACCAGCGACAAAGATTCCAAACTCATTAGCGATAACGCCCTGTGGCCCCTCAACACCAATCCCATCAAAGTCATCCTCAATGTATGGCCCATTAGGATTGATACGCCACATCTTGCTTGACGAGAACACATAAAACTTTCCACGCCAAAAACACATTGCCGTAGGCTTGTCCGATAATATAACAAAATTAGTGGAAAGATTGAACTGATCGTACTTGCCAGGCTCGCTAAGGTAAAGGATGCTTGTGTTATCACAATCACCGTCAAGGCCACCACAATCACCTACAAGAAGTTGATCATTGCCAACACATGATATACCATACTTTGGTGTACAAATCGTAGCGTCTGACGAGTATCCTGAAAGCGAATCAAATGTTTCAGCGAGTCTATTCCTGTCGTACACCTGATACTTGTAGTACCCTGATGTACCAGCAAGCGTAACCTCATTCTTTGCTACTGTGAAATCAATCTTCTCGACAACTCGTGGGATGCTTGCAAACGATGTACCAACAAGCGAGTTCTTTGTACCACGAAGAATGTATGCTCCAGTTACACGCTGCGATATATCTGTAATGACAGCCTCTTTTAGGTACAAGTTGAGTATGATCGGCTTTCCGTCTTCAGAAGGAGTAATGGTTGTAATTGGTTCAGACATTGGTGCGATCTGATAACCGTCATACTCTAGTGCTATATGATATGTAAGTATCTCGCCAGCACGAATACCATCAGCATCCTGTCCTGATGATTGGTACGCCATGCAGTACATATCTGGTGTGTCGGTGTATGCTGTTGCATCAAACGATATATCAGTTGTACTTAGAATAAGAACTGGTATTTCACCTGAGATGACACCTCCATACTCTGATACAAACTTTATATCGGTGTCGTTTCCAACACCTAAGCTACCAGACCATCCAGGCGCAAACATTGTCATGCCTGTAAGATCAATACTTGTCGTAGCCTCTGGTGATCCAACTGATGATACGGTAACACCCATCTCGCTAAAGGTATACAACCCTTCTAATGAGTAAAATGCATCAGAAGCGGCCATTGCTTGTACTGCACAGTCAGGGTCAAAGATCATCAGCTTTGTAGACGAGTCTGTTGATACTGATACGGCAAGGTATGGTAAATATGCGCCACTATAATATGACCTAAAGAGTTGCGCCTGAAAACTATTGACCAGCTTATTATAGTATGGCGGTTCAAGGGCTGGTGCTGCTCTGCCACCTATCGACATAAGCCTTAAATGACTACTTGCAAAATGATAACTTGCCCTATCGGTGTAATCAGTGCCGTATGTGAATGGCTTTAATATAATTGCAGCAAGTCCAACACGCTTCCACACATGATCCTCGCTGGTAGCTGTCACCTTTGGGCCAACTGTCCCCTCTTTTGCTGTAAAACAATATCCAATAAGTTCAGCACCATTAGTTGGTGAAGCACTACTATCAGTATTTCCAACATTAAAGAATGGTCTTTTAATGGTATAAATATCAAATCTTGTTGATGTTTCTGTTACATCGTTAGCTAAGAAGAAGTGTCCATCTGACCGAGTTTCCTCATCCTCACCCTTCAGGTTTGGTGTAACATTATATGTATCCATGCCATTGTTTGTAGAACCATATTCTGGATGGCTATCTGCACTCCTGAATATAAGTGTTGCATGGCCTACGCGATACTCCTCATTGATTGCAAACACCTCGTCTACATCTTCAGACCTTAGCTTTACAATCGGGACACCACCATTCTCTTTGTGCATTGCAAAGTATAGGTAGCAGTTTGTATATGTTCCACCAGAGTTGTATGTGTGGTTGTCGGATATCATATCGCTTACAACATATTCATCAGGCTCCTCTAACCCAGCGGTTCCCCACCCATTGATCACAATTGCCTTGTCTTTTGTTAAGGTAAGATCTGTCCCCGTAAGCGATGTTATGTGTATGCGATATACTGTGCCGTACTCAGTATCGTCATCATCATACGCAAAGAAGTGATTTGGGGAGGTAGGGTCTTCACATACAGCCTGAAGAGATGTAAACGCCAGGTTGACGAGTGTTACTGTAAACTCAGTAGATAAGTCATAGTCATCAAATGCCCTAATGGTATCACCTTTCCATTCGATACCAATATGAACCACTTGTGCGTATGATCCTTCGTAAGCTGTAATAACTTTATGAAGACCACCAAACCCAGCCGATACATCATCAAGGCGTTCAAGTTTTGCGTCAAGGTATTGTGGTGTAGTAGGGCAGGTTCCTGATCCAAACTGATCATTCTTTAGATACCCATACCACTTTGCATCTTTTGTTGCACCCATGCCAATATGAACTTCATGCCCATGAGTTGCTAATGCAGCATAATCATCATCAGCATCGAATGATGTACTCGAACTTGTAATGTTTCCGCGTGTACCTTCTTCAAAGTTGTTCACATACGCAAGCGTTGTAGCGCTATGGTCAATATAGGCAAGCGTTCGTGTACCATTGCTTGACTCAATGAAGCACATTTGATCAGCAGGAATGTTGTTAGATGAACCGTCAGCCTCTTCGGTGTGACCAGGCATTCCACCGAGTTTNCCACCCTCAAGAATCGGGTCAACATCAAGAGAGAATGTTGCNGCGTCCGNCGGGATATCTGTTTCACTCGGAGTGCTGATAATGCCATNTTGAAATGTTCTTATTTCTGATAGCGATTTAGGCATCCAAATCCTCCGGTAGTATCTTTCTATGCTTTTCGCCTGAAAGTGCCTTAGAAACGCTGTAAGGCTTATTTAATGGCATTTGGTGTACTGACCGTTAGTACGACTTTGTAGAGCTCGACTGGACTTGTATTGTTTGGGTCAAGGTTTCTGGTTAGCGAATGTGGGATTGTGTATTTCAAACGCCGTCCAACTTCCTGCAAGACCCTGACAAGGAATTCTGAGCAGAAGAGTTTATTCGCGCCTGCCTTGTTTGCATCGAACGCTACCTTTGCTAACTTGAACCAGTTCTCGTATGGCGTTCCTTCTAGTCTGACAAGCTCTTCTGCAATCACATCACGAACTCCAGCAAATGGCATGGGCACATAATGGATGCGATCTTTCTTGTGTTCGGCAAGCCAGTTATCGAGAGGTGTTCGTGCTACACCACCTTTAAGTGTGGTGGATTCATAGACAAAGATTTCACTATCATCACGCCTGATCATGGCAACATGAGATGGTGTAAACTCTTTTCGGAAGAACGATACTGGGTGCGTGAATAGCGAAATGATCTTTGAGAAAAGACCATGGCCCTGTGTAAAGAGAAAGTCTCCGGTATTGAAGTTAGCCAATGTGAAGTACTCCTACTTTTAATAGTGCAGCGATAGCCCCGAATAAGGCTGATACACCAATAGCAATACCAGTCATCCATGCTCGCCACTTCTCTAATGCAGACACACGCTTCTCCATTCTCTCTGCATATATATCGAAATGGGAGATCAGTTTATCGAACTTCTTATCAAGTCCGTCAAGCCGCTCTTCCAATCGTGCCAACCTTTCTTCATGCAGTACGCACATTGTTCTACGCTCTTCCATTGCTAACCCTCTGAGTACGCTGGGCGGTAATGGACATGAATGTGTTCGTGCCCTGGTCGATTCGTTTCATAGATAACACGGTACTTATCACCTAATGCAGAAGATAGTTCGTGTACAATTTGCCAAACATCTTCTTCGTTATCAAAATATTTTGTCCTGAAGTCAACAGCATATCCGTAATAATGAACCGACCCAGCAGAATGAATATTATCCCTTGCCGATGTTACAACAAGTTCTTGTCCATACTTAAGCCAAATCTTCTCAGCATTAGCAAGGACTGGCCGCATTGAAATATCCAATCCCCAAATGTTCACACCGTCTTTCAGAATCACTTGTTATGCCTCAATGTGAAAAGAATCCTGTTGTTGCTTGCATCAAGTATTAAATCACTACACTCAAGAACTTTTTCAATATCTGTATTTTTACTTTTTCAGTTATTTAGCAAATGGGTTAGCAACATATCTTTGCGCGGTTGCATTATAGTTTTCCGTAAGTTCTTGATTAGATAATACTCTGTTGTAAATCCTGTAGTCGCCAGCCGCCATATTTGGGGTAGCGGTACTAAGTCCAATCTCAACAAGATGGTCATATGGCGTATTATAATTCCCATATGTTGGTGCTGTATCAATACCAATCTGTGTTATAGTACTTCCATCAACAGTCCACAGGGAAAGAGTAGATGCTGTTGTGTTATTTATCAATGCTAAATAGTGCCATGTATTGGCAGCGAGTGCCCCGGATGACACAAATATCGCATCAGGCGCACCATTGCCATACGAAAACGCAATACATCGTACAGTTGTAAGGCTGGGATTAGTAAGCGCTATACCCCCACTTCCGCCAGCCGCCGGAGGGTTTCCGTTTGTACCATAATAATTTCTAAGTA
>JGI10211J34971_10002675_pt1 | contig 14417 bp, 8 predicted proteins | sample Etolagsediment_FD_34971 | JGI IMG/M metagenome (IMG submission 34971) | reverse complement strand
CAGAGCGGTGTACCCCCGCGAAGCCAGACCCCGACCGGACCGGCTCAGTCGTGCGCCTTCGTCCAGGACGACTTGAACGCGGGCGAGTTCAGCAATGCCCACGAACGCCATTCGACATGGCCGTCGACATAGGCGGTATTGGCCCCGTTTTCATGGGTCTTCGGGACATATTGAGGGGTGGCCCGGAGAAATAGGGAGCCCCAAAATAGGTCCCGGGAAAGCTCTCGTACCGGCGATCTCCCAGCATGTAGAGATTGTCGGGATCCGCAATGCTGTTCAGCGGAACGGATCCGCCGCGAGCGTTGCCCGTGCCGTGGTCGTAGCCCAACCCCCAGTCAGCCGAGTTGTTCCCCCAGCCGCAGTAGTTCCAGCCGTAGTCGAGCATGTAGTTCACGCCGTTGACCGTCGTTTTAACGTCCTCGAGGTACTGCATATCGCAGTCGTAGACCAGCCAGTCGTTCACGTAGGGATAGAGCAACGACGACCAAGACTGGTTAGTCGGCATCTGGTACGCGGGAAGGTACTCGTCGAAGTCGTCGGCATACATGCGCCCGGCGAGGGAGAGCTGTTTCTCATTTGCCGCACACGAGGCCCGGTACGACCGCTCCCTCGCGGTCTGGAGAGCCGGCAGAAGCATGGACGCCAGGATCGCGATGATGGCTATCACCACGAGCAACTCGATGAGCGTAAACCGGGACACATCTCTATGCATGGTCTTTCCTCCTCCTTATTTGGTCCAACACAGACCGAAGCGGGCAAAACGACTATAGGGATAATTATACACAAGCATTGCGGCATGGACAAGCGAAATCGTGATGCCCCTCCGTTGGGGTCACTCAGGGGCAGATGACCATGTCCGCCGTGGCAGCCTCCAGCAGTTTCCAGCACGTCAACTGCATGCGCGGAAGATGGAACGGGCCTTTCCACAGATTGCCTTTGAGCGGCACGGACAAGCGTCCATCGCGATGCAGGTACCCGAACCACTCGCCATGTTCCGGGTCGGGGAAACGAGCGTACGCCCAGTCGTGCACCCGTCGATGCCAGTCTGCGTACTTCGCATCACCGGTCAGTGACCATGCCAGGAGGGTGGCAATGATCGTCTCGTTCTGCGGCCACCAGAACTTCATGTCGTGCCAATACTCCTGGACCGGCAACCCCCTGAGATCACGAAAGTAGAGGATGCCGCCGAACTCTTCGTCCCAGCCTCGTTCCCACATCCAGTCCAGCATGCTCGTGCCCAGCCGGATCAAGCCGGCGTCATTGTGACGGCAACGCGCCTCGTGCAGGATGAACCAGGCTCCCTCGATGGCATGCCCGGGGTTCAGCATCCGCCCGTCAAAGTGATCGTGGACCTCGCCATTCGGTCCCACGGTCTCCATGACGACCCCCAGGTCGGGCTTGACAAAGTCCCGGCGGATCTCGTCGATGCTGCGGTCGATCCACTCGGTGGCGCCCTCATATCCCACGGCGTCCCGCAGCTGCTGGGCCGTACCGATCGTGATCATGGGAAACCCGATCCCTTTCGACGGACGCTCCGCCGTGAACTTCGGCACCGATGCTCCCGGGGTCGTGTTGTAGGCAACGAAGCTCTCGAACAACTCGATAGCCCGATCCCTGTACCGCTCATCTCCCGTGGCCTTTGCGAACTCCGCAAACGCGATGGCCGCAAAGCTCTCGCTGAAGTTGTAGCGACGTTTCCGGACAGGGCGCCCGTCGCGTGTCAGGTGGAAGAACATCCGTCCGTCATCGGCCCGGTCGAACGCATGACGTTCGATGAATTCGATCCCGTGTCGGGCCAGTTCGAGCCATTCCTCCTGCTTCGCAACGGTGTTGTACAACTCTCCGAGCAACCACGTGAACCGGCACTGCTGCCAGACTCCTTTGTCTGTATCGATCGGTGAGCCATCCCGGTTCACGCACGTCAGGAAACCGCCGAACTCCCGGTCAACGCCATGCCGCAGCCAGAACGGCAGCGTGTCGTCGAGCAACCCGTCGCGGTAGATCCGCAACAGTTCGTCAAGCCGCTGAGCGTCCATTTCTGTTTCTCCGAAGGCCTAACGTGCAGGTTCGACGACGTTAATCGTAACCGGAGACGACGTCACTGTTCCCTTCCACAGGGGCAGGCCGCCGTCGGCTGCGCCGTCACGACTGGACTCATACTTGACCGCTATCCGCACCTCCCCCGGTTCGACGTCCAGGTCGATGTGGTCGCCATACGTCCCAACACCGTAACGGGCAAGCAGGAGTATGTGCCCCGGTTGCAGGACGCTTACGCACTTCGGCCCGAAGGGCTCTTCCCGCAGCCTCGCGTCCTCGTACAGATCCAGGTGCCGAAGCCCCTCGTCCCCCTGCTTCGACGCGAGCACGAGGTAGTGGTCGTGTGCATAGTGGTTCACGGCGATGGGCTCATCGCTGACATTGCGGAGAGCACCCACAAAAGTGAATCTCGTGTAGTGTGACCACGGACCGTTGCGTCCCTGCCGACGTTTCAACCGCCGCACTTCCTTCCCGTCCGGAGCCAATGCCAGACGCAAGCCGTTCGACTCCTTCCCCCACGACCACCTGTCGGTATCCGCGGCTTCTCTCAATGCGTCGAGCCGTTCCTTGTTCCGGTCCTCGACCGGGATGAAGTAGGTTGTGTCGGACGGCAGCAGGAAACCGTCTTCCTTCGGCAGTCTGCGCAGGACGAGCAGGTACTTCTGTCCACCCCTGAGATTGGGAAAACTCGGACCGTCGGCCATCACCGGGGCGAGCATGACAAGTCCGTCGCCACGCGGCTGTGGGGGCGGCTCGGGCTTCTTCGCCCAGCTCACGACGGGCACGCTCTGCCCCGCCTTCACAGTTCCAGACGGGTCCAGCAAGACCTCTTCCACCGCAATCTCCGTATCGTGGTACCAGCGTGTGATGGGTTTGGACATTCCCGGCTGTAGCAGCTCCCGTTCGCCTCTCTTGCCGTCGCCGTCAACCGTGCCGACGACGATCAGATCGCTGCCGGCGACGAGGCAGGGCAACGGCACGTAGACGCGCATGGCGTGGACCGATGCCGCCAACAAACAGATGGACAGAACGGATACGGCTCTCTTCATCGGGACCTCTCCTTCTTGGCTGGATCGCTTGCCACGAGACGTGAACAGAGTCCGGAAAGATAGCACGCCAAGGCGCCAGTCCGTGCCGGGCGCATGTCCGTCGGGACAGCTCCCGGGCCAGGAAGTACCGTTGACTCAAGCAGGGAGATCTGCCTGCCGCTTGCCGCGTCTCTCCCACTGTGCTAGAGTCTGGCCCGTCTGGTAACCGGATGACTTCGCACGTAGCAGCATTGCCCACCATGGTCACGGCCAGGACTGAGACGACCGACAACGCCGTGACCCGCGACACCTCACACAGGGGGCGCCAGACCGAGAACGGGCTGCCGCCCGAACGGAGCCCCATAAGATGACGGGCCGAAGACACGGAAGCACAATGTGGTGTCACGGCACGCGAATCGTGTGTGCCACGACGGTTCTTTGCTGCGTCCGCCTCCACGCTGCCGAGAGCGGTATGGCGCCGGACCTCAGGCGGCTCCGTGCAGCCGTGCCTGGCGTCGCTTTCGTTGACGCGATAGCCGCACAAGCCCCGGACCTGCCACCGAATCTGGAACTCCGCTACACGTCTCCCGCGCGTGCGGATTCCGCACAGCTCATTCTCCGCCCCGTCCTGCGCAATAGCGGGGAGACGACAGCGCATCTGGACCAGGTTGTCCTCTTCTCTGCCAGCCTGCCCCGCCCGAACGGTGACGGGCCGTTCCGGCGCTGTCCATCGTTCGCGGCAGACGACACGTGGTACGAGTCTCCGTACTGGGACGCCGGCAACTGGGCCCGTGTCGGGCGAAACTGGCAGCATCCCGCCGACGCCAACCCGACGGTCCGGACATTCGCGTGTCCAGACGATGGTGAAGTCGCCGTAACGGGACGCGTGTTCAAGCTTCACCGAGACGGCGATGGGGTGGATGTCGCCATCCGTCACAATACCCGGCTCGTGTGGTCCGCGGAGCTGGAAGGGAACGACGGCGAGGGAATCGGGACCGACCTGAAACTGACCGTGCGCAAAGGCGACAGGATTCGTTTCGTCGTCGGCAAGCGCCACAGGATTTTCTGTGACACCACCGGCTGGGACCCGGTCATCACCTACCCCGACGGGCGGCGGTTCATCGCCTCGGCGGGGTTCAGCGCCGAACAGGGGAAGAACGGCTGGTTCTACGATACCCAGAACGGCGACCCCGATGCCGCAGTGCATCCCCCTGCCCCGGCGTTTCCGCCAGTGCGGCAACTGGGCAGCAATCTGATGATCCGACGGGTGTCCCGGGCGGATTCGTCGCGGTCACATCTGCCGGTGTTTGCGGTCTCCGCACAGGACGACTCCGGGGGTCTTGCGTTGGCCGTCGACGACGGAGACGGTTGCGAACTCCGCATGACGCCGCGGGCCGACGGAACGGTGCTGGATCTGGTCCGACATGGTCGCATCGACTTGGCGCCAGACGCTGAGACGGAGCTCCCGGCAGTTGAGGTGTCCGCATACGAAGGACGGTGGATTGCGGGCTTCGCAACTCGCTCTTCCCATCTGTCCGACCTCGATAGAGCCATTGCCGATGCAGTCGACGCGTACGGGCGGGAAATGCCGGAGCTCGACCTGTTCCTGCTGACTCAGGCCGAGTGGCTTCGCGAGGACCGGATCGATGGCTCGGACACGTCGCTGCGCGGCGCCATCGAAAACCACTTGGCACGCACGGAAGCGATGGTCCGCGGACTCCGCACGTCCGGAACAGTGCCAGGCATACTGGCACGCTCGACGCGACTGCGGGAGGCCCTCTCACGCGACAAACCGACGGTTGCCCAGCTCGAGTCCCTGTACGTGCGGACGCGACTTCTCAAACGCGACGTCCTCCTCAATCACCCGCTGATGAACTTTGACCAGCTTCTTTTCGGCAAGCGCCGACTATGCCGTTGGAGCCACTTGGTGATGCAGTACTTCGGGTTCCGGGCTCGTCGCGGCGGGGGCATCTATGTGCTCGACGAACCCGGGCGATCCACACGAGTCCGCGACGTTGTCGCCGACCAACTCCCGCCCGGCAGTTTCCTGGAACCACGCTTGTCGTACGACGGCAAGCGCGTCGTGTTCTCCTACGTCGAGTGCGGGGACAAGGAGATCGATTACCGAACACTGGTGCAGAACGAGCAAGGCGAGGACGTCGGGTATTACCACGTGTACGAGATCGGCGTGGACGGCACGGGTCTGCGCAAGCTGACCAGCGGCCCGTACGATGACGTGATGCCCAACTACCTGCCCGACGGCGGAATCGTCTTCTGTTCGTCTCGTCGGAGGGCCTACTCGCGTTGTTTCGGCGCGACCTACAGCAAACGCTGGCATTCCTATACCGTGCACCGAATGGACGCCGACGGAGCCAACATGCAGATTCTGTCGCACAACGATGTCTCCGAGTGGTTCCCGGTCGTCGGCAACACCGGGCATGTGCTGTTTGCGCGCTGGGACTACATCGACCGCCACGCCGTGCTGCATCAGAACCTGTGGGCCATGCGGCCGGACGGCACCAATCAGATGGCTCTGTGGGGCAACGGCGCGCCCAAGCCGCACTGTACGTTCCAGATCCAGCCTGTACCGAACAGCAGCAAGATTGCGTTCATCGCGTCGGCGCATCATGCCCTCACCGGCGGACCCGTTTGCCTGGTGGATCCCAACGTCGACGCCAACAGCCTGGACGCGGTCACGCGCATCACACCCCAGCCCTTCCCGGAAGCCGAAGGGTTCACGTTGCCTGACTACTACGAGTACGTCTGGCCGCTGTCTGAACAGCTTTTCCTCGTTGGCTACAGCGATCAGGACCTGCGATCCCAGGGGCGTAGCTACGATGACCCGACACCGGACAACGCTCTGGGCATCTACGTACTGGACTCCGCCGGCAACCGCGAACTGATCTACCGCGATCCCGCCCTCAACAGCAGTACGCCTGTTCCGCTTCGAGCCCGGCCCCGTCCCCCCGTTCTGAATACCCCGATGCCAGATTCGGACACGGCCATGGCCGAGGTGATCATGACCGATGTCCAGCAGGGACTCGGAAACATCCGACCAGGCACGATCAAGGAACTGCGCATCGTCCAGGTCTTCCCGAAGACGACACCGTGGGCGAACGGTCCTCGCGTCGGTTTTGCCGGTGAAGAGAACGCCCGTGCGGTGCTCGGCACCGTTCCCGTCGAAGCGGACGGCTCGGCCCGATTCCTGGTTCCGCCAAAGAAACTCCTGCTCTTCCAGGCGTTGGACGGGAACGGCGACGCCTACCAGACAATGCGCTCCACGACAGTATTCCAGCCGGGTGAACGGACCTCGTGCATCGGCTGTCACGAAAGCCGCAAGGCGGCTCCGCCTCGGAAGCCGGTGCTGGCCGTGCGGAAGCCCCCTTCAAGGCTCGTGGCCGGCCCATTCGATGGAAAGCCTTTCAGTTATATGACGGTCGTTCAGCCGATCCTGGACAAGCACTGTGTCTCGTGTCACGCCGGGGACAAGCCGAAGAAGGACATCGACCTGACCGGCACGCCGCGCAACGGATTCGCGGAATCCTACTGGAGCCTCTGCGGCGAGCCGACGGCTTTCGACGGCCACAAGACGAATCCCGAGAATGCGAGGGCCGCACTGGTCCCACGTTTCGGACAGCGCAACCCCGTTGACGTCACGGCTCCCGGTGGGCTCTACGGCGCACGTGGAAGCCGTTTGATGGCGTTGCTCCGGAAGGGGCATGAGAAAGTGCAACTCGATGACGCCGAATTGCGTCGGATTGCCATGTGGATTGACTTGAACGCTGTCTTCTACGGAGCCTATCTGGAGGAACGCAGGGGACAGCAACTCGCCGGCAAAGACATCGCTATGCCGGAGATTCAGTGATGCGTAGTCCTGTGCCGCTTTGGGCCCTCGGCTCGGCCTCTGTGTTCCTGCACGCGCAAGATGCGGTTCTGTTTTGGGGCCTGGCGCGGGACAACCCGACCGTTACATACACGATTGTCGACATCGATGGCAAGGTCATCCACACCTTCGACCCGAGACGCAGTCAGCTTCAGGCCGGGGGCGAGTGATCGGCCCCGTGCGCCCGCTTCGGCCCGTATAGGCGAACGAGGCGGACGATCTCCGCAAGGAGTTCGGACTGGCCCCGAGCGCCTTTCTGCAGGATCCGCTCAACGTGGCCGTTCAGGCGTTTGCAGTCTTCTTCACTGATGTCCTTGGCCGTGAGCACGATGACGGGGATGTCGCGCCACGCGTCGTGCTTCTGCACTTCATCGAGAAACTGGAAGCCGTCCATCTCGGGCATCATGAGGTCCAGGAGGATGACGTCAGGGCGTCCCTTCTCCATGGCTTCCAATCCACGCCTACCGTTCTCCGCTTCGCGAACGGTGCAGCATTCCTCCTTGCTCAACGCACGCCGCACCAGGTCTCGGCAGTTTGCATCGTCCTCCACCGTCAGGACAACGAATGCCCCTGCGCTTCTGCGGTACTTCAGAACAGTCGTCACCAACCGTTCCCTGTCGATGGGTTTGACGAGGTAGTCGGACGCGCCGAGGGCATAGCCCATGTTCCGTTCGTCGACGATCGTTTCCATGATGACCGGTATCTCAGCCACCGTCGGATCTTCCTTGAGAGCGGTAAGCACGGCCCATCCGTCCATGGAAGGCATCATCACGTCCAGCGTAATCGCGAACGGGTGGCACTCGTGCGAGAGCCTGAGCCCCTCCTTGCCGCTGTTCGCTGTGACCACGGGAATGCCTTCTTTCCTCAGAGCCCTGGCGATAAGGTCCCGGGCAAGCGGATCGTCGTCGATCACCAGCACGGGGTCGCCGCTGCCTGGCTCGGTAGCGGCGGGGGGCGCCGGCTCCTCGGCTCGTTCGTGTTCCTCAATCCCCTCAGCCGCCAACATGGCGGGCAGAGTGACGGTGAATACAGATCCCTGTCCCGGAGCACTGGCCGCAGCGATGCTCCCGCCGAGAATCTCGCAGAGCCGGCCGGTGATGGTGAGTCCCAGTCCGGTGCCCCCGTACTTGCGCGTCGTGGATTCGTCGCCTTGCGTAAACGGCTCGAAGATCCGCCCCAGTTCGTCTGTCGACATGCCGATGCCCGTGTCGGTAACGGAGAAGACAAACCAGTCGCTCTCGTCTCGCGTCTCCCTTCGAGCCGCGAGCGTAATGGTGCCGTCGGTTGTGAACTTGGCCGCGTTGGCAATCAGGTTGAGCAGGATCTGGCGAATACGAGTTGTGTCGCTGGTCATCGTTCCCAGGCTGCCGCTCAATCTGGCTTCGAGAACATTGCCCTTCTGCGCAACAACGGGCTGAACGGTATGGCTGACATCGCGCAACGCAGTGCCGACATCGAACGTCTCAGCCATGAGCATCATCTTGCCGGCCTCGATCTTGGACAGGTCGAGAATGTCGCTGATCAACCCGAGCAGGTGTTTGCCCGCCGTCTCGATCCTCTGCAGATCCGACGTAAAGCTCTGAAGCCCCGCGTCTTCGGCATCTTCGATCAGCATTTCGCTGTAGCCAATGATGGCGTTGAGGGGGGTCCGCAGCTCGTGGCTCATGTTGGCGAGGAATTGGCTTTTGGCCCTGTTGGCCCGTTCGGCGGCGTCCCGGGCCTCCTCCATGCGACTGTGGGCCAGCTTGCGTTGCGCGACTTCCTCGGCCAGTCGATCGTTGGAAACAGTTGTGGTGCGCAGACGCGTCACCATCGCGTCGAATCCACGCGACAGGTCACCGATCTCGTCATTGCCCCGGTAGGCCGTCTGGTGCTCCAGATCCCCGTCGCCGACGACTTTCACCCCCTTGCTCAACTCCGCTATGGGCCGAACGACGGCGCGGGTGGAAAAGACGATGCCAAGCGCAATGCTGACGACAAAGGCAACGGCGGCGAAAGCCAGTAGGACGGAGGACGCCAGCCGGTGCATCTCCCGGACAGCTTGTGCGGTCTGCTCCAGATGCGTATGAACACCGAGAATGACCCGCTCAAGCGTCATGTTGGCAAGGTCCGCATAGCGGTCGGCCTGCCGGATGTGTCCGGCCACCAGCCGTGTCTCCTCGGCGGCTTCGTCGGGCTTGCCCTGAAGCCACAGGCGCAGTATGCGGCGCTGTTGCAGGAGCGCTCTCTCGGCGTGCTTGGCAAACCCGGCGTAGTAGATGTCCGCCTGCCCTGCCGTCTGCTGTACCGCAGGCGGGGGCTGGGCGACTACCATATTCCCTTCCCACCCTTCCCGTCGCCACTCCACCAATAGCAGTCCACCGTCCGCTCTGGCAAACGCGTCGGTCTCCGTGCCCCATTTGAGTGCCCCCATGAACATGTCGAACCGGGTCACGCTGTGCCGGAGGCGGGCTTCCAGAACACGGAGCTCCTCCATGTCCTCCGGATCCTGCAGTTTGCTGGCCCGACTCAAACATGCCGACCCATGACTGAGGGCCAGGAGAGCCTGCTCGCAGCAACGCGAGAGAGGCAGGGACTCGGTCAGCACGGAATCTGTCGTCTCAGCCAACCGGCCGATTACCGCAATGCCGAACACGGCGATGGCAATGGTCAGTGACGACGTGAGCAGCATGATCGCCGCCAGCTTCGTCCGGAGGCTACGCAGCGCGGCCATGCGTCAGAGCTCCCTCTTGATGGCGGTGATGTTGTAGACCGCTTTCACCACACCGATCGCCTTGCCCGTGTCTGCCTCAATCACCGGGACATACAGCGGGATGACCTCGGACATGGCACTCTCGTCATACTCGATCGCGCCATAGTACGTCTCTCCGCGTCCATCCGCGTACGCTTTGACCCACCAGTCCTCGTCCGCCTGGTAGTAGTCGCTCGTTTTGTTCGTCATAGCCACGATCAACCCCCGCTTGTCCGTGATGAAAATCTCCGAGAAGCCGGTGTCTGTCTCCTGCAGTTCCATCAGAAACGTCGCGCACTCGTTGGTCATGAACGACTTGATGAAGTCCGTCAGCCCGTCTGCTTCCTGCCATTCAGCATCGAGGCTCAGGATCTTGTCCTGTGCGAGTGCCGCGCTCTCGGTGTTCGCGGCTCGGACCACGTCGAGAGCAACCGCGTCGGCAGCAGCTGTCCGGACAATCTCGATCTTCTTCAGCAGCACGGCCTCCACTTCAGTGGAGAATGTTGGGGGCGCAATCCCGGTTCCGCCTCCCGTCGGGACCTGCTGTTCGTCGTCGCGTTTCCCGCACCCCGTCTGACACAAGACGGCGGCTCCCAGACTGACAGACAACACAACGGCGCTGACGTCTCTAGCTTTCATGTCGGACCTCTCTTTCTGTACGTCCCGTTCTTGCCCTAACACATAACAGAGCATTGCGTCGACGTCTTGTCCACCACCGTGCCGTTCAAGGAGCAACCGCGCCCGGGCCCGTAGCGCCTCGATCAGTGTTGCGCCAACGGGGCCTGCGAAACAGGGGCATGTCGTTCTCAGCGGCTCCGCTGCCGTCCGGGGAGCGCCGAGGCCCGCCTCGGCAGCTTTCTGAAGCCGAGCCGGGGCTCGGCGTTCCCGGGAGAGCTCCCGCGGGGTCACATTTGGCCATGGGGCGTCAGCTCGCCAGAAGGTCCTTCATCACCATGCACTACGTCTCAGAGCAGAGCCGCCCTGCCTGCGAAAACGACGCGGTTGACGAATGAGCGTTGCGTAGCCATTGTTCCGGTGTGGTCTGTAAGCCTGCGGCAACCGAGGACACGATGACACTTAACCACGATCTGCATGTTCATACCTACCTGTCTGCCTGCTGCCAGGAGAAGGAGCGACAGAGGCCGCAGTCCATCCTGGCGCTGGCGGCTCACATGGGGGTGAGGACGATCGGCTTTGCCGATCACGTATGGGCGAATCCGGACCTGGCGCCGAGCGGATGGTACCGTCCTCAGGACGGGGGCCAGATCACCAGGTTGCGTGCCGATCTCGAGGGCTTGTCGACCGGGACGCGAGTCCTTGTCGGATGCGAGGCGGAGACGGTTGCGCCGGGGAAGTTCGGCATAGTCCGGGAGTTCGCCGAGGGGCTGGATTTCGTACTGCTTGCCTGCAGTCACTTCCACATGCGGGATTTCGTCGCTCAGCCCGCGAGCCCTGCGCCTCGCGACGTGGCCGACCATGTCCTGGCGTTCTTCCGGTCCGGCGTATCGAGTGGCCTGGCCACGGCCATCGCTCACCCCCTGATCCCGCTCGGCTACGTCGAGGCGTTCGACGATGCCATCGCGTCAATGTCGGATGGCGAACTCGCCGATGCCTTCGGCCTGGCTCGTGACCACGGCGTTGCCATCGAGATCACGACGGCTTTCCTGCCTTCCGGTACGCATCCCCTGTTCTCCATCGAGACCCCCATCCGATTCCTCACCATCGCCAGGCAGGTGGACTGCATGTTCACTCTGGCCACCGACGCCCACGGTCCCCGCGCACAAAAGCGACTGCCTGAACTGGCCCGTCTCATCGAGCCGGTCGGGCTCGGCGACGGGGATTTCCTCCCTCTGGCCATGCGACCGTAGCGCCGAACCGCAATCCTTGTTCCCGACGGCCGCAGTGCTACTTTTCGTGGTATGGATCTCGTCCAACGACATCGAGGGCTTCACATGCACTGTCAGCGCGTCTTCGCCTCGCTGGTGATCGGTGCAACCAGCCTTGGTACGGTGTCCGTATTCGCGGCGAAAGACCCAAACGAGGGCTACCGGCTGCACTCGCGGTTCTGGCTGGAATACGAGAGCGACAAAGACACGCTTGGCCTTTTCCATCTGGACAAGGAACGCAAGGTCGACGACCGGTTCCTGGAGGAGCAGCTCGATGCAGCGCTGACCACTGATCCCGGGGGGGGGCTTCTTGAGCAGGCCGGCCCTGTCGGCGGGGGCGCCGGCAATGTGCAGGACAGCAGTCACGCGAAGCGCAACGCCAATGTGACGGGTGAGTTCCAGTGGACTGAGCAAGGGCGGTTCGGCGGCGGGCTGAGGCTCAAAGGGACTGGAGGTATGCTCGCCACGGAGCGCTATGTGGAGATGGCCAAGGGCGAGTCGTTCACGGCGGAGGCCTGGTTCCGGCCTGGTTCGGCAACGCGGGGCGTGCTGTTCTCCGTGGACTCCCAACTCCCCGGGCATGCGGCCTTCGAGCTGGTCCGTCTGGAAGACGGCAGGATCGAGTGCCGTGTCGACGGCAAAGCGGCTGGCGTGAGCGAGCGGACGCTGCTGCCGCGCGACGAATGGCGCCACGTAGCCATGATCCCGTTCCCTGAACGGCATGTGATGATCCACTGGGTGCCCACGACGTTGCCGCAGCAGGTGTCGGTACTGGTGAACGGACGAGAGGAAGCGCATTTCGAGTCGGGACGGATTACCGCCCTGACCAAGTTGCTGCGCGGAACGGTCAACGTCGGCAATCGGGCGGCGGGCGACACGCCGTTCATCGGCGAGATCGACGAGGTCCGCGTGTCGTCCGAGGCACGGGAGTTGTACCCCCTGGACTCGGTCCTGCCCGATCCCGGGGCCGAACGCGATGTTGCAACTGGACAGCCCTATCTGCGAGATTCGCAGGACGTACTCATGCATCTGCCGTTCGACGGTAGCGCGGAACCCGCAACCGCGTCGACCGCAACGGAGACGGCGTTCGTGCCCTGGCGACCGTTGGAGAAGCCCGACGACCAACCGACACCGATGTTCGCGCCCGGACTGCGCGGGCAGGCGCTCAGAGTGGGCCCGCGGCGCGCGATGCCCTGCTACAGTGCCGCCGGGAACGTCCGAACCGGCAGCGGGACACTGGAGTTCTGGTTCCAGCCGCAGGACTGGGACAACCGACGAATCCAGGGACTGCACGATCCCATGGAACTGCTCCCGGTCATCCGTATTGAAGGGAGCGAGGGAGAGAACTCCGTCGAGTTCATCTCGGTTGGCCTCAACCACAAACGTCCTCGCGAACGACCAAGACCGTTCCCGCTGTACCCCGGCAGCTGGTACCACCTTGTGTGCACGTGGGAGGGGAAGCGCAAAGTCATGTATCTGAACGGCGAACCGATGCCTGTGTCGACCGCTTACATGAACATGGCTACGCTTGGCGAGGGCGCGGAGCTTACCCGCATCGTGTTCGAGCCCGTTGCACCCTTGCGGGGACAGCAGATGAAGAAGGAGACGCTGCTCGACGAAGTACGCGTCTACAGGCGCGCGTTGACCGAACCGGAGGTAAGCAATGCCTACCGACGTTTCCTGCCATCTTCGACATTGGATAAGCTGCTGTTTGCCCACGTGAACCTGCGTATGAACGCGCCGGAGAAGTGGGTGGATCTGGCCATTGAGCTTCTGGATGAGCGGCGGGACCAGGTGACGGGGGTCAAAGCAACCGTTGTCGGGCCCGAGGCAACCGGGCCACTTGCGGAACCCGCAATCCTGGCGGTTGAGGGCGGTCGCTCGGCGGCCGTCCTTCGGGATATGCCGGTCACCTACGGTATGCACGAAGTGCGTCTGGAGTTCCTCGACAACGAGGGGAAGACGGTTGATTCCATGGTTGTCGAACACGATCGCCCTCGGCCTCCGTGGTTGGGAAGCACGGTCGGTATGCACCCGGACGAGGTGCTTCCGGGCTGGGAGCCTGTGCGGGCGAGCGAGGACGGCGTGGTGGAACTGGTCGGGCGGAAGATCCGCATCGACGGCAGCGGTTGGCCGACGTCCATCATCTCGAACGGGGCCGAGTTGCTGAACGCCCCGTTCCGGATCCTGTTGACCGCGGGTGAGGAGGCCAGCCTCCGCCCCGACGGGAAGCCAAGCATCGTTCGAGCGAACAAGACGAACGCGGTCACGTCGGGGACACTGACGGCTGGGGCGTGGAAACTCCGCACTGAGATCGATACCCAGTACGACGGCATGATGAAGGTAACTGCGACTCTCGCGGGGCCAGCCGATGGTCGAGTGGACGCTCTGCGCCTCGACATCCCGTTCCGCACGGACCGGGCACTGTTCCGGGGGTACTGGACCGGAGCACGCAATTTCCGGGCATCCACCAGCTACCGGCTGTTGCCTCCGGGCGACGGCGTCCTGTTCGAGAGCAGGGATCCCAAACGTCAGAAGAACAAGGAACTCCGCGGGAGTTTCATCCCATACCTGTTCCTCGGCGACGACAAGCGCGGCATGGCGTGGTTTGCCGAGAATGACCGAGGCTGGACCAAGAGCACGGACGTGTCCGCCGTGCAGGTCGTCCGAACCGGCACCGAGACCGTGCTCCGGCTCAACCTGATCCACGAACCGACGACTCTGAGTGGCGCCCGCGAGTTCACCTTTGGTCTGCACGTCATTCCGGTCAAACCGCTCGATCCCCTTCATCGTGTGAAAGCGGCGTGCCTCGATTTCGGTTTCTGCGACTCCTTCTCCAAACAACACCTGAA
>JGI10211J34971_10002673_pt1 | contig 14418 bp, 17 predicted proteins | sample Etolagsediment_FD_34971 | JGI IMG/M metagenome (IMG submission 34971) | reverse complement strand
TCAGCAGGCACCTTTCAGGTTTTTCACCTTTCACGGCGTAAGGCCTCAGTTCATCAACAAAAAGATTTTTCTCTTTCATGAGCGTTTCGCATTTTTCAAGAATGTCTTCAAACGCTTTTCCCAGAAAAGCAACCATCAGTCCGCCCGGCGTTAGATAGGGCGCACACCACCCGATGAGTTTCGGCAAAGGCGCCATGGCCCTTGAAGTAATGATGTCGGCCGCCTTAAACGGAAGGGGCCTGGAAGGGTTTTCAATCCGTTCTCTGATGACCTCAGTCCGTTTCAACCCGCAAAGCCGAATGATCTGCTTTAAAAAGCCCCCCTTTTTGGAATTGGGTTCCATGAGGAAAAATCTTATGCGCGGGCGGCAGATTGCCAGGGGAATGGCGGGAAATCCCGCGCCTGAACCCACATCGAGGCATGTTCCGGTCTTCGGAAGGTAGTCAAGCGGCAGGAGAGAATCGGCCACCAGTTCGTCCATGATCGATTGGGCTGATGACAGACCGGTAAGGTTCATATGCTTGTTCCAGGCTGTCAGTTCCTTTATGAAAATGAAAAGCAGATGTTTTTGTTCCGGCGAAAGGTCGGTTTCAATTCCACTGAAATATGGGTCCATTTCATTTGACGCCGAAATCGGGCAAATTGGCCATTTGTGGATGGGTGCTAAATGACAACCCGTCTTTTGATGATGGCCACCGCTTCTTCCGGCGAATCCACGATTCGAAGAGTTCAAGATCCGCTTCTTCAATGGTATTTTCTTTGAGCAATACCTTCTTGATCCAGTCCAGGAGTCCTCCCCAGTAGTCCGAGCCCACCAGGATAACGGGGAAATGCCGAATCCTTTTCGTCTGAATGAGGGTCAAAGATTCAAAAAGCTCATCCAGGGTGCCGAACCCACCCGGCATGATAATATAGGCAACGGCATATTTAACGAACATCACTTTTCGAATGAAAAAATACTTGAAGCTCAGGCGAACGTTGGCGTATTTGTTGGGTTGCTGTTCGTTGGGAAGCTCAATATGAAGGCCCACCGACTTTCCTTTTGCCTTGGCGGCGCCCAGATTGGCGGCCTCCATGACACCGGGGCCACCGCCCGAAATTACGTTAAACCCGCCTTCCACCAGAAGTCGTGCAGCGGTAACGGTGTTTTTGTATACCTCACTTTCAGGTTCAATTTTTGAAGAGCCGAAAATACTGACCGCTGGGTAGGCTTCGGGCATCTCTTCAAAACCCCTTACGAATTCCGATATGATCTGAAACATTCGCCAGGAATCCTTCAGGTTCAGTTCGTCAACGACATATTGGTTGTCCATAATGGTATAGGTCCTTTCTTTTCACGACTTAAATGCACAAAAACCATTGCGTTTTATCGTCGCATATTTTAGCCTTTACGGTAATCCGCTGTTATTCAGGCTTGGATCATAGGGTGATGGTGGAGTTGTGTCAAGGGTTGATGGCAGGATGGATATTCGCTTTATTCAAATGAGGACACTAAAGTCAAGATTCTAAAATTTGGGTTAAAAAAATAAGGAGGTCGGCTATTGGAACGAGTTGCTCGTGTTACCGAGATCATCGGTGCCTCTCCGGTAAGTTTCGATGAGGCAATCAAAACCGGTTTTGAACGGGCCTCAAGAACATTGAGAGGCATCACCGGTCTCAGGGTTCTCGAACAAAGGGTCGCGGTGGAGGATGACACCATCCGTGAATACCGTGTCAGAATGGAAGTTATCTTTGTTCTTGAAATGTAAATGAAAGATCCAGAGGAAACGATTATGGAAGAAGAGAATCGTCAGGGAAAAACTCGGGATGCCGAACAGGATTTTCTGACGGAGATCAGCAGCCAGTTCGGTGGAAAAGATCAGGAACAGGATTTCCTGAACAGTATCAGCCCATCTGCTCCTAAAGAAGACATTCAGGTCAATGTGGGCGAACGGGTGAGACGGGTCAGAGAAGATCGGGATTTGACGTTGCAGGATATTTCTCAAAGAACCGGTCTGGAAGTGGCATTTCTGGAACAGATTGAAAACGGCAATGTGGCGCCGCCCCTGGGAACTGTTATTAAGCTGGCCAAAGCGCTGGATCTCAAAATGGGCTATTTCATCTCGGGTGAAGAGGACATGCCCTTTACCATTGTTCGGAAAAGCGATCGAAAAGTGGTGTCGCGCTACAGTTCCAGCAAGGGTAAGTACTATGGATATGGATACGAGTCTTTGGCCCCCCATAAAAAGGACCGGCACATGGAACCCTTTCTCGTTTCCCTTGAACCTTCCGAGTCCGATGAAGAACGGTCCGCCCACGATGGGCAGGAATTTATCTATGTTCTGGAAGGGGCCATGGAAGTCAAGCTTGGTGAGGAGGTTTACGTGCTGGAGCCAGGGGATTCCATCTATTACGATTCAACGGTCCCCCACCTGGTCAAGAATCACGGCAGCGAGGTCACACGAATTCTGGCCGTCCTCTATTCGGAAGGGTAATTGCGAATGATTGCATTTGATTTAGAGTGTTCCCAGGGGCATATTTTTGAAGGCTGGTTCGACAGCCTTCAGTCTTTTGAGGAACAGAATTTGGAAGGTCTTGTAAGTTGTCCTTACTGTGATGACGCCGAGGTCAGGAAGGTGCTTTCACCCGTGGCGGTCAGGACATCACAACCGCGGGAATTGAACCATCCAGCGGCCATCAATTATCAGAGATTGGCAAAAGAGGTCGTTGAATACATAAAGAACAATTCTGAAGACGTGGGGAGCCGATTCGCCGCCGAGGCACTGAAAATCCACTACGGTGCCGCGGAAAAAAGAAGTATCCGTGGTTCCGCAACGGAAGAAGAGGAAAAGACCCTCAAAGAAGAGGGCGTCGGTTTTTTAAAGGTCCCCATGCCGGCGTCAGACCCTGAAAAAAGTAATTGATGGTATTTTAGGAGATGGATATGGGTAAGATAAAAAAGGCAATCATCAGTGTTACCGACAAAACGGGGATTGTGGATTTGGCGCACTCGCTGGCCGGTTTTCAGGTGGAAATTTTGTCGACGGGGGGAACGGCCAAAGTCTTGCGCGAAGGCGGGGTCTCCGTGACGGATATTTCAGCCTATACCGGTTTTCCGGAGATGATGGATGGTCGTGTCAAAACCCTTCATCCGAAAGTGCATGGTGGGCTTTTGGGGTTGCGGGATAACCCGGAGCATGTCAAGGTGATGGCAGAGCACGGAATTGAAGGCATCGACCTGGTGGTGGTAAACCTATACCAGTTTGAAAAAACCGTATCCAAAGAAGGGGTAACGTTGGAAGAGGCCATTGAGAATATCGATATCGGCGGCCCTTCCATGCTGCGGTCCGCCGCTAAAAATTTCAAGGATGTGACGGTCATTGTCGATCCCGAAGATTATTCGGGGGTTTTAGAGGAGATGGAGGTTTCAGGCGGGGAGACGCTGCTTTCAACACGCTTTCGATTGGCCAGAAAGGTCTTCCGTCTCACCCATGAATATGATGGTGCCATAAGCCGATATTTAGCGGAACAGGAACTGTAAAAATCTTACCGTTCTTTAAGAATTTCCTCTTTTTTTCTCTTTTCTTTTTCATGACACGGCATGTTCTTGTGAACATGCCGATTTTTTTTGCTGCAATGGATGGCCTGAAATACCCGGCAACTTCCGGATCCGTCCAATGCTTCTTTTTCAGGCCAAGATGCGTATTGGCAGTTTAGATCACAGAATTCCAATTTTTTGCCTTTCTTGTTAAGAACAATACAGTCCAGAGTTATCTTAACCTTTTGTAATAATAAATGATCAATATCTGCTGCCGTCATTCCGGCGAAAGCCGGAATCCAGTGTCTTATGATTCACATAGGATTTCTGGATGCCGGGTCAATCCCGGCATGACGAAAGAACACTAGACGCTTACGTTATGAAAACCCCTGTTTTGATCTATCTAGAATTGCTTTGATATTTCGTTGGATCCGTTTTAGGCCGGGGCGAGCAAAGGCCGTTTGTCCAAACCGTGTTTTAAATTCATCATCAGTCATTTTCAAAAATTCCGCGATGCCCGGAAGGGAAACCGTTACGGACTTTTTATCCGGATTGTGGGGGCACGCTTCCTGGCACACATCACACCCCAGAAAACACCGGCCCATCCTTTTTGCTGTTTCAGGGTTGAAGTCCCCATCATGCTCAATGGTGAGGTATGCCAGGCATTTGGATGCGTTTATTTGGTTGGGGCCTTCAAGAGCCCCCGTGGGGCAGGCTTCCAGGCACCTTGTGCAGTTTTCGCATAGGTCCTTAACCGTCTCCGTGCTACCAAACGGCAGTTTAGCGGTGGTCAGGATTTCTGCCAGAAAAACATACGATCCGTAGCCGGGCACAATGAGCATGTTATTTTTCCCTAAAAAACCGATCCCGGACCGGTAAGCGAAACTACGCTCCAGAATTGGTGCCGAATCGACACAGATCCTTGTTTTTGAATCCGGGTATGAGTCACTCAAACTTTGTGCAAGGTGTTTGGCTTTTTTTCGAAGATGCCTGTGGTAGTCTTTTTTTTGAGGTTCGCTGTAGCGGGCTGCGGTAAACCCTTCAGGCGTGCACGGCTTTGCTGAAGTGTAAGGGTAGGCAAGACTGATGACGGATCGGCAGTTTGGAAGGAGTTTTCCCGGATCTTCTCTTAGATCCCGATGTCTTTTGAGCCACGACATCTGGCCGAATTTTTCCGCATCAACCCAATCACAAAAGGCATCAAAAAACAGAGGTTTTTCGCACCGGGAGAAACCGATTGCCACAAAACCCAGATTCTTGGCGCGCTCAACGAGGTCGTTCATTGGAGGGAAAACGGGGTAAGGCTTTCATAGCCATCATTGGTAACCAGGATGGTTTGCTCAAACTGCGCACTTAGATCCCCATCCAGTGTTACCGCAGTCCAGCCGTCATCAAGAACCTTCAACTCCTTTTTGCCCAGGTTGATCATGGGTTCAATGGTGAACACCATTCCCGGAATCAGTCTGGTGCCTTCTCCCGGACGTCCGTGATGGGGTACCTGGGGCGGTTCGTGAAAGTCAAAACCGACGCCGTGGCCCACGAATTCTCTCACAACCGAGCACCCCTCCTTTTCCGCAAAAGATTGAATGGCGAAGCCGACGTCGCCGATTCGGCTACCCGGGCGAACCATCATCAAGCCTTTTCGAAGACATTCCCGCGCCACATGCACGATTTTTTTGGCTTTTGACCCCGGGTCCCCCACAAAAAACGTCTTGTTGACATCCGCATAATACCCATCCAGGATCGGGGTGACGTCCACATTGACGATATCACCATTGTTCAGGACCCTGTCACCGGGAATGCCGTGGCAGATGACTTCGTTTACGGAGACGCAAACACTTTTTGGAAAACCGCGGTAACCCAACGGCGCCGGGGTGGCGCCGTTTTTAAGGGTGTAGTCGTGAACAAGGGTGTTGATTTCATCGGTTGTCATTCCGATTCGAATTGCGCCTTCAACCAAATCAAGGGTTTTTAAGGCGAGACTTCCCGCCTTTCGTATCCCTTCAATATCTGCCGTTTCTTTAATGCGAATGCCATGCCTTTGAAGATACAAATCATTACTATTATTTTTGGGAGGGGACCCTGCCTTGTTGATGCAGCATTTCTTATACTTCAATCCGCTTCCGCAGGGGCAGGGGTCATTGCGGCGCACTTTCGCGCTTCTGTTTTTCATCTGGATTATTCAACCTCTGATTTTCTAATTTTGTCAAATTCAAGCGTGGATTCAACCCTTGAATCATGTATCATGGCGTGTTATAAGGGCAGCACTATAGCAGGGCATGGTTTGAAGGTCAATGATCTCAAATCCTGTTCGCTATGTCTTTAATGGGCGTTTAAAGGTCAACTAAATGGGGACAATATGAGAAAAGATACTCGAAAAACTGCATTGATCCTGGGAGTTTCCGGTCAGGACGGGTCTTATCTGGCAAAATTCCTGTTGTCAAAAGGCTACCGGGTGGTCGGTGCTTCACGGGATGCTCAAATGTCTTCTTTTGCCAACTTAAAACGCCTTCGAATTTATGGCCAGGTAGAGCTGGAATCCGTATCCCTGAACGATTTTAGAAGCGTGCTGCAGGTTTTGAAAAAAGCGCAGCCGGATGAAGTCTATAACCTGGCCGGCCAGACGTCTGTGGGGCTTTCTTTTGATCAGCCCGTTGAATCCTTTGAAAGCATCAGCATCGGTACATTGAACCTCCTGGAGGCCATTCGGTTTTTAAAGATTTCTATTCGGATTTATAATGCGGGGTCCAGTGAATGCTTTGGCAACACGGAAGGTATTGCAGCCAACGAAGACACGCCCTTTCACCCCAGAAGCCCCTATGCCGTCGCAAAGGCGGCCGCCTTTTGGCATATGGCCAATTACCGGGAAGCCTATGGGCTGTTTGCCTGTTCAGGGCTCTTGTTTAACCACGAGTCTCCATTGAGACCTGAGCGCTTTGTGACCCGCAAAATTGTGAATGCGGCCTGCCGTATCGCCAAAGGGAGCGGTGAAAACCTGGAGTTGGGAAATATCGAAGTTGAGCGTGATTGGGGATGGGCTCCCGAATACATTGAGGCCATGTGGTGCATGCTTCAGCAGGAAACCCCTGAGGACTTCGTGATCGCCACCGGAGAAACCCACAAACTGGCCGATTTTGTTCATGAGGCTTTCCATGCCGTTGACTTGAATTGGCAGGACCACGTAAGAACCAGCGAGACCCTGTTTCGACCCACGGACATTTTGACGGTCAGGGCGGACCCGGGGAAAGCGCAGCGAAAGTTGGGATGGAAAGCCCGTTATAAAATGAAAGATGTGGCGCGAATGATGGTGGAAGAAGAAATGAAGGATAAGGTATAGGGTTTTAGGCATAAGGTGTAAGGACAGGGGTTTGAGATTATACCGAACGCTTAAAGCTATTGAAAATAATCGAAAGTACTGGGGTAAAAATATGAAAAGAGCATTGATCACGGGTATTACCGGACAGGATGGCGCATATTTAGCCGAATTATTGTTAAAGAAGGATTATGAGGTCCACGGTATTAAGCGCCGAGCATCCCTGTTTAATACGGATCGCATCGATCACCTTTACCAGGATCCCCACGAGTCCGACAGACGGTTTGTGCTTCATTACGGAGATCTGACGGATTCCACCAATCTTATCCGCATTGTTCAGCAGGTTCAGCCGGACGAAATTTACAACCTGGCGGCTCAGAGCCACGTTCAGGTATCTTTTGAGACCCCCGAATATACCGCCAACGCCGACGCACTGGGCACGCTTCGCCTTCTCGAAGCCATTCGGATATTGGGGCTTGAAAAAAAGACCAAATTCTATCAGGCCTCCACTTCGGAGCTTTACGGTCTGGTTCAGGAAACTCCGCAAACCGAGAAAACGCCTTTTTATCCGCGCTCCCCCTACGCGGCTGCAAAACTCTACGCGTACTGGATCACGGTGAATTACCGGGAGGCTTACGGAATTTTCGGCTGCAACGGCATCCTGTTCAACCACGAATCCCCCATACGGGGCGAAACCTTTGTGACCCGGAAAATCACCCGGGGCCTGGCACGGATCAAACTGGGATTTCAGGATTGCCTTTATCTGGGTAATCTCGACGGAAAGCGGGACTGGGGTCATGCAAGGGACTACGTGGAACTAATGTATTTAATGCTCCAGCAGAAGCAGCCTAAGGATTACGTGATTGCCACTGGCCAGCAGAACTCGGTCAGGGATTTCGTCAATGTGGCGGGCAGGGAAGTGGGCCTCGACATCCGCTGGGAAGGGAAGGGCGTTGAGGAAAAAGGGTATGATCGAAATACAGAAAAATGCATCGTGGCCGTTGACAAACGGTATTACCGCCCTACAGAGGTGGATTCGCTTCTGGGAGACGCAAGCCTGGCCCGGGACGCGTTGGGTTGGATGCCCAAAACCTCATTTGACGAAATGGTAGCGGAGATGGTGGCTCAGGACTTAAAAGAAGCCAGCCGGGATCTGCTTTGCAGAAAAGAGGGGTTTTCCATAAAGAATTATTTTGAATAAAAAATTCATTGACAAAAGCTTGCTTCACTGATATTAATTTGTGTTTTTAATTTTAGAGCGGCTCCTTGTCCCTCAATTGTGGGGGACCAATTAAACCCTCTAAATATAAAGGTCTTTGGGAAATACTTCATTTCGAAGACCTTTAAAGGGAAATGGCCGAAAGGAGAGAACACCCATGCGATATTATGAAACCCTTTATATCATCAACCCAAATTTGGCGGACGAGGACTACCGTGCCGTTGTTGCCAAATTTACCGACGTCGTGGAGAAAAACCAAGGCGTTGTAACGAAGGTGGATGAGTGGGGGAAAAAAACGTTAGCCTACGACATCAAAAAGTTTGACAAAGGTTTTTACGTGCTTCTTCAATTTTGCGGAGAAGCGGGTTTGACGGCGGAACTCAAAAGGGAGATGGGCCTGGACGACAGGATCCTGAAATACCAGACCATCAAATTGAGTGATAACGCCGATCTTGAAAAACTGAAGCCGGAACCCGATCCAAAAGAAGCTGAATCTGTTGAGACAGTCCCAGTTGAGACAGTTGAAGAGTCTGAAAATTCAGGGGAAACAGGCGAGGAAGGTGAGGGTGAAAAAGATGGCTTATAATCGATCCTTTAACAAAGACGGCGGCGCGGACCGAAACAGAGGCAGGTTCCGAAAGACTTACCATCGACGAAAAGTGTGCAAGTTCTGTGCGGACAGCAGCCTTTCCATTGATTATAAAGACGTAAAGATTCTCAGGTATTTCACCACTGAACGGGGTAAAATTACGCCGCGCAGGATTTCCGGGAATTGTGCCAAGCACCAGCGTATGTTGACGGTGGCCATTAAGCGCGCCCGAAATATTGCGATTTTGCCCTACACGACGTCTATCGTCAGATAATCCCAAATCCTTAAAAAAGCACTCCGAAGTTGCTTCGGAGTGCTTGAGGCTTTTTGCCATCCCTGAAATCCGATGAAAACGACAGATGTGCTAGGGTGCGTGGGAGGGGCGGCATTCCTTCTTCTTGCCTCGGCCTGGATCCCTTTTATAGGCCCTTTTTTCAGCCTCCTGACACCATTGCCGTTTCTTTGTTATGCAACCAGCCTCGGCCTCCGAGAGGGAATAAAGCTTTCAGCGTTGGCCGTTTTTACCATCGGACTGCTTGCCAACTTCATGGGGCAGCCGCAAGTCATTATTTTTGTTATTGAGTTCAGCATTATCGGAATAGGTCTATCGGAGCTTTTCAGACGGGAACTGCCATTGGGGCAGACATTGTTACTGGCAACGGTTTTTATGTTGCTGCTGGGTTTGGGGTTACTTTTTTTCATCGGCCTATCGAAAAATATGGGCCCTGTCGAGATGATCCTCGCGTATATGGCGGAACATATCAATGCCACCATCAGGGTATATAAAGATGTGAATGTGGAAGGGGGGACGGACGCGCAGGCATTAGAAACCTATGCCAAGGCGTTCATGCTGATCATTTCCAAGATTTACCCGTCCCTTATGATTATCGGTACGGGCTTTGCNTTATGGTTGAATGTTGGTTATTGCCAAACCGCTCTTTCGGTTGTGGAAGCTCAAATATCCCTCATTTGAGCCCATGGATCGCTGGCAGTCCCCTGAATGGCTGGTTTGGGGTGTCATTATTTCAGGGTTTGCACTTTTTTTATCATCAGGGAGTATCGAATTTCTGGCCATAAACGCCCTGATTGTTATTTTGGCCATCTATATTTTTCACGGGCTATCCATCGTGCTGTTCTTTTTGAATAAGTATAAGGTTCCCACTTGGATCAGGGTCGGTGCGTATGTTTTGATCATGGTTCAACAGCTCTTTTTTGTGGTGCTGATACTTGCCGGTCTATTTGACCAGTGGGCTGATTTCAGAAGAATTCATCGAAGGGCCGATAGCTGAAGCAGGCGACGGAGGAAAACCAAAATGGAAGTAATTTTAAAGCAAGATGTGGACGAACTGGGCCTTGAAGGGGACGTTGTCAGAGTGGCCAAGGGCTACGCACGAAACTACCTTATTCCCCAGTTAATGGCTTTGGAAGCCACGGAGCACAATCGAAAGGCCCTTGAGCTGCAGCGAAAGAAAATTGAGCTGAAACGGGTGAGGGTCAAAGAGGAAGCGGAAAAGGCCAAGGCGGCAATGGAAGAGGTTGTGCTGACTTTCACGCAAAAGGCCGGCGAAGAGGGAAAACTCTATGGCTCCGTGACATCCATGGACGTTGCTTCGCAGCTCAAAGACCGGGGTATTGATATCGATAGAAGAAAGATCGTACTGGAAAAACCCATCAAGGAGCTGGGTGAATTTCAGGCCGAGATCAAAATTTATCCCGAGGTCAGTGCCAACATCAAAGTGGTTGTAAAAGCGGAAGAGGAAGCCCCGGAAGAATAAACGAAGGTTTACGGTTGACAGTTGCCGGTTTCCAGTGAAACCCTTAAACCTTACCCTTTAAACCTGACACCTAAGGCGTAGCATCAAAATGGCCGGAAACAGCGATCGAAACGCCCGTTCTTCACTGAAAGTTCCGCCTCACAATATGGAGGCGGAGCAGGCCGTTTTGGGAGGGGTGTTGTTAAACAATGATGCCATGAACCAGCTCATGGACATCCTTTCTCCTGACGATTTCTACCGAGAGGCCCACGCCGGCATCTTTGACGGAATGGTTCACCTGTATAATGAGAGTGAACCCATCGATGTCATCACACTGTCTGAAGCGCTTACGCGAAAAAACCAGTTGGAAAAGGTGGGTGGCGTCGATTATCTGGCGGTTCTGGTTCAGTCGGTTTCCACTTCGGCGGGAATTGTTTATCATGCGGAAATTATCAGGCATGCCTCGGTGCGAAGACGGTTGATTGTTGAGTGTTCTAACATTTCCGAATTATGCTTTCAGGAGCAGGATGACACCGACGACCTTCTTGAAAAGGCCGAGCAGACGATTTTCAATATCGCTGAATCCCAGATCAAAGATGGCTTCCAGAGCCTGAATCACGTCATCAAGGGCAGTATGGCGCGGGTGGTGAAGGCTGGAGAATCCAAAGGATTCCTGACGGGCATCACCACTGGATTTGAGCATTTCGATCGCCTGACGGCAGGCCTTCAGCCTTCAGACCTGATTATTGTGGCCGGCAGACCGAGCATGGGGAAGACGGCACTGGCCCTAAACATGGGATACAACGCGGCCAAAAACACAAAAAAAGGGATCGCCGTCTTTTCCCTTGAAATGTCCCGGCAACAGCTGGGAATCCGTTTGCTGGGATTTGAATCCCGGATTGATGCAACCCGTTTGAGAACCGGAAGGCTCAAAAAGCACGAATGGCAGGAATTGATCGACTCCGCGGATCGTCTTTCGGAAATCCCCATTTTCATCGATGACAGCTCGGCTATCACTGTGCTGGAAATGAAGGCCAAATGCCGAAGGCTCAAAAAGAGAGGCGAACTGGGCCTTGTGATCGTGGACTACATGCAGCTGATTCAGGGGCGAAGATCGGCCGAATCCCGGCAGTTGGAAATGTCGGAAATTTCAAGATCACTCAAAGGCCTGGCGAAAGATCTCGACATCCCGGTGGTGGCGCTGAGCCAGCTCAACCGAAAGGTTGAGGACAGACCGAATAAGCGCCCCCAGCTGGCGGACTTAAGAGAAAGCGGCGCCATCGAACAGGACGCGGACGTGATTGTGTTTATTTATCGGGACGAGTTTTACAATCCGCAGTCGGAAAGTCAGAATATCGCGGAAATCATCATCGGAAAGCAGCGGAACGGTCCCACGGGTTCCGTGAAATTGACCTTCCTGAAAGAATTGACTCGGTTCGAAAATTTCATTCAGGAAGATGTTCCCATGTAAAAAAGCGGTTACCAGTTGTCAGTTCACGGTTTTTTAACCGGAAACTGTGAACCGTAGTTAAGCGCTTTTCCACCCGTTTGATCGTATTTTTCGGTTTCCCTTCCTTACCACCAGGCACTCACATCCCGGCAGTGAATTGACAAATCGAATGCCTTTCTCAGGCTGCATGACAAAGACGGTGGTGGAAAGGGCATCTGCATCCATGGCTGTTTTGGCCAGGATGGACACACTGTTGCTGGCGCTGGGGGAAAACCCGTTTTGTGGGTTCACAATATGATGGAACATCTTTTCCCGGTCAAAATAGACTTCATAATTCCCCGATGTGGCGATGGCGCCGTCCGTCATTTCAATTTTGTCCGGATAGTGTTGTTTCTTGGAAGGGTCTTGTACGGCAATGGTCCAGGGTTGGCCATCCTGCCGGTTCCCCGAGGTTCGAATATCCCCGCCGGCGTTGATCAAATTTTCGATGCCGAGTCCTGCGATACAATCTGACGCCCTATCGACGATATACCCCTTAGCAATTCCGTCCAGGGTAATGCCCATGCCCGGATTTTTAAATAAAATGCTGTTTCCCTTAAGCTGAATGCGTGACGCATCCACCAGTTTAAGGGCTTCAGACATCTCCTTTTCGCNGGGAGGAGAGGGCTTCTTTCCGGAAAATCTAGTCTTGAACAGATCCACCACCGGTTTCACTGAAACGTCAAAAGCGCCGNTACTGATTCTNTAATGGGCCAGCGCACGCCTTACCACATTGGCCATATCGGGGGGGACGTCTGACAGACGACCTTCCCGGTTTAGNTGAGCAACGGCTGTTCTTTGATCGAAACGATTCATATCCCGGGTCAACCGATCGATTTCCTCAAAAGCCCTGCTGATGGCCTCTTGGGCCTGGTCCTGGCTTGTGTGCAGAAGGGTCATGGATACGAAAGTTCCCATGGCAATTCGGGTTTCGGAAACCTTAAACAATTTTCGGTCAAACTTAACGGCCTCAGCAACAGCGGGAATCGCTGTAGCTGCGGTAAAACCAACCCCGAGCATGCCGGAAAGTTTTAAGAAATCCCTTCGATCCATCATGCCGCCTAATAATCGTTTCATATCCTTCTCCATTACTGTTTCCTCCATGTGGTTTTTAGCCGCAAAAGGTTTCACAGTTTGCGTGTAATCCTTTTAAGCATTTAATATTTTGGTGGCCTGAGCGATGTCACGTTCGATTTGAGCCACCAGATCTTCAACGGACCGAAAGGTTTTTTCATCCCTAAGCCGTTCAATAAACTTGATTCGAATTTGTTTCCCCAAAAGATTTTCCTGAAAATTAAGAATATGGGTTTCAACTGAAAGCGCGCCATCTCCAAAAGTCGGATTGTAACCGACGTTGGTCACGCCGTTGAATTTTCTACCGTCCACGAGGACCTTTACCACATAAACACCCTTTTTGGGAACCAATTCGTCAATTAAAGCGAGATTTGCCGTGGGATAACCCAGAAGCCTTCCGCCTCGGTTTTTCCCCTTGACCACCGTTCCGCCCACCTGATAGTCGCGTCCCAGGAGGTTTTTCGCTTCATGAAGTTTTCCCTCCTGAACCAGATTTCGAATGGATGTGCTTGAAACCAGTACGTTTTCCACATAAACCGGCGGTACCACATGAACCTTGAAGCCAAGGGTCTTGCCCATGTTTTCAAGCAGTTCGATGCCTCCCTCGCGTCCGGCGCCGAAACTGTAATCGTACCCCACCACAAGCTCCTTAATGCCGATTTTGTTGACCAATATATTCTGAACAAAATCCCGAGCCGATATGGCGGCAAACTGCCGGGTGAAAGGAAGGCAGAAAATAATGTCCATTCCGGCAGCTGTGATCAATTCCAACTTTTGTTCGGTCAAAGTGATAAGGGGAGGGCCATTGCCCGGTTTCATGACCTTAATGGGGTGCGGGTCAAAGGTCATTACAGCGGGCTGACCGTTAATGGCGGCAGCCCTTTTTTGGGTCAGGTCGAAAAGGCTTAGATGCCCTTTGTGGACGCCGTCAAAATTTCCAATTGTTAATACGGGGTTACGAAAAGTATGGTTAATCTGTTCCAGATCTGAGATAACAGGCATTCTTTATCTAATACTCTTTAGGAGAAATACATCCTCCCACTAAAAATAGGGTGCACCCACCGAAATCAGGGGATGTTTTTACAAATAAAATAAGTTGACAAATATAACCCAAAAGTATATCTTCCCCTTCACGAAATATCAACTTTATTTTCACGCCGAAGTGGCGGAACTGGTAGACGCGCTAGGTTCAGGGTCTAGTGGGTGTACGCCCGTGGGAGTTCGAGTCTCCCCTTCGGCACCATTTTTAAGAAATTGCCGCGATCCTAACGGGTTGCGGCTTTTCTTTTCTTGGCCTAAGGCTCAGAGCATATTCAATCCAACCGTTTATCCATTCGCCGAGAACCTCCCCGATTGTATTTCCCCTGACTTCGATGGTTGACAAAAGAGTGCAATCGATATAGTAAAGGGCCATCGCGCGTCCGTCGCCTTTCTCCATAACCAAAAACAAGCATATCCGACCA
>JGI10211J34971_10002672_pt1 | contig 14421 bp, 10 predicted proteins | sample Etolagsediment_FD_34971 | JGI IMG/M metagenome (IMG submission 34971) | reverse complement strand
TTCGCTTCTGGGTTAATGTAGCTAAGCATAGTATCTGCATCAGAAACTTCAAATGGGTCACCTGGTACTTCTGGCTCAATAAACATCTTGTCGATTACACCGTCTTTTACCAGCATAGAATAACGCCAAGAACGCATTCCAAACCCCAGGTCAGTTTTATCAACTAACATGCCCATACCTTCAGAGAACTCACCGTTTCCATCTGGAATCAATGTTACGTTATCTGACTCTTGATCTTCTGCCCAAGCGTTCATAACAAACGTATCGTTTACAGAAAGACAAACAATCTCATCAACACCGTTTTCTTTGAATACTGGCGCTAGTTCATTAAAACGTGGTAAGTGGCTTGATGAACAAGTTGGAGTGAATGCACCTGGAAGAGAAAATACTGCAACTGTCTTACCTTTAAAGATTTCATCTGTCGTTACATTTACCCACTCATCATTCTGACGAGTACGGAAAGTAACTGCTGGAACGTTTTGACCTTCTTTGTTTACTAATGCCATTTTCTACTCCTAAAAGAACCACTGTATTTAGCGATTTATTAATTGATTAATTTCTTCATAACGATATTACGTTAAATTTAAAGTTAGTTTAAAGGAAACTTATTAATTAAGGAAATTGATTGTTTTAACCAAGCTGATAGCTTTTAGCTATTACAAGCTCACAGACCTGATAGAAGGCCTTTATACAAAGTTTTATTAGTACAAAATTGATGAAAAAAGCACTAAAAAAAGAAATTTTAGCTCGCGATAATCTAATTTATTGTAGGGTTGAACCTTGTAAAGCTCGCATAAATGGCTCTAAAACCTCTTTATCTTGCGCATACTTCATCAACAAACCTAAGATTGCCTGATCTTCATGTGAAGAAGCAATGCGAGCTGTTAACTGAAACTCTCTATCGGTCACGCTACCTTTAAACCCACCTAGCTCAATTAAAGCGGCAACCATGCCTACGTTTTGTAACAAACATGCGGCTTGTAAAGGTTTAACCACTTCACCAGCCGCATCTTTCGCAACCTCTTGCTGCGAAGATACAAAATGCTCCTGAACCAATACCATTGTCATCCAATAGTTCATTTCTGGTGCTTCATTGCTCTCCAAAACATTCATAAATATTTCTCGGGGATTAATCCCTTTATCACGAATTAAACCAGCGGCTATACGAGCAAAAGGGGCTCGCTGGGCTTCGTCTAAATTTAAAAGGTTTAAAGATGTACTCATAATAAATATTCACTTTAGCTGACAGCATCTCAGCTTAGATTTAGATTGTTGATGTAAATTATTGGTTAATTTGTTGGAGCATTATATAAAGATAATGAGCAAAAATGGACATGACTCAAGTAAAGCAAAAAAAATTTAACAATACTGGTTTTGTATGCCCGAGCTAACAAATAAGACTCTCTTTCAAAAAACTTAACCTACTGTTCAATTCTTTCCGTTGGCTTTATTAAGAGCAAACTGTTCAAGTTCATGAACTGCTAGTGGCTTACTAAAATAATAACCTTGAACATTATCACAACCATGCATATTTAAAAATTCAACTTGTTCAAGCGTTTCTGCACCTTCGGCAATCAAGTTTAAACTTAGCGATTTTCCTAAGGCAATAATGGCCTTTGTAATTTGAACATCATCTGTGTCCGTTGGAATATCCGACACAAATGATTTATCGATTTTAAGCGTCTGAATAGGCAATTTTTTAAGATAGCTTAACGATGAAAAACCTGTACCAAAATCATCCATGGCAATTTTAAAGCCTAACTCTCTAATTTTATTAAGCTGAGCCATTACAAACTTCGGCTTGGTAAGCAGAACACCTTCGGTTATTTCAAGCTCTATGTATTTCGGATCAATACGGTACTTGTCGAGCAACACGCCTAACTTCTCTGGAAAGCCCTCTATTTGTAGCTCAACCATTGAGATATTCACAGCGACATGCCCAAACTTAATCCCTTTGTATAACCAGTCATTAATTTGATTAGCCACCTCCACTAAGACAAAGTCGGTAAGCTTAAAAATCAATCCCGTTTCTTCTGAAATAGGGATAAATTCTGCTGGAGAGACCTGACCTAATTCTGGGCTAGACCACCTCAACAATGCTTCTACCCCAGTCAAAGCATTATTGCTTAAGCTTATTTGAGGTTGATAAGCAAGAGAAAGCTCACCTTTTTCAGCTGCATTACGTAACAAACTTTCCATATCTAGTTTCGTTCGCACGTCTTCTGTCAAGGAGCTTTCATAATATTGATATTGATTTCCTCCTTGTGACTTTGCTTTATACATCGCTGAATCAGAGTGACTGAAAAGTTGAGCAGGCGTTGCCCCATCTTCTGGATAAATGGCAATACCGATACTCGTACTTAGGCTAACCTCTAAATCGTCATTAAGCTTAAATGGTTGATCATAAACCTCTAATAACTTCTTTGCCAGATGGCCAACACTACTCGGCTCCACAATATTATCCACAATCAATGCAAATTCATCGCCCCCTAATCGGGCAAATACATCACTAGAACGTGAAACTGCCGTGAAGCGTTGAGCTACCATTTCCAGTAACGCATCTCCCTGGTGATGGCCAAACGAATCATTGATTTGTTTAAAACGATCAATATCAAAAAAGACGACTGCAAAATGTTGCTGCTCTCTAGAGGCTCTTTCAATCGTCTGTTGCAATTCAAGTTGAAACATTAATCGATTCGGCAGATTCGTTAATGGATCATGGTGCGCAATATAGTGGAGTCTATTTTTTGTCTCCTGTATATCAGTAATATCAGAATAAATCGCCGCAAAATAAAGGGGTTGATTATGATCATCGTTAATGACCGTTATGGTCATTAAACACGTATAAAGAGAACCGTCTTTCCGTCGATTTGTAATTTCACCACGCCAGCTTCCTTCTTCTAAAATGGTAGCCCACATCTCTGAGTAAAAACCATTGTCATGGATTCCCGACTGTTGAAAGTTTGTTTTTTGACCAATCACTTCTTCTCTTGAATAACCATTAATCTTGCTAAAGGCCTCATTGACTTCAATGATATTATTGTTTTTATCTGTAATCAGGACACCATTAATGGCATTTTCTATAATCGTGTTCGCGATCTTCAGCTTTTTGGTTAATTGATAGGATTCATCAATATCAATACCAATGGTAAAAATGCCCGTAATATTTTGTATATCATCACGCATCAAGGTATTTGACCACTCTATCATGCGTCTCTGGCCTACTTGCGAACCACAAACCAAATAAGTAGTACTACCAATCATAATACAAAAACCTATATCTAAATGTAAGTTTTTTATCCTTTACAGTCCAGATTTCACCAATAAATTATGATTACAAAGCTTGACCACAAGCCACACCAGAGGCCCAAGCCCACTGGAAGTTGTAGCCTCCTAAATGCCCAGTCACATCCAATACTTCACCAATAAAGTACAGGCCTGGTTGTTTTTTGGCTTCAAACGTTTTAGAAGAAACCTCATCAGTATCCACCCCACCTAAAGTAACCTCAGCTTTGTCATAGCCTGCTGTATCACTGGGGAATAAAGTCCAGCTTTGAATTTTATCGGCATATTCTAACAAGGCTTCATCGGTCATATTAGAAAGCTGATTTTCAATTGGATGCACCTCTAACCAGGCCTGGGTAAAACGTTTAGGCCAATATTGATTAAGCCATTTAATTAAGCTATCACCTGATTTTTTGAGTTGTTGTAACTCTTCAGAAACAAGCAGGCCTGGTAACAAATCAATTTTAATTGGCTTACCCATTTGCCAATAATTTGAAACCTGCAAAATTCCTGGGCCACTTAAGCCATTATGAGTAAACAGAATCGCTTCTTCAAAGCAATGTGTTTCACATGAAACCTTTACATCCAAAGCTAAGCCACTTAAAGACGCAATTCGCTCTTGCCATTTACCGTCAAAAACCAAAGGTACCAGGCCTGGTGATGTTGGAACCACATTTAAACCGAACTGTTTGGCTATTTGGTAACCATAACCCGATGCTTTAAGCTTAGGAAAAGACAATGCTCCACTCGCTATCACGAGCTTGTCCGCTGTGACATCGCCCTGAGTTGTCTGTAACTGATACTGTTGATTATTGTAGTCAACTTGCGCAACCGAACATTTAACCGCAACTTCAACTCCGGCCCAATCACATTCAGTACGCAATATTTGAATTAAATCTGAGGCACGTTCAGCACAAAATAATTTACCTAAGTCTCTCTGCTCATACTCTAAACCGTGACGTTCAACCAGTTCAATAAAGGCCGATGATGGATAACGAGATAGTGCCGACTTTACAAAATGCGGGTTTTGACAGATAAAGTTATTTGGCGAAACGTCTAGATTGGTAAAGTTGCATTTACCGCCCCCAGAAATACGAATTTTGGCCGCCGCTTTTGGCGCATGATCGACCACCAAAACACGTTTACCCTGATAACCTGCCGTAGCAGAACACATTAAACCAGAGGCACCTGCACCAATGACAATAACATCATAATGCGTGTGTAAAAGTGCGTTTAAAGAATTTGAATCTAAGGACATAAATAGTCGACTCTAAATAGCGCTAACTGACTTGTAAAACGCTCATTAATAGTAGATATGAGAACACAGCTTATAACTTAAGGCTGTTGCAGCTTTGCAAGCTGATGAAAACAACATGCGTCATTGCGACCATGTGTTTTGACATGGTACAAAGCGACATCAGCATTATGTAATAAAATTTTGTGAGATTGTCCATCCTCAGGGTAACAAGAAGCGCCAATACTTAAAGAGATATTAACCTCTCCTTTATGGGTCTGAATGGGTTTGGCAAATTGATTTTGTAGTTTTTGCAAAATCGGCTGGATATCATTTCGACTATGAAAAGCTTCTAAAATAAGCGTAAATTCGTCGCCTCCCATTCTCGCAACAGTATCACAACTTCGAATAATTCCTGTTAGGCGACGAGCGACTTCAATTAAAACCTCATCACCCGCCTGATGACCTAAACCATCATTAATCGCCTTAAACTTATCCACATCAACAAACACCACTGCAACCAAAGAAGAAAGTCGGTTAGCACGTTTGATAGATTGCTCTAAACGGTCTAAGTACAAACGTCTATTTGGCAAGTTGGTTAAGCTATCATGAGTGGCTTTAAAACTTAAAACGTTCGCCTCGTCTTTTAACCGTTGTTGCGAAACCATTAAATCGGTAATATCATGCACCGATTCAACAATACTAGTTATTTGTCCTAAAGCGTTCTTTAATGGTTTAGCCAATATCTCAACAAAACTTTTTTCACCGTTATGTTCACGATAATGAGTCACCGCCACTTGCTGCTTGGTTTCAATTACATGCTTCAATGGGCAAGGTCTATCATCTCCGCTACAAGGCTCATCTCTTTGATAAAGAACTTCATAACACTTAGGATTCAGCTTATCGGCTACTTTGTCATAATTGAGCCCTTTTCTGGCCGCCTTATTCACAAGCTGTAAAGAGTAATCGTTATTAATCACCATGACACTATCGGCTACAGCATCAATCACTTCTTGAACAAATTCATGCTCTTGCTCTTGTTCAGATAACAACGCCAAATGTTCTGTAATATCCCTAATTATCGCAACAAACTGTAAACGTCCGTCAACTTCTATTGCCTGAATTTTAGCCTCAGCAGAATAAACCGTACCATCTTTACGCTTCATAGCTACTTCAAAAGAGAGTGCTCTAGAGGACTCATGCTCCACTAATAAATGGCTCAACTCCTCACTAAACAAATCACTATCTAAGTCTGCTTTGATATCAAATGGCGTGAGATGCTTAGCCTCTTCAAGTGTAAAACCAATATTGCTCAATGCCGCTTTGTTTAGATAAGTAAAGTTCAGTGAACCACGTTCAAAAATATAGACTTCTTCGCTACTTTCGTTAACAACATTGCCTAACAATTGACTATATTCTTCGGCCTGTTTTTGTTGGGTAATATCGATAATGGTTCCGACATAATAAGCTGGGTTACCATCCTTATCACGCTCAATAAATGTTCGGTCATCAATCCAACGAGTATCTCCATTTGCATCTAGTAAACGATAAACCTGTCGAAACTCATCTTTATGCATTCTGGTATATTGTTCAACCTCTTCACCTACGCGGGTTAAATCTTGAGGGTGAACAATACTAGAGTAGGCCAGATGCCCAGAAAGCAAGTCTTTAGCTTCATAACCAAACATTGAAATATTTTCAGAAACGTATTCCACAGGCCAACCTTCAGTGGCTTTCCAATAGAAAACCACAGCCTGACTGTTTTTTAAAATGGCTTGTATACGTTGAATTTCGGTCATAATAATGAGTATTTGCTCCCACTAAAGGAGGTATTAAGATATTGGTTATAAAAAGAAATTTTACCACCAAAAACAGAGTTTACCTATGAGTAAAAATCCCAGATTTTAAACACTTATACTCTTAGCCATGACTATAATGGTTGCCAAGTTGAATTTCTGCGTTTAGCTTCTTCAACAATCACTTTATACCCTTGCAATACGTCTGACTCTAATCCTTCTACGCCTAAATCAATTGTACGAGAATCATCCTCCGCAATACTGGGCAAGCTAAATAAACGTAGTTGCGGAAACTGCGCTTCAAATTTTTCCATAAACTCTATCCAATCTGACTCTTGGCCGTTAAGAATTTTAATGCCTTTTTCTATGGTTGGACTTTGATAATAATCAGAATAATATTGATTCAACACCCATTCCATCATTGGCTTTGCCATCATCGGGAAGCCTGGCATAAAATGATGGTTTTGAATCGAAAAGCCTGGAACACGATTATAAAAATTAGGAATAATATCCGCTCCCTGAGGGTATTCAGCCATATGAATACGCTGTGGATAAGCCTTTTCACCAAACTGCGCTTCAATCTCTGCCACCGCTTGTGGGTGTCGCTCAATAGGTAAACCGAGAGCTAAGGCTGCACTTTGGCGAGTTCGGTCATCAGGAGTTGCTCCAATCCCACCAAAACTGAAAACTACGGTATCGCTAGCAAAACTCTCTTTTAGAGTCTTAACCAAAAAATCAGGTTCATCTCCTACAATCTTCACCCAACTTAAAGCTAGCCCTCTTGGTTGCAACAAACTATTTGCTTGAGAAAGATGCTTATCCTGGCGTTTACCAGAAAGTACTTCATCACCAATAATCAATAGACCAATTTTCATTATGAAACCACCGTACCTTTACCGATTTTTTTTAGGTTTAAGTAATGATTCAATTTTGTTTTTAGCAGTTCGCGATCAATCGGCTTGGTCAAATAATCGTCCATTCCTGAGGCATAGCAAAGCTGATCATCTCCTTTCATTGCATTTGCCGTCATCGCAATGACAGGAGTATGCGCTCCTTGGCCTTCTCTAGCTCTTAGCTCACGGGTGGCTTCATAGCCATCTTTAATCGGCATCTGACAATCCATAAAAACAACGTCATACGCCTTTTCTGACAGTTTATCCAAAGCCTCCTGACCATTATTTGCTAAATCAACCTTAAAACCCAACCGGCCAATCAATGCCACCGCCAATTTTTGATTAACTAAATTATCTTCGACCAATAAAATGTCCAAACTGACATCATCAGCAATCGAATCGTCTGAAACATTTTGGCTCACCACTTCGTCGCGGACAGTTTTGAGTTGATTTCGCGCAATATTCTGTTGAACACTCTCATTGCCCCCTAACTCTAACCTCTGTAACATCAGAGCAAACTGAGACAACTTCATTGGTTTAATGACATCTAACATATTGGGTTGCAGTAAAAGTTCATTACCGCGAAGCATTTTCTGCTTAGGGGTCATTAGCCAAGCAATAGGCTGCAAGGTGATTTTTTGTAATTCAGTAATCAATATTGATTCTTGCTCAGAGAACATCTCCAAACTCACAACATCCACCGCCAGAACATCACAAGAAGATAATTCTTCCGCCTGAAGCGCACTAACAAAAGCTTCTGGAGTATCAAACGTTTTCAACGAGACATTCAACTTAGCAAACTGCTCAACAATACGCTGAGTAAAACCACCATTTTGAAGCATTAAGGCCACCTTAAATGGCTTATTCAGTTTTGAAATACAAGGTTGAGAACCCTGCTCACCAACAGGAAGCGTGAAGCGGAATTTGGAACCGACTCCGACAGCACTTTCAACACGAATACAGCCCCCCATCAATTTAACAAGCTGCTTGGAAATAGTTAATCCTAAACCAGTTCCACCATACTCTCGAGTGGTAGAACCATCTGCTTGCGAGAAGGCATCAAAAAGTGATTTTAGGGCTCGTTCAGGGATACCTACCCCAGTATCTTCAATCACAAACTCTAGTGTTTGCTCTGCTCTATTGAACTTCACATCCAATAGCACCTCTCCATCAGAGGTGAACTTAACCGCATTACCTAACAAGTTTAATAAAACTTGGCGCAATCTAGTCTCATCCACCAAAATTTGGGCTGGCGCATCTGGATCAATAAAATAAGCTAGCCTTAGGTTTTTCTCATAAGCACTATCCGCAACTAGATCAATGGCACTTTCAATAATAGGCAAAATTGAAGTCACTTCATTGTGAATCTCAACTTTACCTGCCTCAATTTTTGAGAAATCCAGAATATCATTGATTATTTTTAATAATGACGCCGAGCTACTAGAAACCGTTTGTGCCAAATCACGCTGCTCGGCGGATAGGGACATATCTAATAAAAGATCCGTCATCCCTATAATACCGTTCATTGGAGTACGAATTTCGTGACTCATATTGGCTAAAAACTCTGATTTGAGATTAGTCGACTCTATCGCCTTATCGCGTGCACTCTGTAAGGCTTTTTCTTCTTCTACTCGTTTAGTAATATCTCTAATCACACCAGAAAACTCGATTTTGTCTTTTAACTTAACCTCACTTACCGATAAATCGATGGGAAAGACCTCACCATTTTTGCGCTGTGCTTCCACAGCACGAGTATTACCTATGACATTCTGTTCCCGCTTAGTTAAGTAAGCGGTTAGATAATCATCATGTTGGCTTTTATAAGGTTCAGGCATCAACATTTTTATGTTGTTACCGATTACTTCTTCCGGCTTATAACCAAACATCGTTTCAATCGCTTGATTGCACTCCAATACCATTCCATAGCGGTCAATAACAATAATGACATCCAATACAGAGTTCATGACTGTTCGCACTTTGTTTTCACTCAAAGTCAGCTCTTCCGCCAATTGATTGCGCTGCTCAATTTCCAAATTCAATTTTTCATTTACTTGAGTACGCTCAATCAATAGCTCTTCTGATTGATCTAAAGTCCCTTTCAAACGGCGCATAATAAAAGCCAGTAATAGGAGGGTAATCAACGCTAAAGAGACCATTTTGATAAAAGCCTCTTTCGCCAAGCGCTCTGACTCGACCAATCCCTCAGAAATAGGACGTTTCACCTCTAATACACCACGTACATCGCCCACTTTCCAGTCAGTTTTTGGCGTACCCGGATAAGTATTGTGACAACTCACACAGCTTTCCTTCAAACGGTCAGCCACCGCAAAACGAAGCATTGTCTGACCTTTTTCCGTTTCCATTCGCCAAAATGGTTGATCAGGATTCGTCTTTAAAGCTTGCATCGCATCGGCTTCAAAAGAGTCGTGTAAACCGCCTGTTTCATTCCAAGAGAACGGCAAGTCACTATAAAGTCGTACCTTATAACTTGCGTCTTCTTTTGCTAAAAATCGCCCAAATTCTTTGGCAAAAGTAGCAGGTAAGGGAACGGAACCTGGAATAGCTTGATAATCGTGTGTTATCTGAATGTTTTTGAGTCTTAACGGAGGCAAAATGTGTTTAGTGTAAAAGTTTCTAAATTCCGCAACTGAACTAGAGAAGTTCTTAGCATCTTCAATCGCAATCTGCTCTGATATATGCGAACTATCTCGATAATGCTGCCAGAAAACCAAAGAAATGCCCAATAACAACAAAATGGCTAAAATCGTGAATAAATAATTGTTAGATCGCTTGGATAATGCTGAAAACATCATGTTTTGCTTTCCTTGATAGACTTAAAGGTACATAGATGATTAATTTATCACACACTGCATTTCATGAATGAGTTTAATCGACGTTAAGTAACCAGTTTCTGTTACTATTTTGTTATGAAAACACTTCCTACTATTCTTACCATTGCAGGGTCTGACTGTTCAGCGGGGGCAGGCATTCAGGCTGACCTAAAAAGCATTCATGCTAATGGCGGTTATGCTCTAACTGTACCGACTGCACTGACTGCACAAAATAGCCAAGGTGTGCAAAATGTATTTGCTGTGCCGGCATTACAGGTCAAAAGCCAGCTTGAATCGTTGGTAAGTGATTATCAGATTGACGCCATTAAGATTGGAATACTCGTAAATACAAAAACGATTGAAGTAGTGGTCAAACTATTAAAAACCCTACCGAAAGTCTCAGTGGTACTAGACCCCATTTTTTTAAGCAGTAGCGGTAAAACCCTTTTAGAAAAAGAGGCCGTTAACATGCTAATCAAAGAACTTTTTCCACTCGTCACACTCATTACCCCCAACTTACCTGAATTGAATAAGCTGCTGGATTTACCTACAAAAGAGCGCTATCAAGGAAAGCAGAACGAGACTAGACAGATTCTGACGGAATTGCAAAACAGAGGTTGGCCGAACTGTTTACTTAAAGGTGGGCATAGCGATGAAGAACAAGCGAATGACTACCTTTTACTGCCAAAAGCAGATGCCATTCATATCTTTTCATCAGCAAGAATTCAAACACAGCATAATCACGGAACCGGTTGCACGTTATCGTCATCGATTGCAACCTATCTTGCTTCGGGAGAAAACTTACCTAATGCAATCAAATTAGCAAAAGAGTATTTATTTAAAACGCTAAAAACAGCCGAACTAGGACAGCCCAGCTATAACATTGAATTGACCGATAGACATGGTGGTTTAAACCATTTTGTTGATTTAATTGATAAACAGTAGAGTAATACGGTCTTAAACTAGCTTATTTTTTAACTACCAGGCCTGGTAGTTAAGCCTAATTACTCTACTACTTTCTCTTTAATTTCTTCTCGAGCAGGTTCAGTGCTTTCGCTCACAACATCAATCGCATCCTGCACGTGGTCACCTGTTTCAGACAACTTTTCTACCGCTGTTTGTGAAGAGTCCAAAAGGTTACTGGCTATCTCTCTGCTACCAAACCAATCAAACATGATAGCGGCGGCGATGAAAATAATTAACCAAATTAAAATACTAATTTTTCCAAATAAATTCATACGATTCCTTTATTGCTACAGACGGCCTAAAGTCCGTCGTTAAGCCTGACCATTTTTACGTGATATTTCAAAGCAGTTATTCAAAGTCGACTAAATACTGTTTAAGTTGCATTGTAATGAGTTTTGCTAAAATCTCAACTGAACGGCTTTGCGCTTCAGCTTTAGTGACAGCATCGGTAATCAGAACCTCCTCCACTTTAACGACAGGAATCTCATACTTACCTAATAAAGCCATCTTGGCATTAAAAACCCATTCCGCTTGTTCATTTTGCTCTCCAGCATCCAACTGGTAATCCAAAATGAAATCGGGAGGTCTAGCAGAAAACTTAATGCCATAACTGGACATCGATTTTAATAAATCTGACTCATAATCACGGCGCTCTCGTATTAATGCTTTCATGTTAAAAATCATGCCGTTCGCCAATAATGCAATACGCTTATCTAAAATGCCCAGCAAACGACTATTTCTTAAACGCGGAACGGAAACACCTTGGCGATGAAGTAATGACTCGATTAGCTTGCGTTCTTCAATATTATATAAACCAGGCATTAAACGTTTTAACTGTTCAAAACGGTTGACACTTTCACTAACACGAACATACTTAGACAGCTCTCTATCAAGCTGCTCTAATCTTGGAATCAGTTTTTGAGTTAACACTTTAGAATCTTGAAGATGATCCGTACTCAAGGTGACTAGCGGAATAGTCTCACGCACAGATCGACGCAAGGCTGAATTAAAAACGCCCTTATCCTCTGGAAGATTTTCAAACACTTCTAGCCACGCTGCACTAAGACTTTTGGGTACTTGCAGACTGTTACTAAAAGCCGATTGCATAACCAACGCCGCTAGAACCACAATAACCGAAACGGCCTTTAAAAGGCTACGAAAAACCAGGTTTTCACTGTAAAAAGTTTTTTGTACTTTACTGGATAACATCCAGAATACATCCTTTGTAAAAACGTGACTTATACTAAGTAATAATAAGAAATTATCATACTCTATTCTGTTTAGCGAAACTACCGTTTAACAGCCTTAAATCAAAGGCAATCATAGCTTTTTTAATGGTTTGTTTATTTTAGACTTAAGGACTACTTGAATTTATCGCCACTGCGCCAACGACGAATGGCAAATCGTGCTGGATGACTTGCATGATAAAGTGATAAAGGTTGAGGTAGTGCCATTCCCGAGATATCTGCCATTAAGCTCTCTGCCGCCAAAAACACCGACATTAAACCTCTTGGCCCATGGCCATTAGAAACATACAAGCCTTTTTGATACCTCTGTTTTTCATATCGGTAAACCGCGTGAGTGTGAGATTGAGACAAGTAAGCCGATTGCATCCAATTTGCGTCAGCAATAGCACCAATAATCGGCAGATGATCAGGTGTTGTGGGCCTAAAGGCGATGCGTCCAGACACTTCTTCTGCCGTAACATCTAACCAGTCGGGTAGTGCCGTTTTTGTAATATCCAAATTTGCTTGATGACTCTCAAATGATAACTCTTGACTCATATCAGGCGCCTCAAAAGTCGCACCTGTTACCGCTAAACCTTGACCACAACCCGTAGAATAACCCTCATGTGTCACAGCTATCTTTAACTCTAATGTTTGTTGCTCTGCGGTTAAGTGAGTCACCTGACCTTTTACTGGGCGAATAGGCAGGTTTAATTGTTCTTTCAAGTGTTTATCTAAACTGCCTGTTGCAACCACCACAATATCAGCATTAAAAACTTGCTGATGCGTATTCACCTGCCAGGTTATCAGTCCTTCTGTTTCAACTTGAGCAATCTCTGTAACCTTCTGTTCAGTAAAAAGTGTAATCTTTTCATCCGCTAAACAGCGTTCAATGACCGCTTTGGGATAAAGCCAACCGCCATTAGGAAACAACACACCTGTAGCACCCGCTTGTGTTCCAATGATCTCGGTTGCTTGTGCCTGGGTAATAAGGCGAGCAAAGTTTTCAGGTAAACCCACTCGCTCAATCGCTTCAATTACGCGTTTAACACTGGTTTGAGTAACAGCCAACTGAACCAGGCCTGATAAGTTACCCATTAATGCTTGATTATCGGCCTGCGGTTCTTGAAGCCAGGGCAAAACCGTACGTAAGGTCGCTTCAAAGCCTTGCAAATACCATTGGCTCCGTAAATTCCAATCCGCCGTAATTAAAGGGTGAACCGTACCGGCCAAGTTGCCCGAGGCTTGAGTAGCAATCTCTTTTTCTGCTTCCAAAACCTGTACTTGCCATCCCGCTTTGGCCAATTGATTTGCAACGGCACCACCTGCCAGGCCTGCTCCTATCACAATGGCTTTACCAGTTTGTTTACTAACTGGCTGAGGACGACTAAACCAAGGCGTTTTTAAACTATAAGGACGTCGCTGATTTAATTGACCTGAACATATCTCGCGCTTCTTACCAAAGCCTGACGCTTTATTTACACTAAAACCAATTTTTTCTAAAGCTCGCCTAACATCACCTGCTGCTGTAAACGTTGCAAAACTTGTTTGCAAATGACTTAAACGCGCCATTTGTTGATAAAGTGCTGGTTGCCACATATCGGGGTTTTTAATCGGGGCAAAACCGTCTAAGAACCAAGCATCAACCTGAGAACATTCGCTCGCATCACATTCTGGCAAACCTTTAAGCACATCGCCAAACCATAGCGTTAAACGTACTCTATTATCAAATAGCCAGACGTCATGCCAACCTGGCAAGAGCAGCGGATAATTATCTTGCAAGGCTTTGGCCAGGGTTACCAGGCCTGGTAAAGCTAGATGTGCTTTGGCTAAATCGTCATTATGCAAAGGGTATTTTTCAAAAGAGATAAAGTGGAGCTGTGCCGTTGCATTGGCCACCTTCAACCATAAGTCACAAGTCATCAAAAAGTTCAGACCAGAACCAAAACCGGTTTCTGCAATTCTAAAGACCTGTTTATCCGCAAGCGTAGCAAAACGTTTTGGTAGGTTATTGGGTTGAATAAAGGTGTGCTCAACCTCAGCCATACCGCCGTCAGTCGAAAAGTAGAAATCGCCAAACTGTTCCGATTTGGGAACCGCTTCATTTGTCCAGCTAACTTGTGCTAAAGTGAGTTTATTCGATGACATTTATTTTTTGGATTCAAAGGTTTATATTAGACAATCTTAAAA
>JGI10211J34971_10002671_pt1 | contig 14423 bp, 20 predicted proteins | sample Etolagsediment_FD_34971 | JGI IMG/M metagenome (IMG submission 34971) | reverse complement strand
ATATGAAATATTAGACGAGGCTATTTGGGAAGAACAGGATTATTTAATAGAGTATATACAGCTTTATCCCGAAGCGCTGACCATTACTATTGTTCAGGTGAAATAAGATCATGAGTCTAATTTGTATAAAAAAATTTTAAAAAAAAGGAGGTGATTTAGAGTGAAGAAATTCATAGTGATTTCGATCTTTGTGATCCCATTTCTCATGGTTCCCCTATTTGCTCAAGATGAAGGCACTGGTGTAGAGATAGATGTGGCAGCGATCCTGGCAGCAGCAGAAGCGATATTTCTGACTGGCATAGGTGGCATGAGCGTAACCGCCCTAACAGCTGTGATCAAGAGGTGGCTGAACGCAGAAGGACTAGGCACCATTGCGATCTCAGCTGCTGTGAGCCTGGCAGCTGTCCTGGCTTATTTGATCCCTATAGGCTTCGTACTCTGGAAGTTCATAGCGTACTTAGCACTTGTGACTTTAGCTGCGAACGGAATCTATCTATTCCCTCAGAAAAGATCGAAGTACTAACCGAATGGATACTAGGGAAAGGGGTGGGCAAAATTTATTGTATGGAGGTAAAGCTTAAGAAAAAAAGGAATATACATTGGAGGGCTTTTGGTTATGGGAAGCAATGAGAAATGCAAAAACTAAAAAAAATCACAAGAAAGCTTGAATCATTAAAATTAGAAGGTATGAAATGTGACTGGTGTGGAAAGGAATTTAAGAATATGCATGAGTTTGAAAATGGAGCAGATGTACATAATAACAATACCTTTGAATTTATTATTGGCATAGGGGCTGCATATCCAGATGGAGATTGCAGGCAATATTTTAAGACTGAATTGTGTTTTAAATGTCAATTAAAGCTATTACTAGAACTCGATAAATTAGGTGTTAAGTTTTTTAATAATAACTGGAGAGCAGGTCAGGATTATTATACTTCTAGCCAGCTTAAAGAATCCATAGAAAGCAAAAGAAAACAGCTTAAATATTATGAATCAAAATATGGCAAGAGAGATAAATGAATCATCCAAAGCCTCAAATATTTGGATTAAAAAAACAAACGAAAAGGAGGCAAAGCTTGAGAGAAAGCGGTTGGACTGAAGCGCGCCGAAGGAAACAGAGCCAGCAAAGTAGAGCGATGTGGGCGGATCCCGTGATGCGCAAGAAGATCGTACAAGGCCTAAGGAGAGCCTGGACCAAAGTACGGAAGGAAAGATATTCACAGATCCGGAGGGGNCATAAGACCCCAGAAAGGACCCGGGAGAAAATAAGCGCCTCCATGGTGAGATATTGGGACAAGATAAAAGGGAGAGCACAGGGGGGATTATGAGCGAGAAACAAAAAATTGAGGATGAAACTAGAAAAGAAAACATCAAGGTAATGTCTGATACAGAATTATTTGAGTGGCTTGAACGGCATTTAAGTCACTTGCGAGGCGAAGTAAATCACAAAGCTGACATATTAAATCTTTATTTAAAGGAAGCAAGAAAACGATTTGGCGTTAAGAAATCAAAGGGAATTCGAAGAGAAGCTTTTAAAGACGGAAAATGGGTGGAGATAGAAGAAAATAAAAAGATACAGGCAAAAGAAACTGAAAAGATGAGAAGGGAAAACTATGGAATTGTTCATCCCTGTTGAAAAGGTCTGTAAGAATTGTAAGTGGTTTTTACCATTAATGAAATACGGTGGTTGTTTTGGCCAGTGCTCGAATAAAATATTCAAAGATATGTCCGAACGTGATACCAATGCCGGGGATGCACTTTTTATATATTTTGATTTGTCCCGTTTTTCTGCTACTTTTTTAGTCCACAAAAACTTTGGCTGTATAGGATGGGAGAAGAAATGATGGACCGGAAAGTTTATTGTAAGTTTTGTAAGTTTTGTAAAACCCCGATTTTTAGAAGGAAATATCCACGTGATATTTGTAAATTCAAAAGAAAGATAAAAACAACCTGGTATGAACCAAGAAACAAAATAATATCCTATAGACCTTACTGTGCTTTTATCAATAGGTTCAATAATTGTCCTGATTTTTGTGACAAAATAAAGCTTAAGTTCAGGATAATTAATTTTGTTCATAAAGCATTCGATGAATTAAAAAAGGACAAAAAATGAGCAAAGAAAAAATTGACGTTTATTTAGAAGGGCAAAAATCCGCTGTAAAGCGATATTGTTTTAAGAGGTATGAGGCAATGGGGCATGTTAAATACGATAAACCTTGCGTAACTATATCAATGCATGGGATTAGTTTTAATGCTGCCTGTCGTTCTTACTTTCAGAGAAAGCCGTTTGCACTATTATATTTTGATTCAAAGAAAAAGGCTATAGCTATAATGCCCTACCATGAGAGAGCCAAAATAGGTTATAAGATCAATCCATCTTCCGGAAGCTTTCTAATATCAGCAAGGAAATTTGTTACAGAACACATAAGAAAATTTACTAAGGGCCAGAGGATTAGAATATTCCCTCTATGGGACGAGAAAAACAAAATGTTCGTTCTGGATTTAGGAAAGAAAGGATAGACCTCCATGCCGGACGTCAGCTTAAAGAGAAAACTCCGGAGGCGAAGAAGGCTTACAGAGGAGATGCTGGACGATGAGTCATTCAATGTCTCTAAGGCAGTGGGAAAATTAGCTGATTATTTTGATTACACCTGCTTTGATAAGGGAAGCTATAAGTTGGTGAAAGTCGTGTATAACAGTGTCTCCAGGCACGAGCTTAATCGAGTTCTTAATTTTAGTGACAGCCCGTATAACAGTAATATTATAATCCAGTTCTGGATATGGAAAGACAGAGATCGGAAGCCGGCAGCCAAACCAAAATTGTTTTACAACAGGCCGAATCAAAAGCTTCCCAAGGTCCTTGAAGAGTTCATCTATTAACTGCGTGTCAAGTAAAAATTCCCCTTTTAATTAAACCATTTAGACCACAAAGGAATTAATTTGGCACGTAAATCCACTCAATTTGACCGTTAACCAAAAATCACTTAAGGACCATGCTCTATATTTATTCATAGAGTCATGGCAATAACCCACCTGCGCACACAAGAGTATGTGAGAGCTGAGGCGGTAGATTACATTCAGCGCTGGCTCGGCCTTCCGTATGTTTGGGCCGGAGACGATACCATAGCCGGGTTTGATTGTTCAGGTCTTATGATCGAGGTCCTCCAGGCCCATGGTCTCATTCCCAGAAGCAAGGATTATACGGCTGAAGGATTGAGACAGAAATATTCAGATTACAAGGTGACCGTGCCGTACGCCGGCTGCCTGGTGTTCTTTATCCACCCTGTAGAAAAGGTAGCCTGGCACGTGGCTATATGTGTGAGCAAGGAGTTTATTGTCCACGCTTCCGGAGGAGGGGAAGGAGTGAATTCTCTGGAGGAAGCCATAAAAAGAAACGCCTATATAAAAAAGGATTCCCTGGAGCGCGAGATAGCGAGAAGGGAAGAGTTTAAGATCGAGTATGCGGATCCGTTTAGAAGCCTGGAGGAATAATCGGCTTTGGGAACCTGGCACTGGCTTAAGCCTGAGGAGAAAAAGAGGCGCCTTGAGAGGGTCATAAGCCTCCGGAGGTACGGATTGACATATGAACAGATAGGCAAGAGTTTGGGAATAACAAAGAGCTGGGCTTGGTATTTATATAACCAGGCCAGAAAAGAAAAAAATAATGGAGAATGATCATGGGCGTAGACCTTTCAAAGCTGTTAGAAATGCTGTACGAAATATTTAAGGCTTTTCATAAGGACGACTCAGAGGAATTTGAGAAGCAATGGAAAAAAGATCTTCCGGTTCTTACCAAGGCGGTCGACGAGGGGGATATAGAAACCATAAAAGCAATAACGGCGAAATACTATGAGATCTAAAATCAAAACATTATTATTCATAGCTGTATTCAGCCTGATATTGCTTTCCGGGAGCTGTAAAACAAAGATCGTAACTCTTCCTATCGGGGACGAAGCTTACCCAATAAGACAGCTGGAGAACGGAAATTATGAGGTCTCAAAGGGATACGTGATAAAGCATACAGCTATGATGGCGGAAATCACGATTTTAAAAGCTAAGCTTGAGGAAAGGGGAGGAGCCGATTAATGGAGGAACAAATAGCCAAGATCCTGGGGAACCAGGAGTACCTATACATAGTGACGGGTGTACTCCTTGCTTGTTTTGCCTTTGATAAGGCGTACGGGTACTTCGCAAAGAAGAGGAACCACAAAAACAATAAATCAAATATCAATACGTACTCAAATCCAAACCATGCCATGTTCATGGATCACGAGAAAAGAATCACTATTAACGAGCAAGGCATAAAGGCCCTGTGCAGTAGTATCAATGACTGGAAGAAGGATAATAAAGAGGACCATCAGGAGATTTTTAAGAGGCTAAATAACTTTGACGAAGTGGGAGGATTGGTTAAGGTCCTAAAGACTGTTATAGAAAAGATAAAATGAAGGTCTTTAAAAAATGGGTGCTAAATTGGAGGATAAGGCAGACGTTAAGGCTGCTGGAGAGAATAGATAAAGCCATGGTGGATCTTAAAATGCCCAGGTGGAAGCGCAGACAGATCTGGAGAGACTTTATTAAATCTAGAAAAAAAAGACTTCAGGTTACGCACTTTCTAGGGGATTGAACGTGGGGAAAAACAAGGACGTACAGAGGGATCCATTAACAAAGCTTCAGCGTGAGTTCGTTGATTTATTCCTCAATAACCCAGAGTTAAACGCCACTGAGTGTGTCAGAAGATCTCATTACAATACAAAGTACCCGGACAAATGGGCTTCTCAATTACTAGGGAACCCTAGGGTTATAAAAGAAATCAAGAAAGCCCGAGAAAGAAGGCAAAAACGCACGCAGATATCCCAGGATCGAGTGCTAGAGGAGCTCGCGCGGCTAGGGTTTTCTAATATTAAAAATTATATCGACCGATCAGGTATGGATTTTATAACCTTCAAAGACATAGAAAAGATCCCGGAAGAGGCAGCCCGGGCCATATCTTCTATAAAAGTGAAGAAGAAAGGGAAGGAGCAGAGCATAGAATTTAAGCTCCACAGCAAGGATAAGGCTCTGGACATGCTGGGGCAGCATCTTGGATTGTTCGATGGGAAACATGGAATAAAAGGGGAGATCCTTCTAAAGATCGTTTCAAAGATCCCTAGGAGCAAAGAAAAAGAAAAGAAGAAGGAAGAAAATGCAGACTCAAACCCAAAGACCAGTTGAGGAAATAGAGCTTTCTTATGATCCGAATCGTAATCCCAAACAGGTGTCATTTCATAAGGCGGATGCTACCTATATCCTTTATGGCGGCGCCATGGGTGGAGGGAAGACTGCAGCTATTATAAACGAAGGACTTCAGTTATCTCTTGACTATCCGGGAAATGATGGTCTTCTCATTCGAAAGACCTGGCCATCCTTAAGGGATACTGTCCTTCCTCAGATGGAAAAATTCATACCGGATGAACTGGTGGATGACTGGAATCGTTCTGAAAAGATCATAACTCTTGTAAACGGTTCTAAGATCCGATATGGCGGGATTGGGGAAAAGCCTAATGATTGGAAGAAAAAGATGTCCGGAGAATATGGCTGGATAGCCATTGATCAGGCAGAAGAGTTCACTGAACATGAATTCCGGATGCTTTCAACTAGATTGCGGCTTGTGCTTCCAGGGATAAAATATAAATTTCTATTAACGTGCAATCCGGATCCAGGCTGGATAAAGTCTTTGTTTGTTGAGGCTCCAGGAGAGGACCGGCTTTTCATCCCGGCTCTTCCGGAGGATAACATTGAGAACCTTCCAAAGGATTACCTGAAACGAATGAAAGACTCTCTGACTCCAAAGCAGCAGAGGGCTCTTTTAGACGGTGACTGGGAGGCGATCGGGGATCCGGATAATGTATTTCCTTACTCAGAAGTAAAAAAGGCTGTGGAGCGAAACCTGGAACCCACACCACCCATAGAATTGGGTGTTGATGTAGCTCGGCATGGGGATGATATAACAAGCATAACATTAAGGGAGGGGCTTAAGGTCCGGATAAAACATCGTGCCAAAGGCCATGATCTCATGCGAACGGCCGGAGAGACTTGGAGGTTAGTAGACGAAGCTGCAAGAAAATGGAAAGACAAGATCAGCATTATATCTGTGAAGGTGGATACCATCGGACAAGGAAGCGGTGTGTATGACCGGTTAAATGAAGAGAAATCTAAATGGCAGAAGAAGCTCAGGATAAAAATTAAACTGGTTGATATAAATGGGGCCAGAAGGGCGAGGGACCCTATAAAGTTTAAGAACCTGCGTTCTGAGATCCACTGGGGCTTGCGAGAACTACTCCCTTATCTCGACTTGCCCCAGGACTCAGAGCTCATAAGCCAGTTGAATTCCATTAAATACAAGATAAATTCAGCCGGGCAGATCCGGATAGCGCCAAAAGACGAGATCAAAAAGAAACTGGGCCGGTCCCCAGATGATGCTGAATCAGTTATTTACTCCCTGGCCCAGACTGGAGAAGAGGAAGAGGAAGGCAGTGTCTACTTTGGCCGGACAGACGAAGAGGAAGAGAAGCCAAAAAAAAATGATGCCCAAAAGCTAAAGGCAATAAGGGAGCATTTAGATAAACAAAGACAGCCTCCTGAGGACGAGAAAGAGAAAGAGGAGGAGTCCAAGGCAACAGAGGAGAATGAAGATGCCGAGTACGAAGATTACGAAGACGACGAAGGAGAAGTCTTCTTCGAGTAAGCCAAACGAGATAGGTGAAGTTTATCTTCTAAAGACCTCTAAGGGAGTATTCCACCCATCCCAGCTTAAGATCGAGAAGAATCAGGAGAAAAAAGAGTCCAAACAAGTCTCTGATGAAGACACTAAGTTCTTAACCGAAAAGGATCTTAAGCCTCATCCCTTTAATGTAAAAGGGCTGCTTTGGCTCATGGATAACTGTGAGTATTTCGATGCGTGCGTCAAGCAGATCGGAACAGATGTGGTGGGCCAAGGGTATGAATTAAAACTGGTTGAGGGAAAAAAAGAAAATAAAAAAGATAAAGAGAAAATAGAGAAGTTCTTAAATGAGCCTAATAGCAACGAGGAGGAATCGTTTGAGAAGATAGTAAAGAACGCTGTCGTGGACCTGGAGAGCATAGGCTGGTTTGGTTTGGAGCTGGCCCGGGATAAAACACAACCTTTAGGGATTTGGAATGTCCCTGCACATACTTTATGGATACATAAGGACAAGGAAATATTCTGCCAAGAAAGGGGAACCAAGAAAGTATGGTTTAAAAAGTTCGGATCAGAAAAGGATATTGATTCTAAATCTGGAAAAGAAAAAAAAGGAACTCCAGATCCTGCTAACGAACTCATTTATTACAAAGAGTATTACCAGCAATCAAACTATTACGGACGGCCCCCTATCCTGCCTTCTGTCGGCGCTGCCAGAGGACTCGTAGGGATCCGGGATTATAACTTGGCATTCTTTGAGAATTATGGGATCCCAATGGGATGGATAATCCTTAAGGGAAAGTGGAAAAAAGGATCCGAAAAAAAGCTGAACGATTTTTGGAATACAAACATAAAAGGAACTGAGAACGCTCATAAGGTGGTTATATTAAGAGTGCCGCGTGAGGGAGATATCATCTGGGTGCCTATAGAATCGAAGGAGGCAAAACAGGGTTCCTTTGTGGAGCTGGATAAGCAATTGAGAGAGAAAGTATTGGTTCCTTACAGGATGCCTCCTTACAGGATCGGGATAGCTGAGCAAGGATCCCTCGGAGGCTCGACCGCTAAAGAAAGTTCTGAGATATATGCGGATTCCATAATAAATCCCTTGAAGGCTGATATCGGCAGACTATTCACGAGGGTGGTCATACGGGATTGCTTTAAGATCGAGACATATAACCTGACATTCAAAAAGCTTGATATCAGAGACGAGCTCAGGGAACTGGAGCAATATGAGAAGAAATTCGGGATGGGCGCAATGACTCCTCTCCAAGTAATGAACGCACTTGGAATTAAATTAGAGGATGAAGATAAAAATAACGAGCTCCTCAAGCAGCATTTCGTATCCACCCGATATCAGCTTATGGACCAGGCTATTGGAAAAGAAGCTGGGATCATTGGAGACCTCCAGGATTTAAAACAAGAGGTAGATGAAGCCATAAAGCATTCTAAAAACAAAGGAGAATAACATGCCAGTCTTAGTATATTTAAGAAACCCTCAAATCATCATGGCTATAGAGGGAGAAATAAACCCGGATGACAAAATGGTTGTCAAACAATATGAGGACATGTACGGCCAAGGTACGCTCGTTGCGACCACAGACAAGGGAAATCCTGTGGTCATTCCAGCGAGGGGGGACCTGAACGTGGCTTATCTGCAAGGGATAAGCGACAAAGAGCTTAAAGAGATGAGAAGGAAAGAGGAAGAGAGAAAGAAACAGATGGAAGAGGAAGCCAGGAAAAGAGCCGGGAATGGGGGAAAGATAACTCGTCCTACCTTTACACCTAATAATCTTAGATTCCCTAAAAAGCATTGAGGCTGATTTATGACCCAATCCTCTCAGCTCGTATCGATCAGTAAATCAATAGGGACGTTTCTGGAGAAGTCCAGGATCAATGAACTTAACCTCCGGAATCATAAAAGGCTTTTAAGAGAAAATTTAGGTAGTGTCGCTAAGGCATATAACCAGTGGATGGATTATTTAAGGGTTAAAAGCCGCAAGACTTTAGTGGGGAGGAAACCAGAGACCATGACCGAGAATCTGGTTGATTGGGACGATGTGATCACAAAAGGGGAGGAGTACTTCCGTCCGGTTCTTCACGACATCCTGGTTATAGCAGGTAAGGCGGCGGTGGAAAGGAAGATCCTAAAGCAGGACCGTTTTGATCCGTTGGGTGTGGAGGCCATAGAATGGGTAAAAGAGCATTCTGCAGAGATGGTGGTGGAGGTGACTCAGAANACCGTAGCCGGCATTAGGGAGTACATAAGATGGGGGATAAACGAAGGAAAATCTATCTATCATATAGGTCGGGAAATGAGGCCTGTACTTGGCCTTACGGACAGACTTTCACTGGCTGTAGGGAGGCGCCTCACAGAGCTTGAAACACTTCCCAAATACAGCCATTACACAGCTGAGCAGAGATTTAATCATGCTGAGCGTTATGCTCAAAAGCTACAGAAATACAGAACAGAACGGCTAGCAAGGACTGAGACGGCCAATGCCCTTAGTGAAGGCGAGCTCCAAGGATATGAGCAGATGAAGGTAAAAAAAGTAAAATTCAATGCGGATCCGGAATGCTGTGAAGAATGCGCGGATAAAGATGGGGACGTATATGACATCAAAGATGCCCACGGTGTGATTACCGTTCATCCCGGATGCGAATGTACTTGGACGGCTGTGACATGAAAAACTGGAGAATAGGGTATAAGAGAAACGAAAAATGAAGGTAGAAGATATTACGGAGAATTCCGTTAAAAAAGTAGATGATCAGGAGCTTTATAACCTGCGTCTNAGGTTCATTCAGCTCTATAATAAAAANCTCAAGGGCCGGGAAGGTGGAGAAGTAGGGGGCCTTGGTAGGCTTGAATTTATAAACAGGTACCAGATCCTNATAAGGGAAATGAATAAAAGGAACCTTACGCACAGCAAGACGACAGAATTAGATATCGAGGCATTCAAAAAAGCCATGACCGGGGTAGACGTAAAGAGCCTTGGAGACCAGGTGATAGTAAACGACTATATCTCCATAGGAGGGTCTTTTGTTAAACGTCCCCAGGAGGCCAATGATTTGGATATTATCATTCGGGATTTTGATAAGAATAGAGACGAAGGACTCGAGCTTAAGGTGGGAAGGGCCTTGAAAAAACAGACTAGGAAGGAGGTCCATTTTGTTTATGCACCGCGCGGTCCTCATAGTTCCTATATTCCTTTATTCGATTTGGTGGTCCGGGCTAAACCTAGCCTGAAAAGGATTCACATCAAGGAAAGCATTCAGGCTAAACTCAAGCGGGCTATGGAGTATTACGAAGGACTGGAGAATTGGGGTGCTGATCTACTCTGCGATAATGCGCATGTGATAGAAGGCTTAGAGAAGGGTTCCGTCCTGGATCTAGGCTGTGGTTCCGGAAAGCTTCTTAAAATACTTGAGGGAGATGGCAGGGAGGTCCTTGGGATAGATATCGATAAGAACGCCATAAAAATGGCGAAGTCAAAAAAGCTCGAGATTAAAGAACATGACCTTGATAAAGGGCTCCCCTTTGAGGATAGTTCTTTTGATAATGTGACAGCTGTGCATGTCCTCGAGCATGTGACGGATCCTGGTGCCTTGGTAAAAGAGATGGAGAGAGTGGCCAAGGCCAGGGCCGTAGCCATAGTGCCTTTGGGGGAAAGACACGATCCTTCGCATAAACACGAATACAAAAATCTTTCTCAATTTAAAAAGATTCTAAATAAAGAGTGGTCCGCCGTCACCACAAGCCCTTCGAATACTGTCCTGGCTGTGTATAAAAAGCCCATGAAAAAGGCAAGAGCTCTCACGCCGTTCGGGGATTTTAAGCCTCCTAAGCCGGCAATGAGCGGGATGACCGAGGCCTTTGATGTATCTCAAATATGGGAGTGGGCCAAGGACAGAACCGTTGTGGCAGAACCTAAGCTCAATGGGTTCCGGATGATCATAGCAAAGCAGGGGAATAATTATAAGATTTATACTGACTCCAAGAAAGACAGAGCCAAATACTACCCGAGTCTTAAAGAAGAGATAGAAAAAATTCCGGATGATTTTATGGCCGATTGCTCCATGGGGATAGAAAAAAATGGAAAGCCGCTGCCGAGGATCAAGCTCATGACGCTCATGGCAGATAAACCAGAGCTTAGGGAAGGGGAGAGAATAGTGTGTACCGTGTTTGACCTGCCATTCTGGAAAGAGGATCTGCATGATAAGCCGTTTAAAGAGAGGAGAAAGGAGCTCGAATCATTTTATAAGAAGCATCTCAAGGCGTCTGAGAATTTTGAGATCACTGAATACAAGACCATAGGGAACAAAGAGGAACTTGATAAAACATTTAAGAGATTCGCCAAATACCCTCAGTCNGAAGGAGTCGTAGTNAAGGACGTTGAGAGCAAGTGGGATCCGGACGGGAGCATTGAGGGATGGGCTAAGCTNAAGGTCGAAGCTGAGATAAAGGTGATGGTCATTGAAAGACACAGCGTAAAAGGCGGGAGATATAATTACACATGCGGCGTTCTTAAGGGGGANAGCNAGTTCGAGAACATCACCCGGGTAGGAGATATGGAGCTAGTCGACTTAGGTAAAACTTATAACACTGAGATAACCGCTTCCCCGGGAGCTATCCTCACCATAGGAGTCGAAGAGATTATTCCAAGTGAGAATAAATTGGATTGGCTAGGGGCCCGGGTTCTGGATAAAGACGAGTCCAGGAAGGAGCCCTATTTTGCAAACCAGGTTATAAAAATAGCAGAGAACGCGCATGTCCTCCAAAAGGAATCGGCCAGAAAGGCTACAGACGAGGAAGGTACTGCTGGTGTAGAAGGAAACATGGATTTCGAGATAGGGGACTCGGGAGACGCGGTGGCCCAGCTCCATATCATGGGAATAGAGGAAAAAGAACTCGAGGATCTCATAAGCATAAAGGATCGTGCTCGAGTGGCCAGGGCTGATCTCAGGAAGTTAGAATCCCTTGTCAAAGGAAAGATTGGGGAGCAGGGGGCTCACATCGACGTCCGGTTCCACAGGAAGAAAGACAAATACTGGGAGGGCGGTGAGATCATGATCGGCAACCTCTCAGGTTTGAGTAAAATTTACAATTATAAAGAGGGTCAGAGCCTGAGATTTGGATGGAAAGTACCTAGGAAGGGCGAGGCAAAGATAAACGTGATCCGCGGGCCTATGGACTGGTTTAAGGCCGGAGTGGATAAGATAGAGATCTTTAAACCAGGCGAGGTCGGGGCTACTGCTAATACTTACGCAGCTATGCTGAGGATAGATAAATTCGATTGGACTCTTTACATGGCTGATAAACATGCCAAGAAATTTCATGTCTCTGGCAGCCGGCACTTTGATGGGAACTGGCTTGTGGCTTATGTGCCTGTCACTGAGGAGGGGGAGAAAGGTAAGCGTGTATGGATGATGAGGAGGCTGGCCAAAGACGACCATGAGAAAAAAGAAAAAGCGGATATCCCTAGGGTCAACTCGCCTACTCTGGCTTATAAAGCTGTTTACGGAGCAGCGCCCTCTAAGCCTTTAAGAGGCATGACGGATGCTCCCAAAAAAGAATGGCACGGCCTTCAGGTGGATGAACACATAAAAGACAAATGGCTTGAGGAGCTTAATTCCATACCCGATATAGAGATAAGGGCCAGTGATGAGGGAAAGAGTAAAGATCGGGTGGCATTTGTGGTTTTCAGGATGAAGGATAAGGACATGGACTCGGAAGCTCAAAATATCTCCAAAAAACTAAGTGCTGTGGAAGGCCTTTATTCTTTAAGCGATACCGGGAGCGAAGGCCGGCCTCGAGTGGTCGTTGCGGGCAAAGTGGTTTATGGTCAAAAGGGATGGGAGAACTGGTGGAGTGGTTTAGCTAGTAAGATAAAAAAAGCCATTGAAAGCGTTAAAAAAAACGAGCTCTATTTAGGGTTCCTTAAAGTAGACAAGAAAGAGTTCATTGTTGGTGGGGTCGTCTACTCAGCAAATGAAGAAGATACTCAGGGCGAAGGCGCAAGAGGCCCCGAGATCTGGAAAGCACTTAAAAAGTTTATGATCAAAGGTGGGAACATTAAAATCATGCACAAGGGCCGGGCCATAAAGGCTCGAGTAGTGGAATGCTATCAAGCAGAAGAGGACCATCATAAGGGTGGTGCTGGGGATAAACACCTGGTTAAAGCTGGGGACTGGTGGCTTTCCATATACCTTGGAGATGAAAAAGAGATCTGGGAGGACGTCGTTAAAGGAAAACTTAATGGGTTTTCCATGGGGGGTACGGCCAAGGCCGCAGAAATAGTTTGAAATATGAACAAAGAAACATAAAGTAAAGTATATATACGGATCTTCAGCTTGAAGGCTGAGGTGATCACACACACGCTCAGGCGTTCAAGGCTTGATTGATGCCTTAAGTTTTGGATGCTCTCGCCATTGAGATCCTAACAAACCCTAAATAAAAGACTGGAACTTTATTGGAGGCCGAATATGCCGACACGCTGGCTCGAGGATATCGACATATCAGAGATAAGCCTGGTGGATAGGGCTGCCAATAGAAAAAAAAGGTTTCATGTCGTTAAGGAGGATAAAGTGAATTTTCTCGAATTAATCACAAAGTATTTTGACGAGAGGACCGACTCAGACAAAAAAATGGACCTTAAAAAGTTCATGGAGGATGAGAAGGTTAAAGAGGCCTTGGAAGAGGATAAAGAGATCCTGGCTATGTTGGAGAAAGCCGAAAAGCTTCCTGCAGCTGCAATAAATGCGCTCAAGGGAGCTTATAAAACCCTTTCCAAGTACAAGGATGACTTCACCGCAGAGCTTCAAAAGGCTTTAAAAACGATCTCCAAATACGTCTCTTACGGATACCCGGAAAAGGCAGACACCGAAAAGGTAGCTAAATTTGATTTGGAAAATCTCACAAAAGAGGAGATAGAAAAGGCCGGGAAAAAACTTTCAAAGGCGACCATCGCGCAGCTCAAGAAAGTGAGGGATATGCTGGACGGTCTTATTGGGGACAAGGAGAAAAAGGAGAAAGCTGAGGGCCTGGACAAGCTCCCTGAGGACGTGAGAAAGAAGCTGGAAGCGTACGACGAGCTCAAAAAGAAACAGGACGAGGACAAAGAGAAGAGGTTGAAGGAGATGGAGGAAGAGAATACGAAACTCAAAAAGCAGCTGGCAAAAAGAAAAGGGATCGATGATCAGGATGACGATGACGAGGATGATGACCCCAATGGTCCCAACCTGAAAAAGGACGAAGGAGATAAGTGGCCTTCTCTCGGGTAGTAAATCGTTAAGGAGAATAAAATGCCAAAAGATTCAAAAAAATTGTTAGACAGGATCAAGGTAAACAAGTTCAACCTGATCAGTATGCCGGCCATAGACCTGACCCCCGAGGAGGCAGACCATTTTATAGATTATGTCGTTGACCAGTCTGCCATGAAGGACTTCGCTCGGGTTAAGAGGATGACAAAACCTGAAGCTTACATCAGAGCGCTGGGGTTCGGTGATGGAGACTTTTTGTACCCTGCCGGGCACTTTAATGAGAGCAAATACAAAAAGAAATTTGCTCATAACAAGATTAGATTGGTCACTCATAAAATGAGGGGCGCAATCGTTGTGTTTGACGATGACCTTGAAGAGAACATCGAAGGAGCTTCATTCAAAGACCATCTCATGAAGGTAGTGACGGCCAAGATTGCCAACCAGCTGGAGCTCGCCTATTGGATCGCGG
>JGI10211J34971_10002670_pt1 | contig 14426 bp, 20 predicted proteins | sample Etolagsediment_FD_34971 | JGI IMG/M metagenome (IMG submission 34971) | reverse complement strand
TTTATCGCAGTGTTCCTTGATGAACCTGGCCGCTTCTTGTAACGATCTATCAAAGTTTTCTGGATTAAAGATGTTCTGCACACGCACATAGCTCTGTGCATCCTGCATCATCATTTCCAAAAATAATCTCTGTATCTCAGGTCCGTATTCGTTTATCAAGTTTCTTCCTCGCTAGTTCAATTTTAATTTTTGAAGTTTCTCTTGCTGTCATTATAGTTATCAGTGTTCCTGGTCTACCATAACGTTTTACAGCATCATTGACATCCTTGATGTCATCTGCCCAATTTGGTATTGATACAGCAAAACCTAGTTCAACAGCACGATCAATCAGTTTAAGTCCTGCTTCATCTTGATCTGGCACCACTGTTATGTCCTTGCGTAGGCTTTTTAACAGTCTTGCCTGCTTGTCATTGATGTCATTATGTAACAATGCCAAGCAATTTAGGCTCAGTGCATCAAATATGCCCTCAACCACTATAGCCTGTGTCCAATGTTCCTGCTGTAGGTCTGTGCCAAACACATATCCTGGCTGTTGTTCACTGATAAACTTTGGTTTGCGATCATCCAAATATCTCGCAGTGTAGCCAACAAGCCTATCCTCATAGGTATATGGTATAACAATGCGTTCTGCTTGTCTACCTTTTTGGTCTGGTGATATCATGTATGGATAATCACCCGGATCTATCGCCCTGGATTCCAAATAGTCCACATATTTCGTGTCTGACTCTTCGATCAATCTAAGATCTGTTGGCATTTCAACATCATCAAAGGATATGTTCTCTATTTTTGTCCTGGCACGGTCTTCAACCAACTGTGCCATATCTTTGTGTTTGAGACTTTCTAGGTTTAATGCTTGTATGGTTGGCTGATCTAATCCAAACCACGACAATAGTTTGCGTGCCTTAAAGGATAATGTCCTGCCTAGTTTGAAACTTGCTTTGTATCCACAGTTAAAACAGTGATAACTCCAGTCCTCACCATTTTGTTTAATGCCACCACGCTGTCTCTTATCTCTACTATCACCATTATGCTCACAGCAGACGGCATTGAATGATATCCAGCCAGATGCCGTTCGCTTGTGTTTACTAGGAATAACAGATGTAATGTCTAACATTAAGTTAGTATAACAGAATCTATCTCAGGAATCAACTGGTCTTTAATCATTTGGTGTCCAATTTCATTTGGATGACCATCTGGTGCTGTAATCTTTTCTTTTTCTGGATGATGAACTATCCAATTACAGTAATTGCGTTCTGGCCAAAGTAGTGTTGGCACTTGTAAAGGATTGTCCGGTGGCATAATATGAAACTGTAGCATTGGTATATTTTGTCTAGCACTGATTCCATCAAACAAGTAGACTGCTTGTTCATAGTTATATTGATCAAGCTCAGGAGATGATGAATATGCCAGCAACTTTTTACCAATGTCTCTGAAGTGTTCAGGAATAACACTAGATCCAAATTCTATCCAGGCACTGTGTTCAAATTTATTCCATTCTTCATCATCACAGTATTGATGGTGATCAGGATTAAACAGTGTAAACCTATCCGAATCAGTAATACCATGCAAGACTAAACACTGTTCAGGATTGGGTTCTTGTCTTAGCCACCATAAAAAGGTCCATATAGCACTCTGCAAACTACCACCAGGTATGCCGTAGTTTTCAACAGGCACGCCATAATGTTTACCTAGCAGTCCTAGATAACAATGTTCTTCTCTGTAATCTTTATTTTGATCTAGACTTGATGCGTATTTTTGACCTTGAAGTTCAGGCGCGATTAATTCATCACCAAAGGTCCAACTGTCGCCAAAGCCAACAATTTTTTTAATTTTCAATTCTTATCTAATCTTAACTTCACTAATTTCACCACCCTCATTCTCTATTCTCATACGAAGAATTGGATGATACCCGGTTACATTTATATATCCGGTAGTGTCAGACGTAGTAAGATTTACTTCACTGCCTATGTCATACCATAGACCGTCATCATCGATAGCACCTTGGATGGCAAGATTACCTGTGAAGTTTGTTGGTTTGTATTGAATTGTTGTCAGCGAACCAATACTGGCAAATTCACTGGTGTAGTGTGTTGTTACTCCGCTACCTGTGCCGTAGTAATCAGGAACCGTTACTGATTGACTCTCAACATGTTCAGGTAAAACAGAATCTACAACGTTTACTACACCTCGACCACCTTGGTTGTCATCAACAAACACTGTTTCATATAAGTCGCTAGTTGAATCTGCTTTCTCAATTGAATAGTTTGCTTGTTGGCTAACAATAGATGTTAACTGCTCTTCAGTTATGGTAACCTTAGCAGTGCCTTTGGTAGCATCAATGGCTACAAGATCTTGGCTTAGGAGAACTGACGTCCCCTCACGATTTATCAACCTAAAGGTAAATGTGCCTGTAGAAATATTTACTGGCTTTTGGTCTTGATTGATAAATGAGAATATAAGCACATTGTCGGTGCCTTTATGTAAAGTTAATTCTTTTGCATACACGGTTCTATACCTCCGGGACGTTAGAGCTTGGGTAGTGTCCCTTAATACTACCTTCTGTTTTTCTGAATATAAATAGACTTGAGTTGTAAACATATGAGTATTTATCGCATTTATGAGTAGTGATTTTTTTAAAGAACTAAATGAAAAATATCCTTTTATCACCATAGTCAACTATTCAGGTGCTGAATTTGTAGGTATCATTCAAAATCGTGATGCTACCGTAACTACCATGTATGACTTTGGCCGTATTGTTGACCAAACACTTAAACAAAAGTTTTTGGATCTAGCAGAAATATGGTGGTGGGAGTCAAATAGATCAATTCCAATTAATATATTCTTACGTGAGGAATGGACAATATTCCGTCCTTACTTGCAAACATTTACAAACAAAGATTTAGAAATAATATTAGGTCCAACTATTAGTCTTAGCGATCTTGCTAAGAAAAGATCAAAGAAAAAGTCTATAACCTTAGTAAGGAAAATGTAAAATTGAAATTCCATCAAACAACGATTTATAATAATCGTCACAGATTCAACCTAATGAAAACTAGAATTGATCAGTTACTGATGTTTTATTGGATTCGTCATCAATCACCTGGCTCAATATTAGAAGTTGGCATGAATCAAGGACAAAGTTTAGGAATATTAACAGAAGATAACAAACAGGCCAGGACCGTTGCTGTGGACATTATTCTCGACGCTTCTTTATTTCAGGATCTATATGGCAACTTGGATAATGTTTCTTTTGCCCAAGCCGATAGCTTAGAATATCTAACAGCAGACAAATTTGATTTCATACAAATTGATACTGATCATACCGAAAGAACTCTACCAGAGATACAGAAATATATTAAAAATTTAAATACTGATGGTGTGTTATTGATAGATGATTATCCATGGTCCGGTGTTGATCAGAGTTTGGATGTTTTTCTGGCCCAACAATCTGACTGGGTTCCTTTCCTAATGAGTGAACAAACACTATTTCTCCATCACCGATCTCGAGACGATTCTGTATTTTTAGATGAAAAGTTGGAAGAGTTATTTGGCGATTTTTGTTTGTTAGAAAACATCGATTATAAACAGCACGTTGTAAAACGTGTTTCGTGTCCTAATGTCATCAATGACGATGATGAAGTTTTTGATTTAATATTAAAGAAATTAGATCTATAATTCTAACGCGAAAGATGGGTCAGCACGCCAGCGACGCTTATCAGTCTCTGCCTCAGGATATAATGCCTCGATGAATGAACTAATCTTTTCACTGACAGTCACGGGATATTCATCCCACAGTTTCCAAAATCTACGTTGATTGTGTCTACACTGTCTACGTGTTTCACTATCAAACATGATGTCATGTAGGTCTGGTCCTAATACTTTTATGATGTTATCAACTATGCCCTTCATCCTGGCTTCCCATGGTTCTATGGATTGCCAGTCTGATCCAAACACATTGTCAAATGTTTCAAATCCTAACTTTTTAAGGTCACGATAATGATTAAGACTTGCTAATGTGATAAAAGGGTGTTCACCTAAGATTGGTTTCCATGTTTTTTCAGTGAGGAAACTATACTGTAATTTAACCGTTGACTCTGCTTGAACAGAAAAGTAAGTGTCAAAGTGTTGTTGCGAAACCATTAAGCCGGCTTCCCACTTTTTCCAATCAACCAATGTGTCGTGTGTTATGTCTCTACCTAGATCATAGTCACTTGGCAGTTTCTTGCCACTGGATATGTGGCTCCATAATGCACCATCTAACATATCGTTCTTGGCTAGTTCGTTAACCAAAGCTACTCTATGTTCTCTTACACGATTGTTTAAGTATAGAAACGTGTAAGGTCTCGTGTGTCTGCCGAACATGATGTGCTTTTGATGTTCATTCTTAAGTCCTGTAAGATACATCATGTATTGTATGTTACAATTACGAATTGATTCTGGCATTTCTCCTGAGCAGATCGTTGCGTAGCGACCGTCTAAGGCACCTTTAAGAAGTCCTGCTACATCTAAAATACGCACGAATGTGTTAGATCCCTCGAATGGATTTTCCAATATGATGTTTGATTGACTTGATTTAACATAGTCTAAGAAGTAAATCTCATCTGGTAGTATTGGAATAATCTGTAGGGTGTCATTAGGTAAGGCTTGTAATTCTTCTACAGTTTCATAGATGTTACAGTTACGGATGAACTGTTGTAGCCTACTGTCCTTGTGTAGATAAATTTTCATCTAACAGTTTCATGTGAAGGGTTACTAAAACAGCGTAGCTGACCGCGTGTGATTTCTTAAAGAAGTATTGCTCTTCTGTCTGTGTCCAAATGTCTTCTGCTATTGCTTTCCAATCCTTGCCCAACAAGTGTCTCTTGCCTGGCCTGATCAAGGCCAAAAACATTGCCATCCTTGGTATCGTGTCTATTTCCAAATTGCCAATCAGATCAAAGTGATTGCCGATATGTATGACCTGTTCAAAGAACGTTCTGTCTTTTAGTCTATGCCAAGGTGTTTCTCTGGCCATTAGTTCATCATAGTGCTGTTGATCTCTGATCAGTTTGTAGACGTTGACATTGAGGAAGTCAATCTTAAAGTATCCTCGGTCCTCTGCTTCTTGATAATCAATACTTGCAGTCTGTGTTATAGGATTGTATGGAATATCAGTGACATATACACCTGAGTTATGCTTACGTATGTCACCATCATTGATCTGCATAGCGGCCGTATGCTTGATCAGTTTCAGTATGTCATCACGATCAGCAAAGTCTATGTCTACGTCTGTTGAATATTTTACCATCCTGCTTTCCTCAACATTTCTTTCATGTATTCCGTGTCACCTGGATAATCTCTCAGTATCCTTGACCAACGATCTGGATCTAGAAAGTCCCATACTATGGCCAGTTGTTCCTCAGTTAGGTTCTCTAACCACTCATGTCCTGAGTCACAGTTGAATATAGTCCAGCCGGTTACACGTCCTGTTGTAACATAGTGGCATATCTTGTTGGAATTGCCATAACGCAGGAAGTGTTCAGTTGGATTCTCTGTTGCTTCAGACCAATCCATTGAAGTTTCCAATGCACGAGTAAGTGCATCTGTTGCATTCTCTCTATAGATATATTCTTTAAGGAACTCTTCATACATCTTGTCCGAACCCCAATAGTCTATACGTTTGTTATTTTTCAACAACCATTCAGCAAAGCGAGTTGAGTTAACAACACGGGCATTCACACAGTAGTTGCCAAACTTAACAAAGGCTCTGTAGTATGCTGACTTGGCAAACTCATCAAATGTCTTGTTCTTTGCTGAGCCTTGTGTGACTTCGTAGAAGTTTAAATAGTTTTGAAATGCAATACGTGTGGCTGGGTCGTCTTTGGTTTGATATCGACGCTTCTGCTCACAGACGTGAACTTCTAGTGTGGTTTCTTTACGAAACTCACGTTCACAATACTTACATTTAAAACTCTGATTTAATTCGCTTGTCATCCCAACCTAGTTCTTTACAATATTCTTTTATTTCTTTTTCTGTGTTCATCTCCAGAAACATGTCCATTTCATCTGACTTCATGTTTGGATATAGCTCTGCCACAATCTTTCGTAACTTGTTGGTAGATTTACCTTCCTTCTTCTTTGCGGCCAACCAATAATGGAACTGCTTGCCCATGTTTGGTGATACCGTGGTGCACATCAACCATTGTAGTTTTGTGTGTTTGTTTAGGTCAAAGAAATGTTTATTCACATACTTGTTTGTTGCCATTAGGTAGTATGCCTGTAGATCAGCCGACCCCCGCCCACACTAGCACCATATCTCAACATCAGATAGGTGCTAAACTGTTTCTTTTCCTCATCAGTGAACTTGTCATAGTAGTCTCGATCTTTACGATCAAAGGCCGCCATCTCGTTACCAATGTATAAGGGTGAGCTCTTATCTGCCATTATACATCCAGGCTATCTAATATATGATTTAAACACATGTTCGCAAAACTTTCCTGTATGCTGTCATCCTCAACATGGAAACCTGGACCATCCGTTCCGTTTGAATGATCCCAGAGATTCAAAGATATTTGTTTTGATTTATGGTCCAGAAAAGGATCTCCAATAAAATTACGTTCATAAATTTTCTTATCAATGTAGTGTAGCCCACCTGACATCCAACAATATCCAATATTTTTATTTTTTAAATATTCCAAACAAAATCCTGCTGTTATAATATTCTGAAATTCAATTACTTCTTGATCAACTATGCTGTCTCCGTGTTCTGATCGAACATGTAGCATTGATTGCGTATTTACAGTATTACGTTTTCTATTCCAATTTACAATATCTTCTGGATTAAGACTTCTTGCTGTAACGGAATTATCTCTTTCTGTTTCTATTCTATTACTGCTAGTAAACAACAGTATCACAAAATCTGGTTCATACATCATACCTTGTAAAAGTTGTTGTGCTATTGCAAGATTACTAGATCCGCCTAACGCCAGGTTACATATCTTCCAATCAATGATTGGAAAACTATTGGCTATCTTTTGGCTAAAGTGAAGACCTGGATATCTTCCATCGTCTTCTGCAAAACTGTCTCCACATATCAAAACTTTTTTAGTCTGTGCTTCCATTAAAATGCCAAGTTATAGTTAACGATCTCACAGTTGCGACTGATGTCCTTAACGAAGTAGCAACATTGTGGTTGCTTTCCATCACTTAAAGGAATAGTCAGCAGTTGTCCATTTTTAAGTTTAGGTGAATACCAGGACACATCTTGATAGACATCAATGATCTCGATGTCTAAGAAACTTGGGCGGAAGTCAGTCAACGAGTTAAACTGGAATGCCCTAAAGCCCCTGTCATTGATTGATGTTAAAGGTAACACTTCAAGATCTCCCACGTCAGGTTCACCTATTAGGATAGACCAATCAACTGGCATCCTTATCTTGTGTTCACCAATCTTTAACACCAATGCTGGCGAGTTAAATGACTCAAGGAATATCAAAGGTATCCAATGATAGTCCGGGTTGCCTGGATCTGAATTATCCAAGATGCTGAAACGCATATCATCTATCTCTTCAGGTAGTGTGTCAAGATCATACTTTTGGTTGTCTAATGTTAATATCTGCATACTACTCCTATTATAGATTATGTCTTCGTGTCTGTCAACTACTAATTCCACTCAATTTTCTCCACTTCAAATGGATAATTTGCCTCTTTGTAAAACGCCTTGCGTTTTGTTAAGTGCCTTTTGGCAAATTTACATGTTGATGTTATATCCCAAATCTGCACAAAATCTTTATCCTCAGCCTTCCTAATGCCTCTACCAATTGACTGAATAACACGCACGAAAGACTTGCCAGGCTCAATGAGAATAAGATTAAAAATCCTAGGAATGTTAATCCCAACAGCGGCAACACCATAGGTAGCGATAATAACTTTACCATCCATTGTCGCAACTTCGTCATATTCATCTTTTCTATCCTTTGCTTTGGTTGATCCTGACACGAACACCGCATCATCGATCAACTCTGTTAGTTTCTTACCAGGTGCTATCCTATCAACCAGGACCAATGTGTTACCACTTAGTCGGACCTTGTTCACCAGACTGGCAATATACTCCATGCGTTCCTCGGTCTCTAATAGATAACGCAGTTCATCTTGATATGATTTATATTCCGCATGATCAATCAACTGTAGGACATTCACATGGCAGTTTGCTAGGACACCCTCCTGTTGTAGCTCATTCGCTGACAGTTTACCAACAACATCACCGAGCGAACATCTCAGGCTCATGCGTTCATATTCTTCCTTGGGTATTGTTCCCGTCAGTCCCCAACGGATGGGTATGCGACTCATGGCTCCTGTCAACAGTGTGCGGAGTGCATCTGCCTTGGCCATGTGCACCTCGTCCACCATGACACAGACCACATCGTGCAGGAACTCATCTATCGTGATGTCAACATCCTTGGCTCGAGTCTTCTTGAGCAGGATGTTTAGACTTTGCCAGGTGCATATAGTATGTGTCTTACCAAACTCTTTACGATCGCCGAAGAACACACCAACATCCAATCCCATGTTGATATAGTCGTCCTCTGTCTGTGTGACCAATGACTTGTTTGGAACGATGACTATGGTCCTGCCGTGTGGTTCACATCTATGGCTCAGCACTGCTGTAATTAAAGTCTTACCTGCACCTGTGGCAATCTCTTGTAGGCATTGTGGATTTTCAGTAAACCTATTGACTATCTCAACTTGGTAGTCACGTAGTTTGATCGGTTCGCCTGCGATGGGATGTCCGGGGGGCCAAACATAGTCTGAGTAACTGTCCTCTGTCACTGGTTCTAATGGATAACTTCTTTGGTAGTCTCTATAGTCTTCCAAATCAACATCATAGTTGTATTCTTCTAACACGGTGAGTATCTCGGGCAGTAGGTTAATGTATGTTGATCCGCCCAGTTGAAAGAAGCCAACCTTGCCATCCCATCGTCCTAGTCTAACTGCTGGCATGTAACGGGCACCGGGCACTTCAAACTTAAATTTGTTGGTTAGGGCTTTACGGACATCAAGGTCCAGACCTTCTATCTTAACATTCACTTCGTCAAGAACATGTAATAAGGCTTTCTTCATATTATTAATTATACACTAAAAGGGGGAAGTGGGCCAACTTTTTGACCCACTTTGGTAGAATTACCTGCGTTTCATACAAGTAACTTCTGCTAACTCTCTCCAGTTTGATGTTGACACTTTTCTAAGATCAGCAATCTTAAGTGCCATGCGTAGACTAAGTTCATTTAGTTTGTCAGCGTTAGTGTCCATGAACTCTAACATTTCCTCAACTTGATGTCCCGTAAAGTCATAGTCTTGGTAAAGAGCACCCGTGCCAGCGATCTGTTTGATACGTAATAATTTATCACGTGCTGTGTCAAGTGTAAGATCTAAGTAGTGGCAACGTGATTGAACTGCTTCTAAGTGATCCTGTAATTTCTTGCTCTTAACATTTTCAAACTTGACGTTAGTGATAAAGATCGCTGAACCCTCAAAGTTGAATGTGTCAGGAACGCCCTCGTTACGTAGTTTGTAACTGTCTGTGTTCCAACATATCTTACGAGTCTTTTTTGAATCAAGTGCGGCCTTTAAGATATTCAGTGATAGTTCATCTTGTAATACACTATCACAATCGTCAAAAACTAGGACGTTGTCCTTTTCCTTGTAGTTGAACAGTTTGCAGTATAGACCAATCGCTGACATAGCACCTTTAACAACATCATATGGTTTAGGTCTTGAACTAAGTTCTGTATATACACCTGCTTTTTCTAACTGGCGTTCAACACCATATGATTTACCAACACCTGGAGGGCCTACTACGATCATAGCTCTCACGTCACCATTGATACAGGCCTTGGTCATATCATCTAAGATATCGAAACGTTTACCGATACGTTCCATTATCTGTTCGTCTGTTTCTTTTTTAAATTTGATTGTTTTTGCTACCATAATACCCCCGTTATCTAAGTTAACAGTAATATTATAGCAAAAATAGATTTATTGGTCAACCAAAATATCATCTAACACTGCCATTCTAACCTTGTCATACAGTGTTTCTGATACGTCGTCTGTGAGTGCTATGCCCTTTTCTGCCAGTTGCTTTTCCAAGTAACCCACAGTGTCTATGGCAATATCATCTATATCTTCGTATAAGTGAGGATTAATGTTTTCTAATTTCCAAGTCATAGTAATATTATATGATCTTTTGATTTTTTGGTCAACAAAAAACCCGCCTTGGGCGGGTTAGTTAGATTTCTCTAAAATATTTTACGCAACCTTAAAAGTTTTCTCAGTGTCCATTGTCCAAGTATATGTCAACGTATCGCCGTCTGCTAAGATAAAAATATTACCTTCGCCCATTGTGTCTGCGTCCCAGCTCGGCCAGGGCGATCCATTAAGTTGTGGGTTAGTTAATGTTTCTGTAGCATACTTATAATCATTAGACCAATCAGTAAATTTATTAGCATTTGCTATTGCAGTATTTTGCTCTGCTGTTGGACTTGTAAGTGTGCCGCCAGTTAAGGCATTGTATAATGTTGTGCCTAAGTTTGCTTCGCCAATTGCCGCCACTGCTGTTTGTTCGTCTGCTGTAAGGTTTGCTGTATCTGCGATAGAATCTGCATAATTAACACTAATTCTATAATCGGTTCCGCCATTTGTTACAGTCCTGCCCCAACATAATTCGCCACCTGACACAGTAACTGACACTGATAAGTTTGTTACCGCTTCATCTAAATCAAATGATAGCAACTGTGTGCCACCTGCTGGTGCTCCATCTCGCGGAGTGTTTGATGTTGTAACATTACCGCTGAATACCTGTGATCCGTTTACTGATACTGTTGCAGATACGCTACCGCTTGGTGCGTATGCTTGTCCGTAAACTTTAAAAGTTCTGTTTGCCATTGTGAGAAATCTCCTTAAATCCTACTTTTATTTATCATTTAACGCCAATGCTTTTTTACATCATCGTCAGTTATTTCGTGTGGTTTAGGTAATCCGTGGAAGATAACTATGCTTAAATTCTCAAATATCTTACTGCGATCCTTGCCTTTGTTTGGATATGTCCTATATACAGGATCTATGCCGCCGTCCATGACTTGCCAACGGAAACTTTTAATGTATTCCCAATTTAGAAATCCTTTGTCTTCTTGTGGCACTTCAACGTTAACATAATCCTGATCACCCATATACATGTTCATTATTGAGTGTGGATCACGTTTAAATTTCTTCCATATTCCAGAATACTTTCCTGTGTTAAACACCATGACACTCGAGTTAAACAACCAACTACGTGATTTGCGCCACAAGTATTTAAAATCTCTGACGGCCCAGAATTTATCTTCACTTAATGATAACATCCAATCTAAATTTGCCGTTATGATAACATCTAGATCAAAGTAAAATATTCTACCATTGTATTCTTTGGCATTAAACAACTGTGTCTTATACCACCATGATTTCTTAGGACCTTTAACGCCTAGGTCTCTCAATTCGTGTTTGATCATGTGTTTAGGAACTTCTCTGGCGGCTTCTGTCCATACATGGAAATGTATTGGATAGGAGAAATGACGTTGTAGACTGTTGTATAATTTCTCAACATATTCCCACTTGTAGTAGTCACCGTGTATCACGCAACCACAGTGGATACCATTCTGCTCATAATACTGCCTTGTTGTCTTGTTCAAACCCATTGTTCCAATCTATCCAGCCATAGGCCTCTCTGTATCTCATCCACTAGATATTCCGTATGACATATCTCAGTTAGCCATTGATCCGTGGCACGGTTCTTCATCTTTCTTATCTTATTGATGTTGTTACTTATAGCGTGTGCTAGACTTAACTCACTAGTTATAACCGGTGTGCCTTGTATAGCGGCCTGTATTCCGGGTCCACTTGAATAATTTACCACACAGTAGTAACGACTATCAAAATTGTAGTCATCATAGGTTCCTGTGATCTTCCTAGGTATCTCACTGGGTATCTGTAGAGGACTGCGTGGGTGACTTCTTATAATGATATCTCTGTCTGTTTGATCTTGTATGATCTTAACCTGCTCCTGGATCCACTGTTCCTGTGATGCCAGGTGTTGTAGTTGTAGGCTCTTGTGATGCTGTGCCGCGATTAATATCTTGCCATTGTTGCCCTGTTGCTGTTCCAACTTGATGCCTAGTTTCTTTGGTCTATCCCAGTCTAGGTTCTCAGTGTGTCCGTAGTGTCCCTCTGTGGTGATGTTATTGACAGCGATCTTCCAAGTCGTATTTCTCTTTAGGGCACCTGCTTCTAATATGATCACGGGCTTACCCTGCCTACGGTATTCCTCATATATGGCCTTGTTGGGTAGCATACGGCCGTTCCACAAGCATGACCATATCATTGCCACGTCAGCATCCAGCCTACCCTGTTTTATCTGATACTTGCTACGTGCTGAATCCAAGAATGCCTCTAGGACAGGTTTAGAGTTTCTCGCGGTCGAGTTAGGAAAATATGCCAGCGTTTTCATTGGTTATAAATATATGCTATTATAATAATTTATCCGAATCAATGAAGCACACCTTAATAACTACATTTCATCAGGCAGGTATGGAACAATACGGCCAAAGGATGATAGACACCTTTGAACAGTATTGGCCAGATGAAGTTGATCTAGTTGTGTATACTGAAAACTGTCAACCAACAAAAACAAAGAACAATGTTCGCTTTGTCGACACACTGGCAGTCAATCCCAACCTAGTAGAGTTCTTAGCGAGACACAAGAACAATCCATTGGCACACGGCCAGGCAGGACCTCCAGAAGTATATCAACCCAACAAGCAGTTCCGTTGGGATGCCGTTCGTTTCTGTTGGAAACCTTTCGCTGAAAAACACGCGGCCAACAATATAGACACTGATTGGTTAACTTGGTGTGATGCTGATACACTTACTCATACTCCAATTGACGTGGAGTTCTTTAGACAGGCATACCCCGGCAATGAATATATGTTGACCTATCTAGGTAGGGGTGATCGTTATCATCCTGAATGTGGCTGGAAGGGCTACAACATGCGACATCCAAACACCAAGATGTTCATCAATGAGTTCGTGGCACAGTATGAACAGGACAAGATATTTGATCTTAAAGAATGGCACGACAGTTATGTTTGGGGCGAATTGTTAAAGCGGTATCGTGAGGACAACAAGGTATACAATCTAAATCCCAAACCTGATCTCAAAGGATTCGCAGGACATCCCTTCATTAATTCAGTAATAGGTAGGTATATGGACCACGTAAAGGGAAAACGCAAGGAAGACGGCCACAGCACAGCGAGAGACATACAGACACACGAAGATCATCCCTATTGGAACACAGTTAGGAGTAAAAGATAATGTATCAAAAACACGGTTGGTATTTTCCTGATTATGACACACACTTCGCTGAGATGCTGGACAAGAACATAGCCAAGGGCAATCAGCCAGTATATCAGGAACCTGTTCGCAAGAAGTCATTTGAATTTGTCAAAGACAAGGGTGTTGCCCTGGACATAGGTGCCAACGTTGGACTGTGGGCATTGGACATGTCGCAAGAGTTCCGTAAGGTCATTGCCTATGAGCCCGTGGCAGACTTCCGTGAATGTCTTAAAATGAATGTGCCCAATGACAACATCATGATAGAGTCCTGTGCCCTGGGCAACGAGAACACTTTCATCGACATGATCATCACGGAAGAGAACACGGGGCACAGCCACGTCAATCCTGAGACAAAGGGACAAGGCAAGATACCAATGTATCGCTTGGATGACTTGGCACTGCGTCAAGTCGACTACATCAAGATAGACTGTGAGGGCTATGAATATAATATCCTACAGGGTGCTGAACTGACCATAAAAGAATTCAAACCCGTCATCGTCATAGAACAGAAGTTCCACAAGGATGTGGGCATCAAGGATGAGGGACAGGCCTATGATCTGTTAATGAGTTGGGGTATGCGAGAACTTGCCCGTGTCCGTAATGATGTTATTTTAGGCTTTTAGATAACTTTCAAAGTGCTTATACACTAACCCCTGTCTCAGTTCCTCGTCACTCCAATGGCAAGCCGCAAGATCCCATAACCATTGTTCCCTATCTGGTAATCTTGGTGCAGTATCAATATTCGATAGATCAGTGTTAGCAACCTTGTATGTAACAGCATCCTCATCAGAGACATATACCGGAATACCTTTCAATATGGCCGCAACTGAACTTGATGAATTATAGAACACTGCGGCCCAGGCTCCCTCTAGATCAGCATCAAGTGTGCTACCTTTGACTGACTCGTATACGTTAGGAAATCCTTTAACCTTGGCTATGGTTTCCTTCATTGGTCGTTTGGGGTGTGGTCTTACCAGTATTGGCCTGTTGCTCACTGCTCTGATCTTCTTGACTGTCATTATCAA
>JGI10211J34971_10002669_pt1 | contig 14431 bp, 12 predicted proteins | sample Etolagsediment_FD_34971 | JGI IMG/M metagenome (IMG submission 34971) | reverse complement strand
AGTGCTTTTAACATGATGGAACTGTAGTCATCATGCTCTGCCTCAAAACGGTCAGTGTGTTCATCAATGCCAATACCCGCAGTGACCGCAAAGAAGCCGACATAATCCTCAACGCCGGACTCTTTAGAAGCTACAAAGTCAGACAGACAGTTATTGGCTCCACCGCGTTTCTTCTCGGCTTGTTGGCGAAGGTGATGGAAGGTTTTAATGACTTCGTTGCGTGATTCATCAGCATAGACTTCAATGTCATCCCCCACACGGTTGGCCGGATAAAAACCATAAACGGCTTTGGCGGTTAACCATTTTTCTTCAATGATTTTTTTGAGCATGGCTTGCGCGTCGGCGAACACTTTTCTGGCCTCTACGCCTACCACACGGTCATCGAGAATTCGCGGATACAAACCGTGTAATTCCCAAGACTGGAAGAAGGGCGACCAGTCAAAACGTTCCACCAGTTTTTCAAGTGGGAAATCTTCGAGTACTTTGGTGCCTAAAAATTTGGGTTTAACTGGGGTGTAATCTGACCAGGCCTGCTCATTTAGAGCTGGGTTTTCGCGCGCTTTATTGATTGGAATTCGACGTACTTGTTTGGCACGGGCTTTACGCTCTTCACGAAGCTGTTCATATTCGGTGCGGATATTCGCGGCAAACCCAGCTTTTTTATCGGCTGAAATCAAGCTTTGTGCCACACCAACGGCACGCGAGGCATCTTTAACATACACTACAGGGTTGTCGTATTGTGGTTCGATTTTAACCGCAGTATGCGCTTTTGAGGTGGTTGCGCCACCAATGAGTAGTGGTAAATCCATGCCACGCTCTTTCATGAGTTTGGCAACATTCACCATCTCTTCTAGCGATGGGGTAATCAAGCCGGAAAGCCCAATGACATTGGCGCCTTGTTCAATAGCGGTGTCTAAGATTTTCTCGGCTGGTACCATGACGCCTAAGTCGATCACTTCAAAGTTATTACACTGCAGAACCACGCCCACAATGTTTTTACCTATGTCGTGTACGTCGCCTTTTACGGTGGCCATGACGATTTTACCTTGTACACGGGTCGACGATTTTTCAGCGAGCAAAAATGGGTCAAGATACGCAACCGCACGTTTCATCACGCGCGCCGATTTCACGACTTGCGGTAGGAACATTTTTCCGGAACCAAACAGATCGCCAACCACGTTCATGCCATCCATCAAGGGGCCTTCAATGACGTTAATCGGCGCACCCAATTTAACGCGGGCTTCTTCGGTGTCTTCTTCAATAAAGTCGGTAATCCCTTTTACCAAGGCGTGTTCTAAACGTTTTTCAACCTCCGCTTCACGCCAGCTTAAATCGCTCTCGCGGCTGGCGGCGGTGCCGTCGCCACGGAACTCTGAGGCCACATCCAATAAACGTTCGCCCGCTTCGGGATCGGTGTTGTGAATGACATCTTCAACCGCTAAACGCAATTTTTCAGGTAGGTCGTCGTAAATCGCCATTTGTCCGGCGTTGACAATCCCCATGTCCATGCCTTCTTTGATGGCGTGGTATAAGAACACGGAGTGAATCGCTTCACGAACCGGGTTGTTGCCTCGGAACGAGAAGGAGACGTTCGAGACGCCCCCCGAGATTTTAGCGTACGGCAGATTCGCTTTAATCCAAGTGACGGCGTTAATAAAGTCTGCACCGTAATTGTTGTGCTCTTCAATCCCGGTTGCGACCGCAAAGATGTTCGGGTCAAAAATAATGTCTTGCGGTAAGAATCCGACTTTTTGGGTTAGAACGTCATAAGAACGTTTACAAATTTCGATTTTACGCTCAAGCGTGTCGGCTTGACCGTCTTCATCAAACGCCATAATAATCGCCGCCGCACCGTATTTTTTAACCAGTGTAGCGTGCTTGATAAAGGCTTCTTCGCCCTCTTTAAGCGAGATTGAGTTAACGACCCCTTTACCTTGGATACATTTTAGACCCGCTTCAATGACTTCAAACTTAGAGGAGTCAATCATAATCGGTACACGAGAGGCTTCCGGCTCTGAAGCCAGTAAGTTCAGGAAGCGAACCATACAGGCTTTGGCATCCAGCATCCCTTCATCCATGTTTACATCGATAATTTGCGCGCCGTCTTCAACTTGTTTAACGGCGATATCTATCGCATCGTCGTAGTTGTCTTCAATGATTAAACGTTTAAACAAGGCAGAACCGGTTACGTTGTTACGTTCACCGACGTTCACAAATAGCGTGCTTTCATCAATGTTCAATGGCTCTAAACCGGAAAGACGACAGGCCGGTTTAACCTCTGGCAGTTTGCGAGCAGGGTGCGCTAACGCCGCTTCGGCCATGGCATTCACGTGTTCAGGAGTGGTTCCACAACAGCCACCAATAATATTTATCCAACCGCGTTTTGCCCAAACCGCAATCTCTTCCGCCATCTCTTCGGGGGATTCATCATATTCGCCAAACTCATTTGGCAGGCCTGCATTGGGGTGAATGGACACATAGGTTTCACAAACGCGACTTAACTCTTCTACGTAGGGACGCAGTTCGTGTGGTCCTAAGGCGCAGTTAAGACCAACGGAAAGCGGTTCTGCGTGCGCAATCGCGTTATAAAAGGCTTCGGTGGTTTGCCCTGAGAGCGTGCGACCAGAGGCGTCGGTAATGGTGCCCGAAAGCATAATCGGCACTTCATGCCCAACTTCGTCTTCCACCTCTTTAACCGCAAAAATAGCGGCTTTGGCATTCAGTGTGTCAAACACGGTTTCAATTAAGATGGTATCCACACCGCCTTCAAGTAAAGCGTGCGTGGCTTGTTTGTATGCGCCAACTAACTCGTCAAACGAGGTATTACGGTAACCTGGATCGTTTACGTCAGGGGAGATAGAAGCCGTTCTATTGGTTGGCCCTAGAACCCCCGCCACATAACGCGGTTTACCATCTTCTTGTTCGGCAATATCACACGCTTCACGCGCGACTTTGGCAGCCGCTAAGTTGATATCTACAACGTGCGCTTGCATATCGTAGTCGGCCTGCGCAATGGTGGTGGCGTTAAATGAGTTGGTTTCGAGAATGTCCGCACCTTGTCGCAAAAACGATAGGTGAATTTCACGGATGACGTCCGGTTTGGTTATCACCAAAATATCGTTATTGCCTTTGATGTCCATGTGGTAGTCAATGAACTGTGTGCCACGAAAGTCTTCTTCGCTTAGATTCAGGTTTTGAATCATGGTGCCCATCGCACCATCTAATACGACAACGCGTTCTTGAAGGAGGGATTTAAGGTGTTGAAGACGTTCTGTGCGACTGCTCATTGAGGTTTCCAAATAACGAATTAAGGGTTTAAAAATTTAAGCCAGCTATTTTAACCGATTTGAAGTGTAATCACTATCTAATGCGGCTATCGTTTTTGGGTTTATGCCCCTGTTTATAGCGCGGTAAACACTTGAAATGTCGTGTATTTAGAGAGCACTTTATTAGCCGGTAAATGAACAGGCCTGCTTTAAATGAACTACAATCGTTAAACATTAATTGAGGAATATCAACGATAGTGCGTGCTTACCTGTCTATTGCTTTAGTTGCTTTGTTGGGCAGCTATTCACTTTATGCTCAAGCCGGTGAGTTTGCTTTTGGGTCGGGTACCTTAAATATTCAGGGAGGCCTGTTGGGTTTAGAAACGCAGTTAAATGCGCCCGTTAGTACCTATACGGTTAAAGAAAATCATAATGATATTTTTTCAAGTAACGGGTTCTAAAACTACCAAATAGCCTATTACTCAGCGCCTAATTTATCTTCAATAGATGGAACCACCGTTACGAGTTTTGGTACAGATTTATTGCTCAAGTTTTTTGGCTATAAAGTAGGGCCTAAAATTATGGCCAGTAAAAGCTTTGGAAAATACGCCTCTTTTTTTGCGGAGGCCAGTTACGCGTGGCAAACTATGGAAGGTGAAAACACCGCGATTAACGTGCGTGCAGACGTGAGTGGTACCTACGTCTCTTATGGTCTAGGGATGCGTTACCAGCCGATTTCGACTAAAACCGAGATAGGGTTTATAACCCTTGAAGCTGCACTTTATAGGGTGTTTGGCGTCAACGATGCACGTTTACTGCTGGATGATTTAAGTATTGATTTAAGCGGTAACAATTTTGCGTTAGACGACTCTAAATTGAATATGTCATCCACCTCGATCTACGTTGGCGTAGGTTACACGTTTTAGTCATTTAAAGCTCGTCGTATTCAGGCCCTCTGTCAATTGTGTGCGATTGCTCACCATTACAGAGGGCTTTTAGTATAATTAGCAGATTAATATCAACTGTCTAAGACATTGCTTGCTAAAAGGTAAGCGAGGTCTTTTTTAATCGAGTTAAACCTTCATGCTCTGTCAAGTTTTCCCTGAAAAATATACCGCCCAGCTCGCCGATAAAGTGGCCCGCCTACAAAATTTAATCTCTGAAACACCAAACTTACAGGTATTTGAATCGCCCGATTCACACTACCGTGCGCGTGCTGAATTTCGAATTTGGCATGAGGGTGATGAAAGTGACTACATTATGTTTAACAGTGAGACGCACGAAAAGGTCAAAATTAAATCGTGTCCAATGGCGATTGAAGCGATTGACGATCTCATGCCTAAGTTGATGGCTGAGATTATTAAAAATCCAGATTTGCGATTTAAGTTATTTCAGATCGATTTTTTAGCCACCCTCAGCGGTGAAATGTTGGTGACGTTGATTTATCGCAGACAAATTGCCGAAGATGCGGCTTGGTTGGCGGCAGCTGAGCAACTGAAACAGTGTTTACCCATTACTCATTTAATTGGCCGTGCACGTAAACAAAAAATTCTTTTAGACAAAGACTACGTTATCGAAAAGCTGCAAGTTGACGATAAAACCTTCACCTATCAGCAGATTGAAAACAGCTTTACGCAACCGAATGCGCATGTCGCTAAAAAGATGCTCGGTTGGGCACGTCAAATGTGCGACAAATACATTGAACCGACCGCGGATTTAATTGAGTTGTATTGCGGTAACGGTAACTTCTCGATTGCCTTAGCGGATAAATTTCGTCAGGTTTTGGCCACGGAGATATCCAAAACTTCGGTCTACTCAGCGCAGTTTAATATTGCCGAAAACGGTGTGGAAAACTTGAAAATTATTAAGTTGGCCGCGGAAGAAATTTCGCAAGCGTTACAAGGCACCCGCGAATTTACGCGTTTGAAAGAGATTGATTTACAGAGCTATGACTTTAACACTATTTTTGTCGATCCACCGCGTTCAGGTTTGGATGACTTAACCCGTCAAATGGTTACGGAATTTGACAATATTTTGTACATCTCTTGTAACCCAGAAACCTTGGCGCTGGATTTAGAATCGATTAAACAGACGCATAATGTGGTTGAAACCGCGTTATTTGATCAGTTTCCGTATACCCATCACATTGAAAGCGGTGTCTTTTTGCAGCGCAAGTCTGGAGAAACTGTATGATATTTGCTTGGATTGGCGCACTCTTTATTGGTGTCACTTTAGGATTACTCGGTTCGGGTGGGTCGATTTTAACCGTCCCCGTTTTAACCTATTTAGTTGGCCAAGAGACCAAGGTCGCCATTGCCGGCTCTTTAATGATTGTTGCCGTTATCAGTTTGTTTGCAGCCATTCCGTATGCGTTACAAAAACAAGTTAAATGGCGTACCGTGGTGATTTTTGGCGTGCCAGGGATGATGGGCGCGGGGGTTGGTGCTTGGGGTGCACATTTTGTCAGTGATGCCATGCAAATGCTGATTTTTACCGCATTGTTGTTGTCAGCTTCGTATCTGATGTTTAAGCCGATGAAGCTCGATGCGGAAACCGAACATGAAGAACGTGCCATCTATAAAATTGCCATCGACGGTTTAATGGTCGGAGCCATTACCGGTTTGGTTGGGGTTGGCGGTGGTTTTCTCATTATTCCTGCACTGGTGATTTTAGGTGGTCTGTCCATGCGTTTGGCGGTGGGCACCAGCTTGGTGATTATTGCCATTAAATCGTTGGCTGGTTTTGTTGGTTATTTACCCGTTCTAGAGGCTCTGCAACTGAATGTGGATTGGCAGATTATCTGGATCTTCTCAGCAATCGGGATTGTGGGTGGCTGGTTAGGTCATAAAATTAGTGCCAAAGTAAATCAAGAAGCCCTTAAAAAAGGCTTTGCGGTATTTTTGGTGTTAATGGGCTTGTTTATACTATATAAAAACTTACCAGGCCTGCTGTAATTCAAAAAGGGCTTTTTCTCGCTTTTTAGAGGTGACAACGATGCGCTTAGAATCGGTTAACGTAGGCAAAATCCAAAGTAAACCTTGGCGTTCAGGGACACCTACCGCACTGCATAAAACATCACTAAATGGTTTGCTTGCGGTTCAGAAGCTGGGCTTAGTTGGCGATCAGCAGGCTGACACCAAAAATCACGGTGGGGCAGATAAAGCGGTGTTTGTCATGCCCATGGGGAATTATTCACGTTTTAAAGTCGACCGCCCGTTTGGTTTCTTAGGTGAGAACCTGACCATTAGCGGCTTGGATGAAACGCAGGTGTGTTTAGGCGATCATTTACAAGTTGGCAGTGTGTTGCTTGAGGTGACACAACCTCGTTCCCCTTGTTGGAAACTGGGTGAGCAGGCCTGTTCATTAGATACTTGGGATTCAGTAAGTGATTTTTTGAATGTCTACTCACACAGTGGGCGCGTCGGTTTTTACTGTCGAGTCTTGGAGGAGGGGCTGTTACAAAAAGGTCATGCCATACAGTGTCAGTCTAGTAATTTAGCGTTACAAGGGGAGCGCTTTGCGATTGATGCGCTGTTTTTAGCACGCTACTATCATCGTACTGAAACCCATTGGGCGTTGCTAAAAAAGGTCGTCAATCACCCTGCACTTTCAAGTTCTTGGCGAACCGCGATTCAAACGTTGCTTGATACTCCCAAATAATTTTTAAATCAACGCTTAGCGTAAATTCTGACTGCTTTGTGCAAAAAAAAACGGCCAACATCTGTTGGCCGTTTTGCTTTGAATAAAACAATTTTTGCTTAGAATGTTAAGCGATGCTTGTCTTGGTTGGCTGTGGCATCAATGATTTTGGTAAGTCTTTAAGCTGTTGAAAATCAAATTTTAAAAAGTGATGTTGTTTAAGCAGTTTAAAGAGTAAGACGATGGTAAGCCACTGCAGCGCTAACATTGGCACCCACATTGCAAAATAGACAGTGCTACCGTGCGTAACGATGCCGCTGTGAACCAGGCCTGCCGATAACCAAAATACCATCTGTACTTCTAAAGCGAACCCTGGACAGACCATCGCTAAAGCGCCGGCATCGGTTTTGTTCTCTTTTAAGTTTTTAAAGAAGCCTTTTCTACGCATGGCCGCTAAAGCAAATAAACCAATTAATAAGCTAACGCCTAAACCGATAGTAAACATAACTAAGTGATAGGTGGTGTTACGGTCACCGTCTAAAGCGTGCATGGTACCAATATCGGCACGAAATGCGCCCACGATAATCATGGCAATNACGGTAATCGGAATNAATAGGGTAACNGTTGCATTGGCGGTAATACCGTGCTCAAACATCGATTTAAAGCCCANTACAAATTTCAAAATCGATAACATTACCGTTANCCCAATGACCGTGTAGGCCATCGAAGTACCNATAAAGGCGATGGCTGGAATTTGTGAAAAACCAAGNGCACCAAAGCCCACNCCAATCATACCGAACGAGAAGATAGCCAGNAATTGAGAGAGGTTAGCATTTTGTAAAAAATCTAACTCACCATCAATTAAGCGTAAGAAGTAAGTGCTAAAGATTTTTAGAGCCATTGCAAAGACAGCGGCAAAATAGATTCCCGCCATAATAAACAGTGGGTCAATTAACTGCATGGTAAAGCCAAACACGGTAATTTGATCAAACAGGCCAGGAATAAACAGAGCGCCTAAAATAAAGAACACGTTCATGGTCATGGTTAACGTTAGCGGAATGGCCATTAACTGGACTTCACGGTTGCTGTTAAGCAGCGCTTGATACTCGGCGGTTTTTTTATAGAGGTTAAACCCTTTATACCAGCGAGTTAGCAGAACAAAGTGCAGTGTGGCCGCGCCGACAGCGCACAGAATGTAAAATTGAACTAACAGTGACAAGCCATCTGTTTGCCCAACGTGACTCGCCATTAGGGTGTCAAAGTCAATAAAGGCTTTGCCTGGATGAACAGTCATGAAGTTGATGACAAAGAAAAAAGAGGCGGTCATTCCTGCCGCACCGAGCGCGCCAAGAATGTGTAATATTTCAAATTTATTGGATTTCATATCGTTATCTACAACCTGTAAAAATAGTAATTTGTAGACATAATAGCGTAGGAGTCAATAAATGTAAATAATTTACAGTATTAAATTTTATGCCCTTATAAAATTATTTATGACCATTGAGTTTGCAACGATAGGATGTTGGCTGACCTTGATTTAAACCGTCTTCCACAATCATAAATTCAATGTGTTGTGGGGATTGTTTTAAAAATTGAATTCCTTCCGGCTTACCTTTTGAATCGGGTAGATCACATAAATAGCTGAAATCAGAGTCTTTAGCATCGCTGCCCGCTAAGGCATTTTTGCCATTCCAACGATACACTTGATAACTCATTGGCTGGTCACCCATGGCACCGGTTAATACTAAAAATCCGTTTGGAGTTTCTGTGAGTCCGCGCACGCCACGACCCTCAGCGTCAAAATACAACAGCTTGCTTTTTTTGATTTCGAAACGTTTTTTCTTGGTTTCAATGCGAAATATTGAGCCAATATTGCCGCGTAAAACCGGGCCTCTTAGACCAATGAGTAGCCGACCCTCGTGATCAATCGCTAAGCCCTCCATATCAATGCCGTTCTCTTTACTGGGTAAACCGATAAAGTTTTTGAGGATAGGATTGGCCTCTAAAAGTGGTTGCAGTGACACGGATTGGATGTCGGTTGCAGCAAACTGTGAATTGAGTTCGATACGAAAAAGTTGCTGTCTAGCAACCTCAGGTGAGGTCTCCTGTAAACGTTTTAAATTCTCTTTTTGACTGGCACTGTCTTTGATTTTTTTGCGTTTAGCGCTGTGCGAACCTAATGCATACAAATACGGCTTTTGCCAAGCAAGCCCCTCAATATCAATCTCATCTAAGGACTTTGTTAAGGTAATAACCTGCAGAGATTGCCAACCGTTTGTACTGAGTTTAAACAACTCCAGTTGATTGCCTTCGTCGGTCACCAGAGCCATAAATTGTTCGGTCACGACCACACCACTAATGTTTAAAGGGTCGATATTGATGGGATTTACAAATGACCAGGCCTGTTGATTTTGAGGTTCAGCAATTTGAGTTTTGGCGTGCGCAATGCTGTTTAGACTCAGTGTTAAAAACAGACTGAAAATAAGGCAAAAAGGGCATCGAATCATAATAATTTCCAACGATAAAAGATAAATAAGAGGTGTGATTGTGCTTGAATTACACGCTATTGTAGCGGATTGTGTAAAATAGTCGCACTCAAATGGATTACGAAGTATGGCACAGATGGAAAACACGCAAACGGCTGCAAACACAGAAAAACTCACCAAAAAAGAGCGCACCAAAGATTGGATTAAACCGCCAAAAGCGATTATGAAACCGGTGGGGCGNGCGATGGCGCANTTTAANATGTTGCGTGATGGCGACCGTGTTTTATTGGGTTTATCGGGNGGNAAAGANTCGATGGCGCTNNTGGTGATTTTGAANCACATTCAACGGCATGCGCCNGTNAANTTTGAGNTGGCCGCNTGNACNATTGACCCAGAAATTCCAGGGTTTGATCCTTCGCCGTTAAAAGCGTGGTGNGCCAAAATGGACGTGCCGTACTTTTATGAANCCGAAGATATGGTGGGCATGGCCGATCAGTACATGAAAGGCGANTCGTTTTGCAGTTTTTGTGCACGNCAAAAACGCGGTATTTTGTATTCAACTTGTCGTCGCGAAGGCTATAACGTCTTGGCNTTGGCGCAACATTTAGACGATTTAGCGGAAAGTTTTATTATGTCGGCGTTNAACGCTGGCCAGTTACGTACTATGAAAGCGCATTATGTGAATGACGATGGCGATATCCGTATTATTCGTCCGTTGGTTCGTGTGCGAGAGAATCAAACCCGCGATTTTGCAACATCAGCAGGCCTGCCAGTAATTGAAGACAACTGCCCTGCGTGTTACGCCAAACCGCAAGCTCGTGCTGAAACCAAACAATTTTGCTCGAACAAGAGCGCAAAAACAAACACCTTTACGCCAACTTATGGACGGCGATGCAACCGTTGATTGCGGACGACAATCACGAAGGACAAAGTGAATTGAGTCAGCTGTCCGACAATCAAACAAAGGGTGAAGCGTGAGCTTTAAAAGCGCGCTAAAGCAAACCGTTGTGGTGGGCTTGGCAAAAGGCTTTATTACCTTTTTTAGTTGGTTGCCTTTGCGTTTAAATCAGGCCGTTGGTCGGTTAATTGGCCGATTATTGTGGTGGCTACCCAATGAAAACAGACGGATTACCCTGGTTAATCTAAGATTGGCTTTTCCGCACGACTCTGAACAGGAGCGGAATCGAATTGCCAAGCAGAGTTTATTGCATTTAGGCATGATGGCCACCGAGTTGGGGCCAGCTTGGTTGTGGTCAGATAAAAAAATTATGCCGTTAATTAAAGAGATTAAAGGTCAGTCTCTGTTAGACGACGCTTTAGCCGCCAAGAAAGGCATCATCTTTTTAGCTCCGCACATTGGCGCATGGGAGCTTATCGGGCCTTTTTTATCGACCCAATATCCCTCGACGTTTTTATATCGCCCGCCTAATATTAGTGGCTTAGAAGACTTTATGGTGACCTCAAGAGGGCGTTTTGGCGCGGTGTTAGCTCCTACCGACATGCGCGGCGTGCGCACGTTAATTAAGGCCTTAAAACAGCAGCAAGTGTCGGTTATTTTACCCGACCAAGATGCCGGGGAAAAAGGGGGGATTCACGCGCCTTTTTTTGAGCATCCCGCCCGAACCATGACCTTGGCTTCTAAACTCATTCAAAAAACTGACTGTGCCTTTTTGTTTGTTGCTATGGAACGTCTGCCTAAAGCCCAAGGTTATCGGATTCACTTTCTGCCAGCCGAAGCGGATGTGGCGAGCCCAGATGAGGTGATCGCGACTCAAGCACTCAATCGAGGGGTTGAACAATGTGTCCGGCTTATTCCAGAGCAGTATTTGTGGTCATATCGACGCTTTCGTAAGCCACCTAAAGGCACGCCTAGTCCTTATTAAAATGAATGTTTAGTCGGTCACCGCTGACATTTCGATTTCTAAGATACGGTTTTATCCAATCCAAAGTAAGGCATTATGACTCGCCAATCGCTTATCCAAGTTTCCTTGTTTACCTTTCTCTCCATTACTGCGTTTTCCGCCAATGCGGTGATTTGTCGCTGGGCACTTGATCATCAGTTAATTGATCCGATGAGTTTTACCAGCTTGCGTTTGGGGTCGGCTGCGCTCGTGCTGTTTGTTGTGGTGATGGGGTTTCAAATGCGCAATGCAAAGCAAAATCAATACGCCGTGAATAGCAATAAGCCGATCAGTCAAAATAGTCGGGGCAGTTGGCGCGCAGCGGTCATTCTGTTTGTGTACGCCTTAACCTTCTCGTATGGCTATGTGGCAATCAGCACCGCAACCGGTGCATTGTTACTGGCGGGCGTCGTGCAACTGACCATTTTGGGGTATGCGGTGCGTCGTGGTGAAAAACTGCATTTAGCCGAGTGGATTGGCGTAGCGGTAGCGCTAATCGGCTTGCTGTATTTGGTCTACCCAAAACTCTCTACGCCCTCTTGGTGGGGGTTGGTGATGATGACCATCTCGTCGTATGCGTGGGGCTTGTACACTATTAATGGCCGTAAATCGCTTAACCCACTATCGGATACCGCGTTTAATTTCTACCGCACCTTACCGATGATTGCGGTTGCCAGTTTGTTAGGGCTTTGGTTAACCGAAGACACCTTTTTAACCCATCAAGGCATTTTGCTTGCCGTGCTGTCAGGTGGTGTAACAACCGGATTGGGCTATATTCTATGGTATTCGGCTTTGCCGAAACTTTCTTCAAGCATGGCTTCTGGTTCACAGTTGCTGGTGCCGTTAATGGCGGCCTTTGGCGCAACGTGGCTGATTGACGAGCCAATTACCATAACGTTTGTGATTGCGGCAATCTTGATGTTAGGCGGGTTAGGCTTGGTATTGCATGGTCGTAATCAACATCGAAAGTCGGTGATTAAGGCTTCGTAGCAAAATCATGGTATGAGTCGCCTATTTATGAATGTCTTTTCTTAAGTCCTTTATGGTTTGTGCTTTTTTCTTTTCCAAAAAATGAGTGCAGTTGGCAAAGGCTTTAGCTTGTATAAGTGATCTGTTTTGCTTTATGAGTTTGATTGCTTGGTATAAATCATGAAATAAACCCAACGCCTCTTTTAACTGATTGGTTAAATCAATTGAACGGCTTTCTTCTGGATAAAAGCGGGCTAGCTGGTAGTGCAGTCGTTTGACTTTTAATCGAATTTTATGCAGATGTTTGTCTTCTAAATCTAATAAAGTTAACTCTTTAATTAGTTTTTTAAGCCGTTTGTTAGTGTCCTCTAAGCCCATCGCATCGCTATTTAACGGGTCGTCAAACTCCAGGGCCTGAGTGATAGAACTTGTTTGGTTCGGTTGTAAATTGAAATCCCACTCATCATTTACGAGAAGCTTAAAATCAAGGTTCATTTCTGATCTTGTCTTTTGTAATTCAAGTTTAGTGGCTTTGAGTTCAGCGCGTAATTTTTTAGGAAATAATGGCAAGATGTCATGAATAAAAACGTCTAAATCACGGATTTTGTTACTGGCTTGTATGAGTTTTTTTAAGGTAGGAACCAAAGAGTGCTCAGGATGCATGGTGACGATTAATTTACGAGCAGTGACACGAATCGTGTGCAGAATGTGTTCTTGCTGTGAATCTTCATCGCTTAATGAAATATAGAACGTCAGTGCTTGATTTAATTTGTGTAAATTCGCTTTCATAAAATACATCGCTTTCTAAAGCGTGTTATTTTTTCAGAAATGAGCTTAACAAATTTGAACTATTTATTAAATAAGTCACAACCTATGATTGAAAATCAGCAGGCCTGTTACTTTCAGGTCCATTTTCAGAGGGGTTAGATTTTAGAGCGAATGCTTAAAAACGAAACGCCGCCCACTACTAATAACATCCCGATAGCATGCCAAATGGTAAAGGGTTCATTCAGAATCCAGATGGCCAAGCCCATGGTCATAATAGGCCCGAGTGAGCCCACAATACCGGTTTGCGCTGGGCCAATTCGATGAATCGCCTCGCTAATCATAAAGCTAGGAATGACGGTGCTGAATATCGCTAACAACGCCAACCAAACCCACGCCATATTGGTAACATTTAAATCGGCGTAGTTGTTAAAAAGTGAGAAGTGAATAAGCACAAAAATACTCGAAATGCTCATCGCCAAGCCGGTAAACCAAACACTGCCCATGTGTTGAATCTCTTTTTTACCAAACAGCACATAAAACGAAAACGACAGCGCCGCCATTGCGACTAAAACGGTGCCTAGGATTACGTTCTCGCCCTCCAGTGACAGCTCTTTGTAAAACACAATCCACAGGCCTGCATAGGTGATAATAAGCGAGAAGATGATTCTACGGTTGAGCGGGGTTTTAAAGAACAGCGCCCCCAGAAGGGCGACCATAATCGGGTAGGTAAACAGGGTTAAGCGCTCCAGTTGCGCGCTAATCAATTCCAGGCCTTTTAAGTCGAACCAAGACGAGAGGTAGTAACCGATAAAGCCTAAAAAGGTGATTTTTAGCCATTTTGACGAGAGGTTTTCTGGCGTGGTTTTTTGTTTAGCCAGCCAGACAAGAACCGTTAAATAAATGGGCAGGGCAATCGCCATACGCAACATTAATACGCTGTCGGTATCCAGACCTTCGGCGTAGGCGAGTTTGATAAAAATGGACTTTAACGAGAACAGGCCGGTGCCAATAATGGCAAGCAGCAGACCGATGTTAAAGGCGGAGAGGGGCGTTTTATCGATCACGAATTAGGCTTTGCGCCCCACGTACCAAGCGTAACGGTGCTTGTTATTAGAATCAACGCTTGAGTCGCTCACGTTTTCGTTATTTAACCAGCCTTCACCATAAACTAATGTGCTTAAATCTGGCCATGCTTGGCTGAGTTCATTGGATCGCACATAAAAATCGGGATTACTGGGTGCATTATCTTGAACGGGGGCGAGAAAGGTTTGATAGAACAATAACCCCTTTGGTTTTAAGGCGCTAACCAGCTGAGGAAACAGCGCGCGGTCGAGGTAACGACTCACCACAATCACATCAAACTGTTGATAGGGCAGGAGCATTTGCTCAAGGTCGGTAATTA
>JGI10211J34971_10002668_pt1 | contig 14433 bp, 11 predicted proteins | sample Etolagsediment_FD_34971 | JGI IMG/M metagenome (IMG submission 34971) | reverse complement strand
TGAATCCCCGCAGGGGATGACAGGATTGTAGCCTCGGGCGTGAGCCCGTGGGGATGAATCAGGAGCAAGGAGATCGAGCCCCCGCAGGGAGGCGGAACGAGATGGGACACACGTTCTCACGGATTCTACTCCACGTCATCTTCAGCACGAAGGCACGGAGAAACAGCCTTTACCGTGAGATGCGGAGTGACCTGTTGGGCTACCTGCACGGCATCGCCCGGAATGAGGGAGTGCAGATTCTGGCCGCCAACGCGGTGGAGGACCATGTGCATCTGCTCCTGGTGGTGAAGCCCGTGCATGCACCCTCCGACCTGGTACGGAAGATCAAGACGAATTCGTCGCGTTGGGTCCACGACACGTTTGCAGATCTGGCCGATTTCGCGTGGCAGAGCGGCTTCGGCGTGTTCTCGGTGAGTGAGTCTGCCACGGACGATGTTGCCGTATACATCCGAGAGCAGGAGCGGCACCACCGGCGACTGCCGTTCGCCGAGGAACTGCGGCTGTTCCTGGAGAAGCACGGCGTCGACTACGACCCGGAACACTACCTCGATTGACCGTGTCGCCGCCCTGCGGGGGCTCGGGATGTTTGGGGTACAACGATGGTCCACGGGCTCACGCCCGAGGCTATGCAATGCCGCCCTCTGCGAGGGCTGAGAACGGGAACCGTTCCGGTAACGAGCGGCTTCAGCGGACGGAGTACCGCCGCTGAGCCATGTGTTCGGCGACCAGGAGGATTAACTTCCCTTCAGTCCGGTGGTAGAGTACCGACAGTATGAAGACGCTATACATTGAGACGTCAATCGTCAGCTACCTGACCGCGCGACCAGCGAGGGACCTTATGGCCGCTGCGTGGCAGAACGCCACTAGCCGCTGGTGGAAAGCGAGGCGGATGCAGTTCGAGCTCTTCGCCTCGCAGCTTGTGCTTGACGAAGCGAGCGAGGGCCATCCGGAGGCGGCTCAACGGCGGCTGGAGGTCCTGGCCGGCATCCCCCATTTGCCAATGCCAGACCCGGTCACTGATCTCACAGACCGTCCTCCTCGCCGAAGGCGCGTTGCCGAAGAAGGCGACCGACGATGCTCTGCACCTGGCTGTATGTGCTTATCATAGAGTGGATTACCTGCTCACCTGGAACTGCCGTCACCTCGACAATGCCGAGATGAAGCCGCTGATGCGCAGCGTGTGTGCTTTGCATGGATACACATGCCCCGAGATTTGTACACCGCTGGAGTTGATGGGAGAAGACGATGAAGGATGAGATCATTGAGGAAGTCTGGCGAGCAAAGGATGCCATAGCTGCGAGGCACAAGCACAGCGTGAAGCGTCTCGTGGAACACCTCCGTGCTAAGGAGAAGTCCTCTGGGACTCGCGTCGTTGATCTCCATGCGCGCTGGCAGGCGGAGAGCCGAACATGAAGCTTCTGCTGCGCAGTACCCCGCCGCGCCCTTCGGTTGCTCTGGGGCACTGCGCAGCAGAGCACAGCGTTCGCCGGAGAAGATGCGGCAATTGGCGGGTTGAAAGCCCGGCGTCACCGTAGCCCAGGGCAAGCGGAGCGCCGCCCTGGGGTGGGATGATGATGGATTGAAGCCTGCAGGGCGTGGGGTCAAAGAACTCGTCCGGCGCTGGTTGAGGGACCTTCTTCCGCTTGCGGTGTTGCTTTGTGCGGGCAGCTGACTACACCAGATCCTGTCTGCACGACCACGATGCCTGCCATTTCGAGAGAATCTCGTCCGCGAATCTGCGCCGCCGAGGGATTCCATGGCCGACTCCCGTGCCACGGTCGTGGCCAATCGTGACCCAGGATGTCCCAGGTCATTCGAGCGTCGGCCCATCGCCGCCAATTCAGGCCGCGGCACGGTGGTAGAACCTGAGCAGACCACCGAGTCGGGAGCTCTTGACCACTCTCCCACGCCGGTTGTCATCCACGCGTTCGTCCGGGACGAGCAGTTCATTGTCAATGCCGGAGCCCTGGTGGTTCCGCTCAGCGTGGTAGTGCGCGAGATACTCCCGGATGATGTGCCTCAGGAACCGCTCTCCAAGCGGAATGAAGTGGTTGAGGCACTCAGACTTGATGGACAGCACGAAGCGCTCCGCAAAGGCATTGAGATTGGGGCTCCTCGGCGGCAGCTTCACCACCTTGACGATGTCTGGCAGCACCGTATCGAAAGGGATGAACTTGGGGTCCCTGTCGTGGATCAAGTACCTGGCACCAGCCAACTCGCCGTCGAACCCGGAGACGTTCCTGGCGATCTGTTGCATCCAGGCGGCGTCGGGGTGCGGCGTCAATCCGCCGAGGACGACCCGACGGGATTCGAGATGGATGAAGAACAACACGTAGTAAGTGACCAGTCCCCGCATGGTCAGCGCCTCAACCGTGAAGAAGTCGGTTGCCCACATGACCGCAAGATGGCGATCGAGGAACTCCTTCCACGTGCCGTTCGGTCTCCGCTCAGGAACAGGCTCCAGGCCATGCCGCTTCAGGATGTTGCCAACGTTCTGGTCGCTAACCGTGTGTCCCAGGTTCTCCATCGCGCCGACGATGCGATCGTAGCCCCAGCTGCGATTCTCCCTCGCAAAGCGCAGGATGAGCTTGCAGACATGCGGCGCAGTTTCTGGGCGCCCGGTACGTCGAGGCTTCCTGGAACTGTCGAACTCCCTGGCCACGAGTCGTCGATACCAACGCATGAGGGTGTCCGGTCTGACGATCTGAATGACATGACCGTGGCCATGCCTGATCACTGCACGGGCCTTCTCGGCGAGTTCCCGTCGCTGTTCGTCATTCAGAAGCAGGCGTCTGCCGAAATCCCGGTCGTACTTCCGTCTGAGCACCTTGACCTCGGCCATCAGGTAGTCGATCGCCTTGAGCAATGCCCGCTCTGTGTCGTTTTGCAGAAGCCGGAGCATGACCTCCATCAACAGCGTTGTCTTCACGGTGTCCACCCAGCAGAAATGCCAGGATCATAGCAGCGCTCACATCAATGTCCAGGCGAGTTCCGACGCGCAGTGCGCCGGTTGCCGGTCAGAATGCCACGCACGGCGATTCAGGCTCAAAACGGCGGCACGGACGAGTTTCTTGACCCCACAGCGGGCAAAGTCGGCAAATGCCGGCTCACGGCAGCCACGCACAAGACGAGTTCTCAGATCACGTCCAGCCAGATGGGGCTGGACCACTGGCAGGACGCTTCCCTGCCGGTTACGCGGACATAGTAGACGACGAACGGTTCCGGATGGAACTGCGCGTCGCGGATCGCGATCGACGCCAAGTCCTCGGGATCGTCGAACACAAACTCGTTGACTGACGAGTCGATCCCCGGGCCGCCGAATGCCTGTGTGGCGAGCGTCTCGCCGTTTCGCATGAGCGTCATCTCCCCGCCACCCATCCGGTCGGCAGTGAAGCGCACCACGACGCGGCGTCGATTGCGCAGCGGATCACCCGCGGATACGGCCCTTTCCTGGCCCATGCCGGCGTCGCCGATGCGCACATCGAGCAGCGACCGCACAAGCGTGGTGGCGTAGGTGTCGCGATTGCGCATCGCGGTGAAGAGCCCTTCGCGCGTCAGGGACGGGGCGCGGATCGCGGCCAGTCCTTTGTGGCTGTTGCCGTGAAGCTGGGAGATACCCAACGGAGCCCCCCTGTGGTTATTGTCGCCGCCGGGGAGTGTGGCGTGGTCGTCGCTCGACGCAATTACACCGTACCGGCAACCCGCCTTCAGGGCGTCGACGAAGTAGGCAGGATCGTCGCTGTTCCCACCGCTGATTGGCCAGCGATTCCAGCGATCTTCCGAAGAGCCCCAGCTCGAGAAGATCTCGAAAAGCGGCTCGCGCTCGGGGTCATAGTAGTCCTCGTCCCACGAGCGGTTCTTACCCGAACGTCCCGTGTGGTGCGGGATAGTGATGTAGGGGCTGTCCTGCCTGTCAAGGAACTGCCAGAGCTCTCTCAGGTGCACGGCCGGCGCGACGCCGCGCATGTCGTCGCGGTCGATCCAGAAATAGGGGGCGTCGTCGTGCAGGAAATAGGCATTGTTGTCGCCGCCGTAGCCCTTGCGATGCGAGCTTTCGAACCCGAGCACGGTCACGAATCGGCCCGGTTCATTGTATTCGCGCGTCAGCCGCTGTGTCTCCGGCCAGCGGATCGGCTCCGATACGATGCCGCGCAGGTGGTCTGCGAATCCCGCAAAGTCGAGGAACGACACGTCCCGGGCGTACGCGTAGCACCACTCCGGCGCTTTCGAGCGCCAGGCGCCGCAGTTCGAGTACTTGGTGTGTACGTGTATGTCGCCCCAGTACAGCCGGTACGCGGGTTCCGCAAACACCCATGCGGGGTTCGACACGATCATCGGGTCGCCCCGGTCGTACGCCGTGCCTTCCACGCGTGCCCGGATCAACACGGCTTCCGGACCGACCGCTTTCAGACCGGGGAACTCCAGCGACCATTCCCCGTCGGCCAGCGCGACCGAGCTCGGAAGGCCCTCCACTCCCACGCAGTTCTCGAAGACGAGGCGTTTGGTGAAGTGCTCCCACGGCAGCGCGTCCGGACCGGTCACACTGATGCGCAGGGGGAATCCCTCGCCCTCGGCCAACACCGATGGGATTACCAGGTTCACGGTCACGCCGGTCAGTTCCGCGACGCGACGGGCTTCGGTCAGCAGTTTGGGTCTCATGTAGGTTTCTCCATTCTGTCCCTCTCCACAAGCTGGTCTGCGTATGCGCCACCGGGGTCGGGCGGCCCGTTTCCCAGCCAAGGCGTCTCTTTGTCCCATTCGAGGAGTTGCCGACGCAGGTCGGCTTCGACGGCAGATTCCCCCGCCAAGTTCTTGAGCTCAAAGGGGTCGGCGTCGAGATCGTAGAGCCAGGCCTTGCCGGCGCGGGGTGCGCGGTCGGCTTCCGCGAAGCCCGTTCCATAGAGATGGCTGGGCGTGCGTACCCCGATCATGTTGCCGGTTTCGATGAACGCCACATTGCCGTCCAGCACGTTCTGGCCGCCGCCCACCAGCGGCGCAAGGCTCTGCCCCTGCACGGTTGCGGGGATCGCACAGCCGGCGAGATCGAGCAGCGTGGGCATGATGTCGATCAACGCCGCGATCTGGCCGTCGTTCTCGGCGGGAGCGCGGCGCGGATCGGCCACGATGAAGGGGACGCGGAGCGCTTCCTCAATCAGAGCGCCTTTGTTGAACATGCCGTGACTGCCCAGGTTGTCACCGTGATCGCTGGTGAACAGCACGATCGTGTTGTTGGCCAAGCCGTTGGCATCGAGTGCGGTCATCAACTCGCCGACCAGGTGATCGGTGAACGTACACGCGCCGTAATAGAGGGCGACCAAGTCGCGCATATGGAAGTCGTCCGGCACGATATCCCGCGGGTCCTGTTCCTCGTTGCGGAGTTCGCGCCAGAAAAAGTCGGCGCTGGCGTACACGCTGAACCACCAGCGGTCGCGCTCCGTTTCCTCGCGGTCGGGGACGTTGGGACGCAACGGCACCGTGGCCGGGTCGTACATGCTTGTGAACTCGTCCGGCAGGTGTCCTGGACCGATCGGCTGATGCGGAGGCGAGATGTTGTACATGAGGAAGAACGGGCGGTCCGTGTCCTGCTGCTGTCGGAGGAACGTCTGGACCTGTTCGAGCTCCCATTGCGGGCCGAATCCATTGACGGCGAAGCGTTCCGCCCGCTCGTTGAAGTAGGTCTGCCCGTGGTTGCGGTGGGCTACCATCGGGTAGAGCGCGGAATCGAATCCCACGAGCTGCGGCTGCGGGTCAATGTGCCACTTGCCGATCAACGCCGTGCGGTAGCCCGCCTCCCGCAGCGTCTCGGGCAACGTCGGGTCGACCAGTCGGCCGCGCGTGGGCGTGGGTGGGTTGCGGTGAACATTGCCGAGCATGCCGGTGCACGTGCGGCTGTATTGCCCGCTCAGCATGCACGATCGCGCCGGCGTACACACCGGGTTGTTGGTCACGGCAAGGTCAAAGCGCGTCCCGCGTTTCGCCAGGGAGTCGATGTGCGGGGTCCGCACGTGTGTGTTGCCGTAGCACCCCACTTCGAACGCTCGCATCTGGTCGCACGTGCACAGGACGATGTTGGGTTGCGGCGATCGCACGGTCTACTCCCGATCCGTCCACAGCAGGCGCGCCACGAACACGCTGCCGTTGCTGCCGTGTCTCTCGCAACCGCGGGGTTGCATCCACTCGGCAACTGTCACCCATGTTTCGTTGTCGCTGACGTGAGTGACGCCGAAGTTCCCGAGGCGTGCGCCGCGTCCGGGCACGATCACACGTTCGGTCTTGCGAAGTACGCAGAGCCGGTCCTGATCGACTTCGGCCACGAACAGGGGGGCGCGGTGGCGGAACACGTGATCGTTGCTCGCGCCGCGGCGAGTGTAGACCAGGAAGAGACTGTCTGCGTGCGTCACCCAATGCTGCTGGGTGTTGTAACTGCCAAGCTCCTTGCCGTCGTCAAACGTCCACGGGCGATAGGGCTCGAAGTGCAGGCCGTCGTTCCCTCTCGTCACGTAGCCGAGGAGATCGTTGCGGATGGTCAGGAAGTAACGGCTGCCGACGCGCGCCAACGACGGCTCTCCCAGGCCGCGGGTCTTGTCATCGAGCACCAGCTCGTCGCCGTGTTCCACGTAACGGAGCGTCTCGCCGTCAAAGGAGCACCGCAGAACCGTCGTCCGGGCGTTCTTCCCCGGCGGACGGAAGTAGATCGGCAGCAGGATCGTGCCGTCGGCCACGTCGACACGCTGCGTGCAGCCGGCGCCGGCGTCGCAGAACTTGACGGGATCGGGCATCTCGAGCTTGTGCCACGGACTCCAGTCGTCCGAGGCCGGATCATATACCGAGAACGTCACATGACGCGGCCGTGGGTTCCTGACGTGCCAGTCGGGCGTGTAGACCACCGTGTGGCCCGTGCCCAGGAGCTTGCCGCTTGCCGCGTGCCATGCGGGCCAGCAGTCGCTCACGGCCACGGGACGCTTCTGGCCGTCGATTACTTCATGGCGGGGGGCCAGGTTGCGGAGCTCGCGCGCTTCCGTCCAGTGCCGTCCCAGATCGTCGGTCCGCAATCCGTACATACCCTTGAACACGTCACTGCCCGACAGATGCAGCGTGTTCATTGTCATGACGACGCGAGGGAGTCCATCGTTGCCGGCGCCGGGCACGATTCCGGCGCGCGGATGACACCAACAGCGCTTGCCGTCGAACAGCTTGGTCGCCACGCTCAGCTCGATGTCGTAGTCGGTCGCGTCAGCGCCTGTTGCGGGGTCCGCAGGCGCGCTGCGCAGCCAGTCCAGGCGGAACCGTGCCACACAGATCGACTCGGTGTACGCTCTCTCGCCGCCTTCGTAGAAGCACAGGACCTCGCCGTTGGGCAATGCGCACAAGTCGGAGTAAGCCGCCGGGCCTTCATGCAGCAGCTTGGACGCTTGCCAGTTCCAGCCGCCGTCCCGGCTGAGGAAGACGGTCAGATTCCGGCGTCCCTTCCCTTCGTGGCTTTCGGCGATGCCGGATTGCAGCAGCCAGTCGGCATCCGGCTCTCCCGGCGCGTCGACTCGTGTCAGGCCGGACTGACACTTCAGGCCCGGCACGTCGGGGTGCAGCCCGAGCGGCGTCCACGTCTCGCCACCATCCGAGCTGCGGGCAAAGGCTTTGCGTCCCCAGAGACGGACCTGATTGCGCACTGCCATGTACAGCTCGCCGTCGTGCAATTCCTCGGCCAGGCACTCACAGCCGGCCCAGACAAACCCTTCCGGCACCCAACCGGCCGTGAACACGACTTCGTCGATGCTCTTGCCCAACGTCGCGCCCTGTCCGATCTTCCAGGTCGTGCCGTGGTCGTCGCTGTATACGGAGTGGCTGCGCATGTACAGGCGCCCGGCCTGGTCGTCTTTGTGGAGGTGGTACGAAGGGAACAGCAACCGGCCGCTCTTCGCACCGTGTCGAAGCTGGATGCCGTGTCCGGGGCCGACCCAATACCGCGTCCAACTCGCCGGCCGCACATCGTTCGTGATGTCTCGCGGCCTGCCCCACGTTTTGCCGTCGTCTGCGCTGCTCGTCGCAAACACCCCCTGATTGTCGCGAGTGAAAACAAGCCAGACCTGGCCCGTTTCCCGGTCCACTACGGGACAGGGATTGCCGACGCTCACTTCTTCATTGGCCCCGCCTTCCTTCCAGACGACGGCGGGCTCCGACCACGTGCGCCCGTTGTCCGTGCTGCGCGTGAGGAGCATGTGAATCTGGCCAAAGTCGCTGCTGCTCCGTTTGCGGCCTTCGCAGAAAAGCAGCACCGTTCCCCCGCTTGTTCGCACGGCAGCCGGAATTCGGTACGTATGATAGCCGCCGCGACCGGAGATCAGTAAGGGCTGTGATTCCATCGTGATTCCCTGTGAAGACGGCATTCCAGCGGTACGCCTCCCCGGACAATAGCACGTGGGCCGCTGGCGGGCACACCTCCTCTCCCATTGGTCGGCCGTTTTTGCCGAGGACGACGAGTACTGATGGACTTGCCGGGCGGGCTTGCAGGCCCGCCTCCAGGCGGCGCAGGATAGTGGGTCGGCTGTCCACAGCCGACAGTTGGAGTCCGCCATGGGCGGACGGCTCGCGTAGTGGGTCGGCTGTCCACAGCCGACAGTTGGAGTCCGCCATGGGCGGACGGCTCGGGTAATGCGGTGTGCTCCATGGCGGCTGTGGACATCCGCCCCACTATTCCACCTTGACAGCATGGGGGGGCAATGTATGCGGCAGGAGTTGATCGGCGGGCGTCCCTCGCCAGCGTCGCGGGGGAGGGCCTGTGAGGCGGGGCGAGCAAACTGCGGAACGAGAGGAGATGCCGAGATGGAGAGGCGGAATCTGAAACGATGGACTGTAGTCGGAGGGGCGGCAGTGGCAGCAGCGGTGTGGGCGGGGAATCTGGATTCCCCGGCGCCACCGAGCGAAGCGGGAAGTGCGATGTATACGTTGGAGGACGTGTACAACAAGCTTGACACGGGTGCGGACGCGACGAAACGCACAGGCGGGTTCGCCGAGCCCGGCGCGGGGCCGACCACGGGCACGGGGCACACGCTGGACCAGGTAATGGGCAAGACGCCGGCAAAAGACAACACGGACGGGGCTGTCCCCACGGACGTTGCCGAGGGCAAGACGTTCTGGGGGTTGACGGACGGTTCGTGGGGTCCGCAGAGCGGTACGGCGGCGGGCGGCGGTGGAGCCGGTACGGCATCCGTGCCGAAGACGGGTCAGACCACGTCGTATCGGACGGGTGACGACGGGGACCTGGAGCCTGGAGTGGCGTCGCCGAGTCCGCGCTTCACCGACAATCAGAACGAGACGGTGACGGACAACCAGACGGGGTTGATGTGGGCGAAGAACGCCAACCTGCCGGGAGGCGCGAGAAACTGGAACGATGCGATCGACTACTGCAACGGCCTGAGCCTGGGGGGGCATGATGACTGGCGACTGCCGACAGGGAAGGAACTGCAGAGCCTGATCGATTTCGGGCATTACGATCCCGCTCTGCCGTCCGGGCACCCGTTCACCGCCGTGCAGTCGCAAGGCACCTACTACTGGTCGAGTACTACGAACGCGGGCCGCACCAACTGCGCGGGGCTGGTGAGCCTGTACAACGGCTTCGTGGACTACGGCAACGGCAAGACGCTCACGCTCTACGTATGGCCGGTGCGCGGTGGACTATAGGTCATTTGGGGCTTTGCTTTTTTTTCTGGTTCTTTCGTGTCGATTTCGGCCCGGGGCGTTGGCGTCGGGTGCGACCCTGTGAGGCGGAGCGAGCAAACTGCGGAACGAGAGGAGATGCCGAGATGGAGAAGCGGAATCTGAAACGATGGACTGTGGTCGGAGCGGTGGCAGTGGCAGCAGCGGTGTGGGCGGGGAATCTGGATTCCCCGGCACCACCGAGCGAAGCGGGAAGTGCGATGTATACGTTGGAGGACGTGTACAACAAGCTTGACACGGGTGCGGACGCGACGAAACGCACAGGCGGGTTCACCGAACCCGGCGCGGGGCCGACCACCGGCACGGGCCACACGCTGGACCAGGTAATGGGCAAGACGCCGGCAAAAGACAACACGGACGGGGCTGTCCCCGCGGACGTTGCCGAGGGCAAGACGTTCTGGGGGTTGACGGACGGTTCGTGGGGTCCGCAGACCGGTACGGCGACCGGCGGTGGCGGTGCCGGCACGGCGGCCGTGCCGAAGACGGGTCAGACCACGTCGTATCGGACGGGTGACGACGGGGACCTGCAGCCCGGGGTAGCGTCGCCGAGCCCGCGCTTCACCGACAATGGCAACGAGACGGTGACGGACAACCAGACGGGGTTGGTGTGGGGGAAGGACGCCAGCCTGAGGGTGGGCTACATCGGAGGCTGGAACGAGGCGATCGACTACTGCAACGGCCTGAGCCTGGGCGGGCATGATGACTGGCGACTGCCGACAGTGAAGGAACTGCAGAGCCTGATCGATTCCGGGCATTGCGATCCCGCTCTGTCGTCCGGACACCCCTTCACCGGCGTGCAGTCGGACGCCGGCTACTGGTCGAGTACTACGTCCGCGCAGTGGACCGGCCTCACGTGGGTCGTGAGCCTGGAATACGGCCATACGTGGCAGAGCGAAAAGGGGACCGCATGCGGCGTATTGCCGGTGCGCGGTGGACTATAGGTCATTTGGGGCTTTGTTTTCTTTGGTTCTTTCGTGTCGATTTCGGCCCGGGGCATCGCAGTGGATCGATAGGTCATGGAGACAATCGGAACAGAGAAGAAAGGAGTACCGAAGATGAGGAGCATGATGGGCAAGGTGACGAGAGAGAGCATGGCGGCGTTGGTGCTGTGCACGCTGGTGGCCGGAGCGACGGCCGGGGCGCAGGGGACGACGAATCCGGCGACGGGCTATGCGTGGAGCGAGACGGTCGGATGGATCAACTTCGCGCCGACAAACGGCGGGGTGTCGGTGACCGAGAACGGGAGCGACGGTTACCTGTCCGGTTACGCGTGGGCCGAGAACGTGGGCTGGATCAAGATGGGTAGCGGCACAGGGCCGTACGCCAACGACTCTTCGGTGAACTGGGGCGTGAACATGGACGCCAGCGGCACCATGTCGGGCTACGCCTGGAGCGAGACCATTGGCTGGATCAACTTCGGTGACACGAACGGTCCGGCCGTGGCCATGAACACCGGCACGGGCGAGTTCAGCAACTACGCCTGGTCGGAGAACGTCGGCTGGATCCACTTCAGGGACGCCTTGTACGGCGTGCTGCGCAGCGGTGGCGTCCCGTCCGGCACGGTGCCGACGCTCGGCGAATGGGGCATGGTTGCGTTGGTGCTGGCGCTCGGCTACGCCGCGTACCGACGGCTGGGGCAAATGCGCAGCCAGACGGCCTGAGGGGTGCCTGCCAGGGAGTGCGGACCTGCCTCCGTGACACTCCGGTGCTATCTTGTCACCACGGATATGCATTCGGTTTACCAAAGACATCGACTTCTTGGTCCGCCGCGACGCCATGGCGCAGATCACCGAGATCGTCGGCGGTCTGGGGTTCGGCCTGGCGGCCGGACCAATCCCGTTTGATGTCGGCGGGCCGTGGCAGCGAGAGATTCACCGTCTATCCAGAATTGGTGAGGGCGATGTCCTCACGTTGGACTTCCTGGTTGAGCCGGCGCCGTTGATCTTCATCGAGTCCCGGTATGTGTCGCGTCGACTTGACAGACCGCACTGGCCGCATTAGTTTGTTTTCTTGTAAAACAAATAATTGTTATAAGTCCATGTGCAAAAATTGTCTCGCACGACGGTGATACAGGCGATGACAGGACTCGTCAAGACAGCAGATCAGGGCACGGTCAGGAAAGTGAATTCTTTCCTGGTCCTGAGCGCGCTCCGTGCGGAGCGACGCTGTTCCCGCGCACGCATTGCCAAGGAACTCGGGCTGACCCGGAGCACGGTTTCGCGTCTCGTGCTGGACTTGATCGATGCCGGTTTCGTCCGGGAAACCACGTTGGAGAAGCCCTCCAGCGGTCGTCCGGGAATGCTGCTGGAGCTCAATCCGGCCGGTGGCACGCTCATCGGGTTGGAGATCGACATCGACCTGATGGATGCCGTGCTTACCGACTTTGTGGGCAATGTCTTGTGGTCCCGCCGGGTCGAACACACGCCTGGCGAGTCCCGTGACGATATCCTCGCACGTGCGGAAGCACTCGTGGCAGAAGCCCTCGCCGTTGCGGATTCCGCACACAGTCCCGCCCTGGGCATCGGCGTCGCCGTGGCAGCGCTTGTGGACTCCGCTTCGGGGGTGGTTCTGGTCGCACCTCATCTGAGCTGGCGGGATGTCCCGATTGCGGCCCCATGGCGCAAGCGTTTCGGTCTCCCTGTCGTGGTGGAGAACGAAGCGAACGCCGCCGCAGTGGGCGAGTATTACTTCGGTCGTGCGGAAGGCGTCGGCAATTTCGTGTTTGTCAGTGTGGGTGTAGGGCTCGCGGCCGGCGTGTTCGTAAACGGTCGACTTCTGCGCGGGGGCAACGGTTACGCCGGCCAAGTGGGGCATACGGTTCGAGTGCCCGGGGGCGAGCCGTGCATGTGCGGCCGCCGCGGTTGTTGGGTGACCCAGGTTGGGTTGCCGGCGATATCCCGCCGGCTCCATCAGGCGGCCGGAGACGGCAGCACGGCCCTCAAGCTACCTTCGGAAGAGGCGGTCGGCGCCCCCAGCCACGCCACCATCCAGGCCCTTGCCGACGCTGCGACTGCGGGCGACCCCACGGTGATCGAGACGCTTCGGGAGACGGGCCGCTTTCTCGGTCTGGGCATCGCGGACCTGGTGAACATATTCGATCCGAAGATCGTTGTCCTCGGCGGCGCCTTGAGCCCTCTGCTCGAAGTCATGCTGCCGACTGTGCAGGAGACGGTGTCAGAGAACCTCCTGGCCGGTCCGCGGCAAGAAGTGACCGTTGTGATCTCCGCAAACGGCGCCAGCGGAAGTGCGATCGGCGCCATGGCAGGCGTCTTCGATATTGTCACCCGCGACACCGAGTTTCTCCGGGTCTGAGCAACACAGGAGCACACCATGAGCACGAAACAGACGGTCTCACGACGCGGTTTCCTGGGCCGCGGCGCAGCGGTAGTCGGGGCGGGGGTATTTCCCACCATCATCCCGGCGCGCGTCCTGGGGGCGGACGCCCCGAGCAACCGCATCACGCTCGGTTGCATCGGGGTGGGGCGTATGGGCTCGGGCGACATGCGTTCGTTCATGAACCTGGCCGACGTACTGGCCGTGTGCGACGTAGACTCGAAGCGTGCGGCGAACGCCAAGAGCACGATCGAGAAGAACTACGCGTCTCGCACGCCGTCCGCAGGTTACAAAGGCTGCCAGGCCTACGGCGATTTCCGCGAGTTGCTGGCGCGGGACGACATCGACGCCGTGCTGGTTTGCACGCCGGATCAGTGGCACGCCCTCCCCGCGATCGAGGCGGCGAAGGCAGGCAAGGACATCTTCATTCAGAAGCCGCTCACCCTCACTCACGCAGAGGGTGTCGTGCTCCGGGATACGGTCAGACGCTACGGCCGGGTTCTGCAGGTGGGGAGCCAGCAGCGCTCGGATTCGCGTTTTCGCTTCGGTTGCGAACTCGTACGCAACGGTCGGATCGGCGAACTGAAGAGCGTGAAGGTGGGCGTAGGCAAAGACCCCTTCGGCAAGAACTATGCGCCGACCGAGCCTCCGAAGGAGTTGGACTACGACATGTGGCTCGGCCCTGCCCCGTACGCTCCCTACATCGAAGCGCGCGTCCATCCGCAGAACGGCTATGGCCGGCCCGGTTGGTTGCGGACCCGCGATTACTGCCTGGGAATGGTCACCGGATGGGGCTCGCATCACATGGACATCACGCATTGGGGATTGGGCATGGAGAACTCGGGACCGGCTGAGATCCAGGCGCGTGCGGAGTTCGCAGACGACGGCGTGTGGACCGTCCACGGCGCCTTCGAGATCAACTACGTGTACCCTAACGGCGTGCCGGTGCAGTTCACCGATACCAGCAAGAACAAACAAGGTGTCGTGTTCGAGGGCACGGAGGGGTGGGTGTACGTCCGTCGCGGCCACATCAGCACCGAACCGGCGTCCCTGCTCAAGTCGGTGATCGGCCCGGACGAGGTCCAGTTGTACCGCAGCAACAGTCACCCCGGCAACTTCATCGAATGCATCAAGACGCGCGCCGAGACCGTTGCCCCGGTCGGGAACGGGCATCGCTCCAACTCCGCCTGCATTCTCGGCGAGATCGCCATGCGCCTCGAACGCAAACTGAAGTGGGATCCCGTGACCGAGTGTTTCCCCGGCGACGACGAAGCCAACCGCATGCTCACCCGCCCCATGCGCCCCCCGTGGCGCCTGGGGTAGAGCCGTACGTAGTCCCGTCCCGCCGAGCGGGACGGCTGGGGTCCGCCTCGAGCGGAGGGATTG